>ERZ780137.384-NODE-384-length-39484-cov-4.800325_pt1 | contig 39484 bp, 27 predicted proteins | sample MGYA00511020_ERZ780137 | MGnify/ENA primary metagenome ERZ780137 (study PRJEB29588, sample SAMEA2157917) | human gut metagenome | biome: human gut; feature: human-associated habitat; material: faeces | place: Denmark | collected 2008/2010 ... | reverse complement strand
AGGAAAACCTGCCAAGCCGTCAACTTTGCCCACAATTTCCTGCGTTAAATCAAGCGCCGCTTTTTTGTTTTGCAGCACATTACTTATATACAGTGCTATTTCTGTCAAATCCCTTAAAGCTGCCGGTAAATATTCAATCTTATACATTTATGCTTCTTCAACAGCCTTTCGGATAAATTTTAACACATCTTTGGACGAATAGCGTGTCTTGTTGATTTCCGCTTCCTGTTCCGCCGCTTTAAGTTTATGATAAACTTCGCTTTCCAGCTGCAAATTTTCGTAAGCTTCCATACTTAAAACAACCATATCGCCAAAACCGTTTTTTGTTAAAAACACCGGCTGCTTTTTCTCATGCACTATTTTAGAAATTTCCGCAAAATTATTCCGTAAATCCGATACCGGACGAATCATATTCATAACATCACCGCCTTTAGTTTTATTTTAGCATAATTACGCTAATTTTTTCAAGCTATAACGGCATACAAAAAACGGGCCGTTAAGCCCGCTTTTTTAATTAAAAATTGCGTTCAGCGCTTCTTCAAGCGTCGCCGCCTGAATAATGCCCGACGTTTTCTGCTCCATATTAAGTTTTCCCTTTGGCACTACAAATTTTGTAAAGCCAAGGTTTGCGGCATCGCGTATGCGCCGCTCCGTACCTGCAACGCGGCGTATTTCGCCTGTAAGCCCCACTTCGCCCACCGCCAGCACACCGTGCGGCACGGGTTTATTGCGGTAGCTCGATACCAGCGCTGCTGCCGCGGCAAGGTCTGCTGAAGGCTCGGTAATTTTCATGCCGCCAACAACGTTTAAATAAGCATCAAAATTGCCAAAATCCATACCCAGCCGCCGCTCCAAAATAGCCAGCAGCATATTTACGCGGTTGTAGTCAAACCCAACGGCCGTACGCCGAGGCATGCCGTAAGGCGTTTTGGCAACCAAAGCCTGCACTTCAACCATAATCGGGCGGTTGCCTTCCATACAGGCGCAAACCACGCTGCCCGGCGCGTTTTCGGCACGGTTTTCCAAAAACAGCCCGGCAGGGTTGGCAACTTCTTTTAAACCGCCGGTTTCCATCGAAAATATACCGCTTTCGCTGGTAGAACCAAAACGGTTTTTCAGCGCGCGCAAAACGCGGAAGGAATATGACCTGTCGCCTTCAAACTGCAGCACCACGTCAACCATATGTTCCAAAAGGCGCGGCCCGGCAATATTGCCGTCCTTGGTAACGTGTCCGATAATAATAACGGCAATGCCCGTTGCTTTGGCAAAACGCAGCAGCTTGGCAGTACATTCGCGCACCTGCCCCACGCTGCCTGCCGCCGTTTGCAGTTCAGGGTTATACATAGTCTGAATGGAATCTATAACAAGTATCTGCGGCTGTACCTCTTTGGCCTGCAACAGCACGGCGTCAAGGTCGGTAGCAGTCATCACCAGCAGTGCTGTGCCCGGTTTGCCCAGCCTGCGCGCACGCATAGCGGTCTGCGCTTCCGATTCTTCACCCGACACATATAAAACTTTAATGCCCCCGGCGCTGAAGCGGATACCGGCATCCAAAAGCATGGTTGATTTGCCGATGCCCGGGTCGCCGCCCAGAAGCACAAGGCTGCCGGGCACAAGCCCGCCGCCGAGCACCCTGTCAAATTCGTTAATGCCTGTTTTAAGGCGCTCAACTTCCGTAAGCATTACTTTGTCAAGCGTTTTGGGCTTGGGCGCTTCTTTTGGCATCAAAAAGCTTTGCTGCGGGCCGGAAGCAGGCGTTTCCAGTTCTTCTGCCAGGCTGTCCCACGTGCCGCATTCGGGGCAGCGCCCCATCCATTTGGCCGTGGTGTAACCGCAGTTCTGGCACACAAATTTAGTTTTGGTTTTGGCCATTATTTACCTCCGCCGGATGTATTTCTTCGTGCGTTAACACCACTTCAACTTTTTTAGGCGTAAAAACAATGTTTCCGCTTTCGCCGACGCTTGCGCAAATGGTATCGCCCGCTTTAAACATGCCCGCCAGGTACAAATCGCTTACGGGGTCCTCCAGCATCTTGCGTACGGCACGGCGCAAAGGCCTTGCGCCATAACGCGTATCGCTGCCTTCTTTTACCAAAAGCTCCCTTGCTTCCTGCGAAACTTCCAGTGTCAGCCCGTTTTCGGCAAGTTTGGCGCGCAAATCGCGCAGCATATTTTTAATTATTTCAACAAGTTCGTCATAATGCAGGGAATCGAAAACCGTAATCTCGTCAATTCTGTTTAAAAATTCCGGGCGGAACACATTTTTAATTTCCGCCAGCACTTTATTTTTGCGGTCTTTATCTTCCTGCGCTTCGCCAAGCGTAAAGCCCAGCGGTTTGGTATCGGCAAGCATCCGCGCACCGGCGTTGCTTGTCATAATAATCACGCAGTTGCGGAAATCGGTTGTGCGCCCCTGCCCGTCGGTAAGGCGCCCGTCCTCCATAATCTGCAAAAGCAGGTTAAACACGTCAGGGTGTGCCTTTTCAATTTCGTCAAGCAATATAATGGAATACGGCCTTCTGCGCACGGCGTCCGTAAGCTGGCCGCCTTCTTCATAGCCAACATAACCCGGAGGCGCACCTACAAGGCGGGATGCCGTATGTTTTTCCATGTATTCGGACATATCAAAACGGATAAGCGCACGCTCGTCGCCGAACATATTTTCTGCCAGCGCTTTGGCAAGTTCCGTTTTGCCTACGCCGGTCGGACCAAGAAAGAGGAACGAACCAACCGGCCTGTTTTTATCCTTAAACCCGGCACGCGCACGGCGGATGGCTTTGGACACCGCTTCTACCGCTTCGCTCTGCCCAATAACACGCTTGTGCAAATCGTCCTCCATATGCAGCAGGCGTTCCGATTCCGTCTGCGTAAGTTTTTGCAGAGGAATGTTAAGCCACTGGGAAATAACCGCGGCAATGTCCTCCTCGGTAACTTCCGGCTGTTTGCCTATCGCACGGTCATAATTGCTTTTTTCGTAGGTAAGCCCCATTTCTAGTATGGCTTCCTTATCGCGCAGCTGCGCAGCAAGTTCATACTGCTGACGCGAAATTGCCGAAGCCTTTTCCTTGCGTATCTGTGCAAGCTCGCGTTCTTTTTCCTGCACGGGTATGGAAAGTTTATAGTTTTGCAGTTTTACTTTTGCGCAGGCCTCGTCCATCAGGTCAATGGCTTTGTCCGGCAGGTTGCGGTCGGTAATATAGCGGTTGGAAAGTTTTACCGCCGCTTCCAGCGCCGCATCGGTAACATGCAGTTTATGGAATTCTTCATATTTTTCGCGCAGGCCTTTTAAAATCGACAGTGCCGCATCGGCATCCGGCGCGGCAACCACAACCGGCTGGAACCTGCGTTCCAGAGCCGCGTCTTTTTCAATATGCTTGCGGTACTCGCTGAGCGTTGTAGCACCTACAACCTGCAATTCGCCCCTTGCAAGGGCAGGTTTTATAATATTGGCCGCATCGGTGCCGCCTTCCCCTGCGCCCGCGCCGATAATGGTATGCAGTTCGTCTATAAAAAGAATTATATCCTTGTTTTCTTTAATGGTTTCCAGAATATCTTTCAGGCGTTCTTCAAAATCTCCCCGGTATTTGGCACCGGCCACAAGATACCCGATTTCCAGTGAAAAAACGGTTTTGCTGCGTAAAAGCTCCGGCACCTTGCCGTCAACAATTCGCTGTGCCAGGCCTTCGGCCACGCTTGTTTTGCCTACACCGGCCTCGCCGATTAAAACAGGGTTATTCTTGGTGCGGCGGCACAGAATCTGTATAACTCTTTCAATTTCGTTTTCCCTGCCGATTACAGGGTCAATTTTCCCTGCTGCCGCCAGTTCGTTCAAATTGCGCCCAAATTCGTTTAAAACCTCAAGCGATGCTTCTTCCGGCATTTCATCATAATACGAAGGCATTTCCGGTTCTTCAAAGCCAGGAACGGACGGTTGATGTTCACGAATAGAACGGATAATCTGCCATACCTGTTCCGCAGTAATGTTAAACTTGCGCAGTACGGTGCCGCCCATGCCTTTGTCCTCGCGCAAAATGCCCATCAGTAAATGCTCGGAACCTACCTGCGGCGATTTTAAGGCCAGTGCGGTTTCGGCAGCAATTTCAAGCGCGCGTTTGGCACGCGGCGTATAGCCGATGATAATCTGCAAATTGCCTGCCGGGTCCATGGCCTTTTCCACTTCTTCCGCCACAGCAACAGGGTTAATGCCCAGTTTTTCAAGCACCCTTACACCGTAACAGTCTTTTTCGTTTAAAAGCGCCAGCAGCAAATGCTCCGTACCGAGGTGGTCATGCCCGCGGTCCAGCGCACTGCGCATGGCATTTTCCAAAATGGAAGCCATCCGTTTGGTAAAACGGCGTTCCTGAGGTTTGGCCTGCTCACCGCCAAAAAATAATGTTTCAAGCAAATTGCGCGGGTCAACAGCGCGCCCGCCGCCGCTGACGGCGTACGGCATCAGCTTTTCGGCGCAGTCCGCGCACAGCCACTTGTCAATCTGTTTATTATTTACCATGCACACTACGTGCACAACGGCTTCTTTTTTGCCGCATTTCTGGCATAACATATCTGTCACCTCACCTGCATCATCTTACTTATGGCATTCTGTAATACAGTTATTTTTTTCTTTTCATCCGCATTTATAATTTCAAGCATATATTTTAAAAGAGCATATTCGCGGGCCGTAACCATGCCGCGGTGCGCCCAGTGCTCCAAAAGAGCCTGCGCAGTTTCCCGGCGTTTGGCTTCCTTGTTGGGCGGCGTAACCCGTACAATGCGCACAAAGCCGCCGCTGCCACGGCGCGACTCCACCAGATAGCCCTTTTCCGGCGTAAAGCGCGTGCTTATAACATAGCTTATCTGCGACGGCGCGCACGATAATTTATCGGCCAGTTCATTGCGCTGCACCAGCACAGTGTCCTCGCTGTCCTCCAGCAACTGGCGGATAATAAAATTTTCTATTGCATCAGCAAGATTTCTCATATCTGATTACCCCATAAATTTAGATGTATTGTTTTACACTTATTATATTTGACTTTTCGACTTTTGGCAAGGCATAAATAAAAAACAGCGATGAAATTTTTGTAAATTCCACCGCTGCCATTATTTAAAAATTACAGATTTTTTGCAAACTCATATGCAAACTGCCGCGCTGCTTCGGTTTCATCAACACAGGCACGCCATTTGCAGTTAAAGCCGGGCTGCAAATCGAACCCTCCTGCCGTAAGCATGGCTTCCATATCTTTCTGCGCACCGCCTGCCCAGCCGCAGGTGCCAAAAGCTGCTGCTTTTTTGCCTTTAGGCTGCAAGCCTTTTAAATAAACCAGCATACCGCCGATTGTCGGCATCATACCGCTGTTTAAAGTCGGTGAACCTACAAGCAGGCCGCCTGCTTCAAACAATTCTGCCGCCACAGTGCTGCACGGGGTTCTGTCCATACGCATCAGCTGCACTTTTACACCGGCAGCGGCAGCGCCTTCAACCATGGCTCGTGCCAGCGCTTCCGTGCCGCCCCACATGGTATCGTAGGCAATAACTACACTTTTGCCGTTAACGCCCGTTCCCCAGGCTGCATATTTTTCAAGAATCTGCGCAATTTTGCTGCGCCAGATAACGCCGTGCGCCGGAGCAATCATTTTAATATCAAGCGCAGACGCTTTTTTTAGCGCACCGCCGATTAAACGCGCATACGGCCACAAAATGTTGGCAAAATATTTTTTCGCTTCATAGAACAAAACATATTCGTCAACTTCATCATCAAAGCGTTTGGAAGAAGCATAATGCTGGCCAAACGCATCGTTGCTGAACAGAATGCCGTCCTGCGGGCAGTAGGTTACCATGTTGTCAGGCCAGTGCAGCATCGGCATGGGCACAAAAGTCAGTTCACGGCTGCCAAGGCTTATTTTGTCGCCTTCCTTAACAACCATAAAGTCAAAGCCGTCGCCGTAATGGCGCAAAGCCTCGTTTTTGCCCTGCATGGTAATAACAAATTTAGCATTGGGAGCTGCTTTTAAAACCTCCGGCAGCGCACCCGCATGGTCAGGTTCAACATGGTTTACCACTACGTAATCTATTTTGGCAGGGTCAGCAACACGGCGGATTTTCTCCAAAAGTTCATCTGCATAGCAGGCCTTAACGGTATCAATAAGGCAAATTTTTTCATCAACAATTAAATAACTGTTGTATGAAGCGCCGCGCTCGGTTTTATATCCGTGAAAATCCCTCACAATCCAGTCCGTTGCACCCACATCATAAATACCGGGCGCTATTTCCATTGGCATCATTGGTTGTACCTCCTTTTGTACTCATCATAAAACAAATTAAAGATAGCCGAAAGATAATTTTTTCAAGTTTTTATCTAAAAACAGCCCTGCCTGATGGAAGCTGTTTAAAGTACTTCTGTGCCCGATGCTGATAACCGTAGTCTGCGGCATTTCGTCAGAAATTAAAGTGTACATGGCTTTTTCCGTAGCCTCGTCAAGAGCAGAGGTTGCTTCATCCAGAAACAGCCAGTCCGGCTTATAAATAAGCGCACGCGCAAAAGCCACGCGCTGCTGTTCGCCGCCGCTTAAAACATGCGCCCAGTCTGCCTCAACATATAAATTTTCTGCTAAATAGCCGATACTGCATTTTGCAAGCACGTTTTTCAACTCTTCATCGCTGCAATCATGCCCGCCGGGGTACAGCAGCGCCTCGCGCAGAGTGCCGAGCGGCAGGTAAGGTTTCTGCGGAATAAACATGGTGTTTTCCGCTTCCGGCATGGCAAGCCTGCCTTTTACATAGGGCCAGATACCTGCCAGAACGCGCAGCAAAGTACTTTTGCCGCTGCCGCTTGGCCCTTTGATTAAAATATTTTCACCGCGGCGTAGGTTAAATTCCGCACCGTCAATCAAAACATGCCCGTTCGGCAGCGTTATATCAAGTTGCTTGGCTGCAATGCCGCCATCAGATAACACACGCTGTAAATCCGGCTGCAATTTTTCCTGCTTAACTTCGTGCATGTGCAGCCCAAAGCCGGTAAGACGGTTAACAACAGACTGCCATTCGGCAATGGAAGCGTACATATCCACAAAATACGAAAGCGATTCCTGCACTTTACCGAAAGCGTTGCTTACCTGCATCAGCCCGCCCAGCGTAATCTGGTGCGCCAGATAGCGCGGCATTGCCACAACCATCGGAAAAATAATGGCAATCTGCGAATAACCGGAATTAATCCAGATAAGCTGTTTGCGTTTTTGAATAATCTTCCAGAAGTTATCTAAAAGCAGGGCAAAACGCTTTTTAAAAATGCTGCCTTCACGCCCTTCACCGCTGTAAAAAGCAATGCTCTCGGCGTTTTCGCGCATACGCATCATGCTGAAACGGAAATCAGCCTCGTAACGCTGCTGCACAAAATTAAGCCCAACCAGCTTTTTGCCGGCAACATGCGTTACCCAAGTGCCAAGCGCCGAATAAATAAGCGCCACCCACACCATATAGCCTTCGATATGGAAGCTGTGCCCCCAAAGCGTAAAATCGAGCGGCCCGGAAATATTATACAAAACAAATACGAACGATACAAAAGTGCATACCGCTTTTAAAACGCCGATACTGAAAGTCAGCGTCATTTCCACAAACAGGCGCACATCTTCACTGATACGCTGGTCAGGGTTATCGGTATCGGCACCGAAAACCTGCAGGCGGTAATAAGTTTTATTGCGCAGCCATTCGTCAATGTAGCGGTCTGTAAGCCAACGGCGCCAGTTAATTATAAGCACCTGCTGCAGATAAAACGAATATACCATTAAAATAATGTACAGCGCAGCCAGCCACGAAAAATGTATCAGTTCATCAAAAATTTTCTCGGTGTCGTAATTTTGCAGTGCTTCATAAAATACGTTAAACCAGTCGTTAATTAAAACAATTACATATACAACCGCCAGCGTAAGCGCAATTATTACTGCCAGCAGGGCAAACGCCTTCAAGCGTTCTTCCGACTGCCAGTAGCTTTTGGTTAAAAACCACACATTGCGCAGAAAGCGGCTTTGTTCTTTTAATCTGTTCAAGCAAATTCCCCTCTATTTCAAAATAGTTTGTTTACTCTAACTATTATACAACACAAATTTAAAAATTCCTGCTATAAAAAATGCCCCGCCGTCAAGCAGGGCATTTTTCACTAATTATTTACTTTTATCAGGCTTCTTCTTTCTTCTTTTTGCTGAAGAATTTTTCTACAACTACAAAGCATACCGGAATCAGGAAGATACCGAACAGCGTGTTAAAGGTCATGCCGGCAACTACGGCGTTACCCATGGATACACGCGCGCCTGCGCCCGGACCGGTTGCAACAGCCAGCGGCAGGCAGCCGAGGATGAATGCAAACGAAGTCATCAAAATCGGGCGGAGACGGAGGCGGGATGCTTCAACAGCAGCATCAACAACGCCCATGCCTTTTTCCATATTCATCTTGGCATATTCTACAATCAAAATTGCGTTCTTGGCAGCAAGGCCGATAAGCATAATCAAGCCAATCTGCATATAAACGTCGTTTTGCTGTCCGCGCAGGTACTGGCCGAGAATGCAGCCCAGTACGGCAGTAGGCACGGAAAGGAGAACTGCCAGAGGAATGGTCCAGCTTTCATACAAAGCTGCCAGGCAGAGGAATACGAAGATAAGGGAAATTACAAAAATCTGCATGGAGCGGTTGCCTGCTTCAATCTGGTCACGGCTCTGGTCGGTCCATTCATAGCTGTAAGTTACCGGCAAAGTTTCTGCCGCAACTTCTTCCAGAGCAGTCATGGCCTGGCCGGTGGAATAACCTTCGGCAGGGTCGCCTGCAATTTTAATAGCGCGTGCGCCGTTAAAGCGCGTCATAACAACGGAGCTGTTCTCATTGTCATAAGTTACAAGAGTGTTCAGCGGAACCATCGTGCCATCGTTGCTGCGTACAAAGAAATAACGCATATCGTCAACGTTGGAGCGGTATTTGTCATCAGCCTGCATAACAACTTTCCATGTACGGCCGAAGTTGTTCAGGTCATTGATTTCGTAACCGCCGAGGAAGGTCTGCAATGCGCTGAATACGCTGGAAACAGGTACGTTCAGGCTCTGTGCCTTATCACGGTCTACATTGAATTTATACATAGGCGTGGTGGTGTTCAATGTGGTGTAAATCATGCCTATTTCAGGGCGCTGGCGTGCTTTCGCCAAAAATTCCTGCGCACGGTCATTCATCAGGCTTACATCTTCACCGCCAAGGTTCATAATATACATGCTTAACGAACCGGTGCTGGAAGCGCCAGGCAATGCAGGCGGCTGGAACGCCATAACCGTGGCATCCGGGAATTTAGGACCGAGGCCCTGAATCATAGGAATGATATCCTGAATGGTAGTATCACGTTCTGCATAAGGCTTCATGGCTACAACTACGAGGCCGGCAGATGCTTTCTGCGCAGAACTCAGAATATCAACGCCGGATACTTCCATTACATAGTCAACGCCCGGGAATTTCTGAACTTCTTTACTGAGTTCGCCCATCAGCTGAATATTACGGTTGCTGGAAGCGCCTTCCGGCAGGCTGAAGGATACGGCGCTCATGCCCATATCTTCGTTAGGAACATAGCCGGAAGGAGTAATCTTAAACAGGAAGCCGATTAAAATTACGCCAACCAGCAGGCAGGCCATAACAACTTTTGCATGGCGGATGCATTTTTCTACGTTAGTTACGTATTTAGCAAGCGTTCTTTCAAACCATTTGTTGAAAGCATGTACGGCTTTGCCGATAAAACCTTTAATTTCGGCTTCATCTTTTTTAGGTTTCAAAATCAGAGCGCACAGCGCCGGGGTCAGCGACAATGCGATAAGTGCCGAAAGCATCATGGAAACGGAAATGGTAATGGCAAACTGTTTATAAAGCTCGCCAACCGTACCGCCGGTAAATGCAGTCGGGATAAATACCGCGGAAAGTACGAAGGCAATGGCCACAACAGGGCCGGAAACTTCGCTCATGGCGCGGTAGGTTGCTTCTTTAGGCGTAAGGCCAGTATCCTGAATATGATGTTCTACCGCTTCTACAACGACGATAGCGTCGTCGACTACGAGGCCGATAGCAAGGATAAGTGCGAAAGCCGTCAGCGTATTAATGGTAAAGCCCAAAAGTACGAACGAAGCAAAAGTACCAACCAGAGATACCGGTACTGCCAGCAGCGGAATCAGCGTTGCGCGCCAGCTGCCGAGGAACATGAAGATTACAAAAATAACCAGTACCAGCGCTTCAAAGAAGGTATGTGCAACTTTGTTCAAAGATTCGGTAATAAACTGCGTGTTATCCTGGATTACCGTCAGTTTCATATCTGCCGGGAAACGTTTTTCTGCGTCAGCCAAAACTTCGCGGATTTGCGAAACCGTTTCAATGGAGTTGGCGTCACTGGTAAGGGATACCGGGAATACTACGGAGGCACCGCCGTTCAAACGGCTGAGTACCAGGTCGCTTCTCGGTGCTTCTTCAATGCGGGCAATATCCTTTAAGTAAAGGTTTTCGCCGTTAATGGAACGGATAATAATATTGCCGAATTCTTCAGGTGTTTTTAAACGGCCCTGCGCATTGGCAGAGTATTGTTTTTCCTGCTCGTCAACAGTCGGGCGGGCACCTACGGTACCTACAGGCGCCTGAATGTTCTGAGCTTCTACCGCCGTTTCAATATCGCTTGTTGTAAGGTTAAGCTGAGCCAGTTTTTCCGGATTCAGCCAGATACGCATGGAATATTCCGGGCCGTATTCATCAACGGTGGATACGCCTTTAACGCGCTTAACAGCGTCGATAAAGTTAACGTCGGCGTATGTTCTGAGGAACATACTGTCATAAGTATTGTTAGGCGAGGTAAGTGCGAAATACATGATGGTTTCCGCAGATTCCTTCGTTGTGGTAATGCCGTATGCGGTTACTTCCTGCGGCATGGAGCTGTTTGCCTGCGATACACGGTTCTGTACTTCTACCGCAGCAATATCGGCGTTCTTTTCCAGGTTAAACTGTACGTTCAAGCTGTATTCGCCGGTAGCGGTACTGGTAGAACTCATATCCAGCATATTTTCTACGCCGTTTACCTTCTGTTCTATTGCCTGTGCAACAGATTCTTCTACCGTCTGGGCACTTGCGCCCGTATAGTTGGTAGTTACGGAAATACGCGGCTTGGTAATATTAGGATACTGGGCAATAGGCAGGCTGAAACCGGCAATAGCGCCCAGCAGCGTAATCAATATGGCCAGCACCATGGCAAAGACCGGACGGTCAATAAAAAATCGTGCCATTCAGCTTACCTCCTTATTTTGCTGCACCGGCAGCATCGCCGGATTCTGTTCTGTCGGCGGTAGTGTCAAGTTCTGCTTCCGTCATCGGTTCGGGGTTTACAAGCGCGCCGGCCGTAATTTTACCGGTACCTTCAACAACGATTGTTTCATCGCCGTTAAGGCCGCTTTCAACCATCCACAAACGCCCTACGCGCGGTCCAAGGGTAACTTCGCGCATTTCAACCTTGTTGTCTGCGCCGATAACATAAACAAATTTCTTATACATCAATTCCGTAACGGCACGCTGCGGAATGAGAAGTGCGTTAGCCCTGGTGCCTGCCGTTGCCTGCACATGTGCGAACATTCCCGGCAGCAGCACACGGTTCGGGTTATCAAACAGCGCTTTAATGGTAAGCGTACCGGTGTTGGCAGTCAACGCACGGTTAACTTCGGCAATGCGGCCGGGCAGGTCATAAGTGGTGCCGTCGCTCAGAACAATGCTCAAATTTTCCAGCGGTGCTGCCTGCCCTCTGTCAACGGCAGTATTGGCAAGCTTCAAGTATTCAGGCTCAGCCATGCTGAACTCTACAAATACCGGGTCGGTATTGGAAATTGTTGCCATGGTGGTCTGCCCATCGGTAACATAGTTGCCTACTTCAAGGGCAGTAGTATCAATGCGTCCGGTAAACGGAGCCGTTACATTGGTTTCATTCATATCAATCTGCGCATTTTCAAGCATGGCTTCCTGTGCATTTACGGATGCCTGTGCCTGGTCGCGCGCCATAATGGCGTTATCGAGAGTCTGTTTGGAAACAGCGCTTTGTTCATAAAGTTTTGTATAACGTTCAGCATCTACCGAAGCGTTGGCAAGCTGAGCACGGGCATTGGCAAGGTTTGCCTGTGCCTGCAAAAGGTTGGCGCGGTAGGTACGCGGGTCAATCGTGTACAAAATCTGCCCCGCCTGAACGGTTTCGCCGCCATTAAAATACTTGCCGGTAATCTGCCCGCTTACCTGTGCCTTCAGCTCCATTTCCTGCTGTGCCTGCACAAAGCCGGTATAATCGTAAACCAGCGGTGTATCACGCTTTATTACCTGCATGGATTTTACAAGCGTAGCCTGCGGAGCCGCTGCTTTTTCGCCGCCGCAGCCGGCAAGCGAAAACACAGTTACGGCAGCAAGCGCTGCAACTGCTGCTTTGCCGCTCCTGTTCTTACGCAAAAAATTCAACATAAATCTATTCCTCCTTCTAACTTAAGTTTCAAGTACAAAAAAAGCAAAAAGGATATACTTAAACCAAAGTAATATAATTATATTCCTTCAAAAGCAGAAAGGCAAACCTTAATTTTAACAAATTTCATTAATTTTACTTATCGTTGCTTTTATTTTCTCGGTTTTTCGCCGTTAGACTCTTCAGTCAGTTCCTTTGTGGCAAATTTGTTTATTTTTTGTTATTTTTTCAGCAAATCTTTGTTAAGCATAAAATTCTCAAGTTCGGATGCCGGTATCGCGGCTTCATTCCAGCCCGTACCGTCTTTCATTTTCTGGCAGAACACCAGATTCTTTCCATTATAATACCAGGAATTCGGCACTTCTTTGGTAAAATCAACCTTATCTTCAGCGCCAAGCAGAGCCAGCACCGGCAGTAAATCCGGGTTTTCAACATCCAGAACATCACTGATATCAAGGACTTTGCCATCGCTGAGCGATATGTTCAGCGGCAGGCGTTCAAAAATTTCTTCGCTGCCCTCACCCATTACGCCGAAAAACATCAGCGACATCATGTCCGAACCTGCAAAAGGTACCGTATAATCAAGCTCGCAGCTTTTTTTGCCAAGCGCTGCGGCATAGGGCTGCCAAACTTTTTCCAGCTCGCCGTTAATGGTATTTTGCAGTTCCTGTTTGCCTTCAACCGCCATCAGCGGATAAGTTACGCTGCTGCCGTCCATTACTGCCTGCTGTTTGTAAAGCATGCCGTTGCCGAAAACAAGGTTGCGGCGAAATTCGCCGTTCTGCACGATTTGCGTATATAGTTCGCGGTCCTTTAACTGCCAGCCGCCGTCATATTCCCACTCGGCAGCAATTTTGGCAAGCGTGTCCTCGCTGCCTGTGCCGCTTACGGTCTGCAAGGTTGCAAGCTTGTCCATGCCTTCATGGTCTGCAATAACGGTAACCCCGCTCATGCGGCTTTCCGGCTTGCGGTAAGGCTTTAACAAATTTCCGTTTTCATCATACAGCCCGCAGTTAATATAGTAATCTTTTTCGTGCGGCAGCACGCCGTATTCAACGGCTTCCGTGCGCACGCCGTCTTTAAAATCTTCAAATATAAATTCCGTTTTAAAACCGGGCTTAAAAGCAGCGTTAACGGCTGCGCCCATATTATCGCTGCCGGTATAAATTTCCTGCACGACATTTGGCAGCGCTGCGTCGATAATGCGCACCTGCATTTCCTGTGCCGCCCCGCTTAAAGAGCGCACAATAATCTGCTCGCCCTTGCCGGTAAAATGCCCTTTCTGCAAAATATTGGCATAACCGCCCTCAAGCGAAGGCGTATAGGCGGTTATCAGTTTGCCGCTGCCGTCTTTAATCATCAGCAGCAAATCGCCGTAATAGCTGCTGCCTCCCGTAAGTTTACTGCCCCACAGCTCGGCGGTTTCCTGCGTTCCGTTGCCGTCGGTATCCGCTTCAATGCTGGCAAGGCACACAGGGTCTGCGGCCAAAGCCGCACTATGCCCCGCCGCCAAAATAAAACCTGCCGCCAAAGCAAAAAATCTATTCCATTTCATAAATATAGCCTCCGTTATTTACAGCATTACAAATTATATTATACCAACATCGCGCTGATAACAAAAGTAAAACCTGCTCAGTAAACAAAAATAAGTTTTACAGTGTATTTTTTAATAAAAGTAGTGCATTTATCGGTTTTTTGATGTAAAATAACTGATAAGACGCTTACACAGTGTTATGCTGACAACCACTAACTACGCAAAGGATGATGACGATGAAAAAATTACTGTTTTTACTGGCAGCACTTTGCCTGGCATTTGCCCTTACAGGCTGCGGCAGCAGCGAAAAGCAGGCACCAGCAGCGGCCAAAGCGCAGGTTAAGCTCGGCATGCTGCGCCTTACCAGCAGCGCGCCGCTGTTTATTGCCATGGACAAAGGCTTTTTTGCCGAACAGAATATAGAAATACAGCCGGAATGGTTTGACGCGGCACACCCCATTGCCGTTGCAACTGCTTCTTCTCAGGTTGATGTAGGCGCAACCGGCATTACCGCAAGCCTCTTTAACATGGCGGCAAGCGGCCAGCAGCTGGCAATTGTTGCCGATAAAGGCCGCGAAGAAAAAGGTTTCCCTTCTTCCGCACTTGCTGCGGCAGCAAACGCTTATAACAGCGGCTTTACCAGCCTGGAAAGCATTAAAGGCAAACGCATCGGCATTACACAGAAAGGTTCCACCTTCCATTATATGCTGGGCAGAATGCTTGAACAAAAAGGCATGAACCTCGACGATGTGGAACTTGTACCGCTCGGCAAAGTAAGCGCCGTAATGGCAGCGCTTGAAAGCAACCAGATTGACGGCGCAATTTTAAACGAGCCCAACATCACAAAAATGCAGACCGCAGGCACGGCGCAAACCATTGTGCAGGTTGGCGACATCATTCCTTATCAGACTTCCGCACTGTTCTTCTCGCCTGAATTTATGAAAAACGAAGATGCCAACATCCGCTTTTTAAAAGCCTATAACAAAGCCTGCCATTATTATTACGAAGCAGCCATTGAAAAGAAAGACCCCAAAAAGCTTGATGAAGTTGTAGGCATTATTGCCAAATACGTAAAAGCCCCTGCCGGTGATATTAAACTTGGCCTGCCGTACATTGACCGCGACGGCAAACTTATGGCGGACGATATTAAAACACAGATTGACTGGTATTCTTCACACGGTATGATGCAGGGCACCCTCGACCCTGCCAAAGTGGCAAATACCACTCTGCTGGAAAAAGCACTGGCAAAGTAACAATTTAAGGGCGGAACAGCTTCCGCCCTTTTTATTTGGAGGCACTTATGAAACTCGTTATAGACAACGTAAGTAAAAGTTTCGTTTCGCGCATGGGGCATAACCTGCCTGTTTTGCAGGATATTAACCTTACCGTAAACGAAGAAGAATTTGTCGCCCTGGTTGGCCCGTCCGGCTGCGGCAAATCCACGCTTTTAAACATCACAGCCGGGCTGCTTGCGCCGACAAGCGGCAGCGCCAGCTTCACGCATCTGCCGCAGGGGCATGTTCCGCACACCGGCATTGTTTTTCAGGAAACGGGGCTTTTTCCCTGGCGCAGCGTTTACGATAATATCGCCTTTGGGCTGGAAGCAATGGGCGTTCCCAGGCAGGAACAAAAAGACCGCATAAGCCACTACATAAACCTTGTTGGCTTAACCGGCTTTGAAAAAGCACTGCCGCACCATTTAAGCGGCGGCATGCGCCAGCGCGTAGGCATTGCCCGCGCCCTTGTAATTAACCCCGACCTGCTTTTGATGGACGAGCCTTTCAGTGCGCTGGACGCGCAGACGCGCACCATTATGCAGGAAGAACTTGTTACCCTGTGGGATAAAACGCGCCTCAGCACTTTATATGTAACCCATAACATTCAGGAAGCCGTTATGCTTGCCGACCGAGTCGTGCTGCTTTCACGCCGGCCGGGCAAAATAAGCCGCATTTTAAATATCGGCATACCGCGCGCAGAACGCGAACTGCCGCAGCATACCGAAGAAATTGCCGAATATATCCGCATTATCTGGGAACACATCAGCAAAGACGCACGCGCGGCTTTAATGGAGGTGGAAGGCAATGAATGAATATAAAATTACCGATAAAATGCACAACTGGCAAAAAACTTACCCGGTATGGGTTTCCGCTCTTTCCGTCATTGTGCTGCTGATAATCTGGGAGCTCATCTGCCGCGCAGGCATTGTTTCGCCGCTGTTTCTGCCTTCACCAACAGGTATTTTAAGTGCGCTTGCCGCTATGGTTGCAGGCGGAGAAATAGCTGCAAGCCTTGCCGCAAGTATGTACCGTATTATTCTGGGCTTTGTGCTCGGCAGCGTTATTGGCCTTGCCGTAGGGCTTTTCACCGGTACTTCCGCACTGATTGACCGCATTGGCTCGCCCATTGTAAACGCACTGTACCCGATACCTAAAATTGCGCTGCTGCCGCTGTTTATTTTATGGCTCGGCATCGGCGAACTCAGCAAAGTAACCATTATCGCGCTGGGCGTGTTCTTTCCGGTAGCGATGAATACATATTCCGGCGTAAAAAATGTAGACCCGCTTTTAATTAAGGTAGCCGTAAGCTTTAACGCCACCCGCTGGATGACCTTAAAAAAAGTTGTGCTTCCGGCAGCCCTGCCCATGATTTTTGCCGGGCTGCGCCTTGCAGCAGGAACCTCGCTTCTGCTTCTGGTTGCCGCAGAAATGATTGCCGCACAGGAAGGCATCGGCGCGCTGATACTGCATTACGGCGATTTGATGATTACAGACCGCTTAATGGCAGGCGTAATTGTGCTTTCGCTTTTAGGGCTGGTGTTTAACCTGCTTTTGCAATGGGCAGAAAACCGCGCCATACCCTGGAACAGATAATTAAAAATTGTATACATTATTTTTACGCGGCAGGGCTGAACTTGCCGCGTTTTTTATGGTATAATAGCGGCATACAATTTTTTGTTTTGTAAATTTATCAAGTGAGGAGCAACCGATATGAAAATTTCCCAGCGTGTACAAAATTTAAAATTATCACCTATCAGAAAGCTGGCGCCCTATGCAGATGCCGCAAAAAAAGCAGGCAAAAAAGTTTATCACCTTAACATAGGCCAGCCAGATATTGAAACTCCGCCCCAGTTTATGGACGCCATTAAAAATTTTGACGAAAAAGTTATTGCCTACGGTGCCAGCAAAGGCGAACCGTTTTTAATTGAAGCAATTCAAAAATACTATGCCGAAAAAGGCATGAACTATGAAGCAGGCGATATTTTCATCACCAACGGCGGCAGTGAAGCCCTGACCTTTGCCGTTATGGCTTTGTGCGACCCCGATGATGAAATTATGGTTTTTGAACCGTTTTACGCCAACTATACAACTTTTGCCAGCGAGTTCGGCGCTAAAATCAATGCCGTAACCACCAGCGTGGAAAACGGTTATCATCTGCCGGACGCTGCCGAAATTGAAAAACATATTACACCAAAAACCAAAGCAATTCTTTTAACCAATCCGGGCAACCCGACAGGCGTTGTTTACACCGAAGCAGAAATGCAGACCATTGCGGCACTTGCCGTTAAGCACGACCTTGCCGTAATTGCCGACGAAGTTTACCGCGAATTCGTTTACGGCGGCGAATATAAGAGCTTCGGCACTATGCCCGAGCTTGACAACAACCTGATTATTATCGACAGCGTTTCCAAACGTTACAGTGCCTGCGGCGCACGTATCGGCTGCATTATCAGCAAAAATAAAGACTTCTGCCAGCAGATTAACAAATGCTGCCAGGGCAGGCTGTGCAGCCCGATTTTGGAAGAAGTTGGCGCAGCAGCACTTTACACAACCCCGGTAAGCTATCTGGAAGAAGTAAACAAAGAATACCAGAAACGCCGCGACACCATTGCCGAAGGGCTGAAATCACTGCCCGGCGTTGCAGCCAGCGACCCGAAAGGCGCTTTTTACGTAATGGTTAAATTCCCGGTAGACGATGCAGAAAAATTTGCCATCTGGCTGCTGGAAAACTTTGACGTTGACGGCGAAACCGTAATGTTTGCCCCCGGCAACGGCTTTTACAGCACCCCCGGCCTTGGCGTTAACGAAGCACGCCTCGCTTACGTGCTGAACTGCGAAGATTTAAAACGCGCCATTTACATTTTAGGCGAAGCCTTAAAAGCTTACCCCGGCAGAACCTGCTGAACATAATAAAGCACAAACGGCATCACGTAAAACGTGATGCCGTTTTTTATTTACTGCTTATAATTTGCATCCTTTAATAATTACCGAAACAGCAGGTTGGCTGATATTAAACAAATTGGCCAAAAACACCTGCGACAAGTGGCTTTCACCATAAAGCCTGCAAATTTCTGCATTGCGCTCAGCGCGGTTTGTAAAAGGCTGCACCGCCACCTCCGTGCCGGTAACATTTAAACCGCTGTCGCGAATTACCACAATTCTGCGGCTGCCATTTTCATCCCTTATTTTTAATTCCCACGTGCGCATACCGCTCTTGCTGCGCGACAGATAATTTTCAAACTCTACCGTACCGCCTGCCGCAAACTTTTCCAGCACTGTTTTATCAAGCCCTGTATTTTCCTGATTCATTTTTACCTCGTTTTTAGTTTTTGTTTTTTAACAGTAAAAGGGAGCTAACGCCCCCTTTTACTGTTTAGCTTACTTTTCCATTAACTTAATTTATTACAAGTTCAATTAAAAGCTCCACTGCATGCCAACGTTAATCTGGTAAGTTTCGTCGTTGTCATGTCCGAAGGAACGTTCAAGGTCCAAGAATGCGTAGCTGCTCTTGCTCATCATTGCTGCAAAACCAAGACCTACGTCATACCAGGTTCCTTCGTTTTCGTAACTTATTCTTTGCCAGCCATTAGTACTTGTATCAAATGCTCTAATATCCTGGTCGCCTAAGAATTCATGCAGTACGTCTGCTTTAATGTAAACGGTGCTCTGTTTTTCTTCGCCAAAGTCTTTACCAAGACGGAAGCCTGCACGCCCAATTAAGCTGTTGATACCGTCAACATTTACTTTTGTACCCTGACTGGTTGTGTAATCCGCACCGGTTACACGCGCCAACTGTGCCTGAATTTGAGGTTCAAAATACCAGTCACTGCCAATATCTTTTTTGCGCCCGTATTCAGCACTGATACTTAAAACATTGTTGCAGTAATCGCCGCTGATTTTCTCTCCGCTCGTAGGTGCGTAAATATCAAACTCGCTACTTAAATGTCCCCATTTTGCAACGTAATCAGCATAATGTCCTTTATCTCCCATCCATGTATCATACAGCCACAAACCATAACGGTCAATTTCGCCTTTGCCTGCAATATCGTTATAACCGGTATCGCCATGCATGTAGTCTATTGCCATGCCTACGCGGCGTTCGCCGTTATCGCATTCCTGTTTCTGGTCATAGCCAAGTTCATACATGGTGTTCTGGCTGCGGTAAGCATCATCCTTGCCAATGCGGTCATGGCGGATACGTACCCACATGCCTTCATCTTCTTCGCTGTTAATATAACGTGCTTCACCAAGGCGCTTGTTCAAGCGGTCCATATAAATAGCATTGCTGTAGTTAGCGCGGCTTGTAGCAATAATTGCCTTGCCGGTATCAGAATATTCGGTATGCATATCAATGAGCTTATAATTCAAGTGATTATTCTTATTATCAAGCTCATCACCTGTCGCATTTTCATCAGCTAAAAGCAAAACCTTGTTTGCAGCCGCAGAATCAGACTCTACACCATCCAAAAAGTCCTTTACAGCAGAATTGCCCGGTTTTTCCAATGTCATCTTATCTCCATTATAGGAACTGTTTTCATCACTACTTACATCAGAATCATAAACATCTTTGCCAACGGTATAAATAACATTATTAAAACCTTTATCGCTTGCCGTTACATTAAAGTTTACATCAGAACCTTTCCCTACAGTAGCAAAACGCAAGCCGCTGAACTTATTACCTTCACCAAACTCGGCATACATATCTTCAACAGTTACAATCTTATCAAGTTCAATATTATAAGTACCAATGCCTTTGCCGATATACAGCATATCACTGGCGCTTCTGTCGCCGTCAAGATCCATTTTTATATTCGCATTACCATTTAAATTACGGATAGTTAAAGCATGCGAATCATAATTTTTATATTCATCTGCTACATTAGTTAAATCTATTGTTACCTTGCCGTCAGTGTTAAGTGTTGTAATCCAGCTTTGCCCCTGTACGTTCCACTTGCTTCCATCACCAATGGTAAGCGTAATGTCGCCGCCTTTATAAATATCACTGCTGAAAGCAGGGTCATAGAATGTTTCTCCATGCCCACTGTTTTCTACAACACCGGCATCGCCGTAATCATCGGCACGTCCGCTTAAAACACCATTTTTCCCAATATTGACATTTAAAATACCATTATTACCTGCAAGCAGATTGCCTTCAATAGTTATGCCTGCATTATTTGTAGCCCTGCTGTTCTCTGCAAGCGGATTTACATTTACTTCGCCAGCATAAGCAGCAAGAATATCGCCTTGAATATAGCTTCTTCCACCAGCGGCAGAATCAGTGTAATTAATATTTACTACCGACCTCTTATCGTCAACATCTTTACCAAAATCATTAACAATTTCTGCCGTTAAACCTGTTGCTGTACCGGCGGCAACGGCAACATCCGCACTTTTAGGGCTTAACTCGTAATTGTTTGTTCTTATATGAGCAGCACCGGTAAGATTAATAGTGCTGCCTACTTTTTTATCATCACTATACGCCCAAATAGTACGTTCAAGGGTGTCGTTATCGTTATAATCCGCCCAAGTAGCAACCGTATTGTCACCGGTTAAGTTAATATTCGCACCTTTTTCAGCATACAAGGCAGACGTAACTTGCTTACCTTCAAATTTACTTCCCTCTGATGTATCCAAATCGCCTGCACCACTAATAATAGCAGCTGAGTAAACATTATTGTTATCACCTGTAATCTTTACAGTTGATGCACCTTTAGCTGCTGAAACAGCGCCTCTAATATCATTAACCCCATTTTCAGCAGTTGCGGTTACAGTTGTTTTAGAAGAATTTTCAGGCGAAATTGCAAGACCATCGCCATATTCAAAATTAAATTTGCTGCTTTTTACATCACTGTCTGCTTTTATAATATTATTTTTTGCACTAACTGTAATATTTCCACCAGCGGCCTGTAAAGTATTAGTTCCTGCATAAATGTAGTTATTTTGCCCAGCCGTTATAGTTGCAGAGCCTTTTGAAGATGTTCTATTTGTAAATACACCTTCATCACCTATAATTTTTACATTTCCTTCTTTTGCAGTTATAATTAATCGCCCGTCAGTAACCTGCACAGCTTTTTCTGCATAGTCGCCACTTCTATTTTCATCAACATATTTGTCGCCAATAAATACATCTTTTTTTGCTTCTATTTCAAGCGAACCGTTACCAGCAGAAACTCCCCACCTTTCCCATGCTCCTATATTAATGTAATCAGCTTTTAAAATACTTTTACCCAATGCAGATGAATGAGTAACACCATTACCTGACATTACATTAATAACACTACCAACTTTTTCACTTATCATATATAAATCAGCATTATTAGTAATTTGAATGCCAATCGCCGAAGTATTTATATCTACAAGTTGCGTATCATTAATGGTAACTGTTTGTTTTTCTTGTGGTTTATCTGCCATTGTTAGAATACCATTGCTATTAGCGTTTATTTTTAATTCATTTACTTTTAAATTAACATTTCCATCATATGTAGTTATACCGTTACCTGTTTTTGTATCTAATATAAGTTTATTAGCTTCTATATTAGCATTAATCCAAACAGGCGTGCCATTAGTGCTGTTGATAATCACATTACCATTACCAGTAATAGTAGCATTTTGCAACCATACTTTATTTAAAGTCAAATCAATACCATTACCTACAGAAATAGTTTTTCCTGGTTCCCATCGAATGTCATTTACAGTTCCGGTGCCATTTACAGTAATACTATCACTTACATTTATAGTATTTCCATCAATAGTTATTCCGTCAACAGGACGGCCATCAGTATATTGACCTTTTATAAATTCTCCTGTTGTTACTTTCGCCGCCCACGCACTACCATAAACGCCGGTACTTAAAATTAACCCCAGCACGATTGCCCTTTCTAAATTTTTCTTCCTTGCCATAAAAACCACCTCATCAAATTTTTACTGTTTTACCTAAAGCGTAATATTTTATATATATACGCTTTAAATCGAATTATGCAGTATTAATAAACATTATTATTTTATCATACCGTTATCCCCCCACAAGACGTTACGAATTTATTTATAAAAATATTTCACTTCAGCCCTTCGCATTTACGCAAAAAAGCATGGCAGCTGATGTGCCATGCTTTTTTTAAGCTGTCGTACCATATTCTTTTTTGTTACTTCAGCGCCGCTTCCACTCCCAGCGCGTTATGTTACAGATTTACAGAGGTAGAATTAAAAAACTGACAAGGGGTTTTCTGCTTTCATACAAACTGCAAAAACACTGGCAATATTTTGTACCAACTTAGTTTAGCAGTATTTTGCTTTTCATTTGCTAAACCGTTTATACACAAGCTGGGCCGCTGCGGCGGTTACAAGTTCTGCCAGCCAAAAGGCATGCCAGACGCCTTGTGCGCCAAAGCTGCGGCTTAACAGCCACGCCGCCGGTATAATTATTACCACATAGCGCAAAAGTGAAATTACAAGCGACGGCATGCCATTGCCAAGCCCTTCCAGTGCGCCGCAGGCAGTTACGCTCACTGCCGATACGATAAACCCGGCACAGATTATGCGCAGCGCCTGCGCTCCGGCTTCTACAGTTACGGCATTATCGGTAAAAAAGGCCATTAAAACATCCGGCACCGTCAGGCAAATTATTGTTCCACCCAGCATAATGCCTGCGTTAAGCACCAGTGTTGTGTTGTAAATTTTCTTCACGCGCTCGTGCTCACCCGCACCATAATTAAAGCCAATCAGCGGGCGCATGCCCTGAATAATGCCGTTAGCAGGCAAGTACAAAAAAGTTTGCAGCTTGTAATAAATGCCAAGCACCACAATATAGCTCTGTGAAAAAGCCGCCAGTATGGTGTTAAGCGAAGACACAAGCAGCGAAGGCAGCGCCAGATTCAGTGTTGCCGGTATGCCGATGGCGTAAAGTTTAAAATCAAGCGCAAAATCACGTGTTAAATACCTGCGGCTTAACCTGATGCGCAGCGGATAATTTTTATAAACAAACAAGTATATTAAAAGCGTTACTATCTGCCCTATGCCTGTTGCCACAGCCGCCCCTTCTATTCCCCATTCGGGAAACGGCCCGATGCCGAAAATCAAAAGCGGGTCTAAAATAATGTTGGTTATGCAGCCTGCCATTAACGCAATCATGGTAACTTTCATGTTGCCGACTGCCTGAAAGATTTTTTCAAACGCCAGCCCCAGCATGATTATCAGCGAAAAGCTGAAAGCAATATTGGAATAACGCACGCCCATATCTATAACCTGCGCATTATTTGTAAAAGCGCTTAAAAACTGCGGCATAATGGCAATGCAGGCTGCCATCAGCACCACACCGTGCAGGGCGGAAAGCGCCATGCCGTGCACCGCCGCGCGGTTAGCAGTTTCGCCTTCGCCTGCGCCAAGGTAATAGGCAATCAGCGCGTTAATGCCCACGCCAAAGCCAATGCTGACGGCGTTGATAAAATTCTGCACCGGGAACACCAGAGACAGCGCCGTCATGGCGTCCTCGCTGATTTGCGCCACAAAAAAACTATCCACAATGTTGTACAGCGAGTTCACCATCATGCTGATAACCATGGGCAGCGCCATTGAAGTTATCAGCGGCAGCACCGGTTCTTCCTTCATAAAATTTTCGTTCATATTCCCTCTCCTTCCGCTGCATTAAAAAACCACACAGCGCCCGCTAAGGCAACTGTGTGGCGAAAAGTGGCTATGCCAGAAAAATCCACAGCGAATTTTAGTATTTACTTCTCTAAAAATATACCACAGCGGCGCACTGCTGTCAACAGGGCAAATTAAAACCCCGGCGGCGGAGCACCGGGGCCGGGGGAAAGTAGCTGCTTTAATGCAGCTTTATATGTTTTATTGTTCCGAACAAAATCCCTTATTTTAGACTGCAAGTTTGTTTTATCAGGCGCGGTGCGGCTTATTTCCGTTCAGCCTTCCGCGCCGCGTGGTTAATTATTTAGCAGGTTCTGCTTCAGGCATAACAGCCTGTGCGGATTCCTGTTTGCCGTTGCGTGCGGCAAAAATGGAAGCCAGAAGCGAACCGGTGATTTGGTGTACTACGCCGCCGATTGCACCGGGAACTGCTGCCATCGGGGTGAAGTGCAGTGTACCGAGCGAGCAGGCAAGCGCTGCGTTCTGCATGCCAACTTCCAGCATAACGGTGGTGCACTGCGCTCTGCCCATGCCGGCTTTTCTGGCGAGCATCCAGCCAAGGGCGTAACCGCCGAAGTTTTGCAGCACTACAACCAGAACCATAACCCAGCCGAGCCTTAAGATGGTTTCGCCGTTTAAGGCAACCATGGCACCCATGATTGAAAGTACGCTGAATGCGGATACGAGAACCAAAAGTTTGGAGTATTTAACGACGAGTTTGTCGCCAACTGCTTTATGAACGAGGATGCCAAGCACGATTGGCAAAAGGATTACCTGAGATACGGATTTAAGCATTGCGAGGAAGGAAACTTCAACCCACTGGCCTGCCAGCATCCAGGTTAAAAACGGGGTAAGCAGCGGTGCAAGCAGAGTTGTTGCGGTAGTAAGGCAAACAGACAAGGTAACGTCGCCTTTGGCAAGATACGTCATTACGTTGGAAGCCGTACCGCCCGGGGTAGTGCCGAGGAGAATCATGCCGATTGCAAGTTCTGGCGGAAGTTCAAACCCAACGGTTAAAACGTATGCAAGGAAAGGCATGATGGTAAACTGCCCTACGCAGCCGAAGAACACTTCTTTAGGACGGCTGAGCACCAGTGCAAAGTCGCTGGCACGCAGCGTCATGCCCATGCCGAACATGATAACGGAAAGAAGCAGTACAGTCTGCGAAGCCGCCCAGGTAAAGCCCTGCGGGAAGAAGAACGCTGCCACAACAACTGCAAATACGATGTAAGTAAGATATTTGCCTACGAATTCTGCCAATTTGTTCAATACACTCATTTTTCATTTCTCCTTTGAATAAAATAATTTGTTTAATAACAAACCGGCGATTGTAAAGCTTTTTTACCAACAAAAAAAGGCTTTGCCTCTTTTGTAAGAGACAAAGCCGAATAGCTCTGCGGTACCACTCTTATTGCCGTAATAATACGGCCACTTTACCGGCATCACCGAAAGTTTCACAACTGACGTTCAATGCCTGACGCTGTAACGGTCGTCCTCCGGCCACACTTACACAGGCGTTTGCCCTTCAGCTGGCAGCTCATGGGGGATTTTCATAAAGTGCTTTGATCTTATCTCTCAGCTAAATGATAAGTTCTCTGGAATCTGGGCTTCTTTACTACTTTTCCCAATCAACGCAATTTGTTATTTGATGATGTTATTATAATAGGCACACAACACCTTGTCAACACTTTTGCGCTGATTTTTTTACATTTTTATTTTAAAGGTTTGTTTTTAATGTAAAATTGTAACATGCGTTACAAACTAAAATCTTAATGTGTTTTAGTTTTTGGGCAATGTACACGAAATCAACTATTTTCTTTGGCGGTTTCGTCTTTTTTCTTTTCCTTTTTGGTATTGTAGGCCTGCATTACAGCGTTCATATCGCCTTTCAGCCATAACTCAACGGCGTCAGCCATCTGCTTAACGGCGTCTTCAATTAACGGCTGTTCTTCTTTGCCGAAACGGTGCAGCACATGCCCGATAACTGCCGACGCATTGCGCTCCGGGTGGCCGATGCCGATTTTAAAACGCGGAAAATCGCCCGTGCCAAGATGCTGCTGGATGGATTTAATGCCGTTATGCCCGCCCGCGCTGCCTTTACGGCGGATGCGCAGTTTGCCGCAGGGTAAGTCGAGGTCATCCTGAATAACCGCAATATCTTCCGGGTCGATATTGTAAAAATTGGCAAAAGCGCCCACGGCTTCGCCGCTTAAATTCATATAGGTGGTAGGTTTTATTAAAAATACCTTTTCGGGAATACGGTGTTCGGCGCACATGGCGCTGCGTTCATTTTTCCAGGTGGTAATACCCCAGCGCTTTGCAAGTTCATCGGCCACCATAAAGCCGATATTATGGCGCGTGCCTTCATATTCTTTGCCAATGTTGCCAAGCCCAACTATCAGTTTCATGTTTACTCCTTAATGCAAAAATAAGGCCCGCCGCGCCTGCGGCAGGGCCATAAAGTTTATTATTTGTGTTTTTCAAACAGCTGGCTTACAGACCAGTTGTTGTAAATGCGCAGAATGGTTTCTGCCAGAATCGGCGCAATGGAAAGCACTTTAATTTTGGGGTGCTTTTTGGACGGCGGCAGCGGAATGGTGTTGGTAACAACAACTTCCGTAATATCCGACTGAGCAATGCGGCTTACAGCCGGGTCCGTCAAAATCGGATGCGTGCAGCATGCGTAAATTTCTTTTGCGCCAAATTTTTTAACAGCTTTGGCTGCTTCTACCAAAGAACCGGCGGTATCAATCATGTCGTCGACAAGAATTGCGGTTTTGCCTTCAACGTTGCCGATAAGATTCATAACTTCGGCTACGCCGGGTTCCGGACGGCGTTTGTCGATAATGGCCATACCGCAGCCGAGGCGTTCTGCCATGGTGCGGGCACGGCTTACGCCGCCAAGGTCAGGTGATACAACGATGAGGTCCTCAAGATTTTTGCTTTTAATATACTCTGCCAGAATCGGCTGGCCGGGCATATGGTCAAACGGTACGTTAAAGAAGCCCTGAATCTGGGCTGCATGCAGGTCGATTGTTACAACGCGGGTAATGCCTGCACATTCCAGAAGGTCTGCCATCAACTTTGCGGTAATAGGTTCGCGGCCGCGTGCTTTGCGGTCCTGACGGGCATAACCGTAATACGGAATAACTGCGGTAATGTGGGAAGCGGAAGCGCGTTTAAACGCATCAGCCATAATTAAAAGCTCCATTACGTTATCGTTAACGATAGGGCCGCAGGTAGGCTGCACAATAAAAATGTCCTTGCCGCGTACGCTTTCGTTAATCATAACCTGTACTTCGCCATTGTTAAAACGGTTGATAACGGCATCACCAACGGTTGTACCGAGATTTTCAGCAATCTCGCGTGCCAAATCAGGGTTTGCGTTACCTGTAAAAATCCTCATTCTGCTCTCATCTGACAACATGGTCATATCCCTCCAAGTATGATTGAGTTGTATAGGTATTAAATTTCCGTAACCTTATAAATATAGTATACAACTTTTTACACAGGTTTAACAAGTAGTATAGCAAAATTTATCAGTCTTCGCGTTGTTTGGCTGCCCAGCCTTCAATGTTCTTCTGTTTGGCGCGGGCAATGCCAAGTGCGTCCTCAGGCACCTCTTTGGTAATGGTGGAGCCTGCGCCTACATAAGCACCTTCGCCGATGGTAACAGGCGCAACAAGGTTGCTGTTGCAGCCGATAAAAGCGTTGTCGCCAATAGTAGTGCGGTGTTTCTTCTTGCCGTCATAGTTAACCATAATGCAGCCGCAGCCAATATTTACGCCGCTGCCGATATCGGTATCGCCAACGTAGGAAAGATGCGGCAGTTTGGTGCCGTAGCCGACATGAGAATTTTTAACTTCAATAAAGTTGCCGATTTTAACCTTGTCTTCAAGCACGGTATCCGGGCGCAGATGTACATAAGGCCCCATTACAACTTTATTTTTAACGGTGCAGTCATGCCCATAGGTAAACTGCATTTCCACTTCGCTGCCAACTTTAACATTGGTAAGGCGTACGGAAGGCCCGATTACGCAGTCAGTGCCGATTTCCGTATTGCCCTCCAGCCAGGTATACGGATAAATAACGGTATCGTTGCCAACTTTAACATCTTCGCCGATAAAGGTGCTTGCGGGGTCCATAATGGTTACGCCGCAGTCCATCAGCGCACCGAGCACGCGGCTGCGCAGTTCGGCTTCTGCTTCCGCCAGCTGGCGGCGGCTGTTTACGCCCATTACCATGGCGTTATCGGCAGTAATGGCGGCGCCTACTTTTTTGCCCATGCCGTTTAATTTGGCAAGCACATCAGTTAAATAATATTCGCCCTGCGCGTTATCGTTTGTTAAAGTATGCAAAACTTCAAACAGGAGCGGTGCTTCAAAGCAGAAAATACCGGTATTGATTTCGGTAATTGCTTTCTGCTCCGGCGTTGCGTCTTTTTCTTCAACAATGCCTGCCACATTGCCTTCAGCACTGCGGATAATGCGCCCGTAACCGTAAGGATTGGGCATAATTGCGGTAAGCACGGTAGCAGCGGCGCCGCTTTTTACATGTTCATCATAAAATTTACGCAGTTCGCCGGCGTCCAAAAGCGGAGTGTCGCCGCAAAGAACCATAACGGTTCCTTTAAAATCTTTCAGTTCGGCTTCGGCCTGCATTACGGCATGGCCTGTGCCAAGCTGCTCTTTTTGGTATACGCTTACGGCCTGATTGCCGATGAGTTCGTTTACAAGTTCTGCGCAGTGGCCGGTAATAACTACTTTTTTAGCGGCACCTGCTCCGTCTGCGGCGTTAAGCACTCTTTGCAGCATGGCTTTGCCACCAACTTTATGCAAAACCTTCGGCAGTTTGGATTTCATGCGGGTGCCCATACCGGCAGCTAAAATTACAGCAACAAGTTCTGACAATTTCTATACCCCATTTCTTATTTTTTCTTGCGTTCAGCGCTTTCAAGCATGTCTTTCAGCAAAGTATGCTCGGCGTTTTCCATGTGCAGGCGGGCAGCATTCTGCGCTCTGTCAACATCATGGGCGGCAATGCTGTCCACCAGAATGCGGTGTTCTTCCATAGTATTCTGCAAACGCCCCGGATACATCATGGAACGGCGGCGTATTACGGTAATCTGCTCGCGCAGATTGTTAATAATGCCTGCCAGGCGTTTGTTGCGGCTGGCTTTATACAAAACATCATGGAACGCGGTATCAATTTCTACGATTTTTTCAATATTGCCGTCTTCAATATGCTGGCCGATTTCCACCAGCAGGCGCTGCATGGTTTCCAGCTCCTCGTCGCTGATGCGTTCGGCGGCAAGCCCTGCGGCCAGCACTTCAAGGCTGGTGCGTATTTCGTAAACTTCGTTAATGTCTTTAATGGAAATATCGGCCACATAGGTGCCGCGGCGCGGTATCATTACCACAAAGCCTTCCAGTTCCAGCTTGCGGATTGCTTCACGCACCGGCGTACGGCTGACGCCCATTTCATCAGCCAGCTGAATTTCCATCAGCCTTTCGCCCGGGCTGAAAACGCCGTCAACAATCGCCTGGCGGATAGTTTCGCATACCAGTTCGCGCAGCGGGCGGTAGCTGTCAAGCTGAATAGGGCTTAAATGTCCGCTCATTTATATTACACTCCTTTTCACAGTTGTGGCAATCGCTGTTTCCAGTTTCCATGCCTGCAATGCTTCTATAATTTTCTGTGCTTCCTGTGTGCTGCCTGCAACGGCAAACACAGTCGGCCCGCTGCCGCTCATAAGCGCGTACTGCGCTCCTGCGGCAAGCATTTCTTTTTTTATTTTGTTAATTTCAGGGTATCTGGCGCAGGTTACACCCTCCAGCGCGTTGCCCATGCCCGGCAGCGGCAGCACGGCATTTCCTTTTAAAAGAGCTGCTTTCAGCGTGCCAATATCAGGATGCTGCGGCTCTTTTAAAGAATCAAATTCTTTATACACCCAGGCAGTGGATACAGCTTGCTGCGGTTTGGCAAGCACAATAACTGCCTCCTGCGGCTCCGGCAGTGCAGTTAATATTTCTCCGCGCCCTTCTGCAAGGGCTGTGCCGCCGCAGATGCAGAACGGCACGTCGCTGCCTATTTCTGCGGCAAGTTGTTCAAGCTGTACCGCATTCAGGCCAAGCTGCCACAAACTGTTCAGCCCGCGCAACACTGCCGCAGCGTCGCTGCTGCCACCGGCAAGGCCTGCTGCCATAAAAATATGCTTATCAAGCGTTATTTTTACATCCGGCGTTTTATTAAAGCGTTCTGCCATCAGCACTGCCGCCTTATAAGCAAGGTTGCTGCTGTCGCCCGGCAAATCGCTGCGGCCGGTTTGCACAACCAGCCCGCTGTGCTTTTCAAGCGTTACCGTATCGGCAAGGCTGATGCTCTGCATTACCATAGAAACCTCGTGGTAGCCGTCGGCACGCTTGCCGAGCACATCAAGCCCAAGGTTTATTTTGGCATAAGCTGTTTCTGTAATTTTTTCCATAAACATCCCTGTCAACTCAAAATTCTGTATACAATATATTTTAACATATTTTAAACCGCTTGGCTTTATAACAGTTTAAAAAGTTATAAAAATTTTTAAATCTCTTTTAAATTTTTTATGCTTTTTGGGTAAATTCGCCTGTGCCAATTCCTTTTTTCTTCAAAAAATGATAAGATTATAACAGTTAAACAAATTTTAAAGGAGCATATCAATGAGCTACCATATTTACCGTTATACCATGGTGGTTATCGGCTGCCTTATTACGGCCTCCGCCATTAACCTGTTTTACATTCCCAACATGCTGCTCAGCGGCGGTATTACGGGCCTGGGCTTTTTAATTTACTACCTTACGGGCCTGCCCATAGGCATGATGAACATTGTGCTGAACATACCGCTGTTTTACCTTGCGTGGAAGTATATGGACAAGGAATACTTTTTCGGTTCGCTTGCCAGCATGACCTTCCTTTCACTTGCCATTGACGCACTGCATTTTTTAACGGCTTATACGCCTGACGTACCGGAAAAAATGCTCAGCTGCATTACCGGCGGCGTTATGTACGGCATCGGCATGGGCATAGTTTACCGCGTGGGCGGCGGCACCGGCGGCATGGATATTGTCGGCGGCATTATTAACAAATATTACAGCATCAGCCAGGGCACAACCAATTTTATTTTTAACATTTTCATTATGTTCTGCGGCACCATTGCCTTCGGCATTGAAGCCGTGCTTTACACGATGCTGACCTTCTTTATTGTATTTAAAGTAACAAACTCTTTTGCTTCCGGTTTTGATTACAAGAAAAACATTATCATCATCAGCGAGCATTATGAGGAAATTGCCAGCGGCATTATTAAAATAGTAGGCCGCGGCGTAACCTATTTATACGGCGAAGGCGCTTATACACATCAGCAGCGCAAAGTGCTGTTTGTTGTTGCCAAGCTTACACAGGTAGCGCGCATCCGCCAGATTGTACGCAAAAAAGACCCCGGCGCTTTTATGATTATCACCGAAGCCAGCGACGTTTTCGGCAGGGGCTTTACTTCCGCCCCCAGCGGCAAGCATAAACAGAAAAAGATTTTTGCCCTGATTAACCACTACGAGGAAGAAGGAAAATAATTTGAACGGCAAAACACGCCCGGTGCTTGCCATTATGGCAGCGGCCAGTTTATGGGGCTTTATCGGGTTGTTCTCGTACATTTTAATGTTTTACGGTTTCAGCCCGGTGCAGGTTATAGCCGTGCGCACCATTGCCGGCGCTTTATTTATGACGGCGTTTCTGCTCATGCGTTCGCCTGCCTTGCTAAAAATAAACCTGCGCGATATATGGATGTTTATTGGCACAGGCATTATCAGCTTAGTGCTGTTTAACCTTTTTTACCTTACAACGTTTATGCTCAGCAGCCTTTCGGTTGCCGTTATGCTGCTTTACACCGCGCCGGTATTTGTAATGCTGCTTTCGCTGCTTTTATTTAGAGAGCAGCTCACTTTCAGCAAAATACTGGCTTTATGTTCTACCATTTCAGGCTGCCTGTTTTTATCGGGCATGCTTACCGGCATCTGGCAGTGCCCGCCGGAAGCTTTTTTTACAGGTATTCTTTCCGGCTTTGGCTATGCTTTGTACAGCATTTTCAGCAAATATGCGCTTGTTAAATATAATTCGGCAACCATTTCCGTCTGGACTTTTTATATGGCGTCTTTGCCTTTGCTGCCGTTTTGCCAGCCGGAGGTTATGTTAACTGCCTTTGCCCTTATACCCGAAACAGCAGGCGCAGCGGCAGGCATAAGCATTTTATGCACAGTACTGCCTTATTTGCTTTATACCTACGGGCTTAAATACGTTGAAGCCGGGTACGCTTCCATACTGGCAATGCTGGAACCAGTTGTTGGCTGTTTAACCGGGCTTTTGCTTTTAGGAGAAACTTTTACTTCTGCCAAGGCGGCAGGATTCTTTTTTATACTGGCAGCCATTGTTATTTTAAACAGCGGCAGTATTTTTAAGAGGGGGACTGCCAAATGATTTTAATTAGCGCGTGCCTTTTGGGGCGCAACGTAAAATACAGCGGCGGCAACAATTTGTGCCCGTGGCTGGCAAAATATTATAACACAGAAGATTTTACGGCGTTTTGCCCGGAATGCCTGGCAATGCTGCCCATACCCCGCCCGCCTGTAGAGATACAAAACGGCAGCGGCGAAGATGTTTTAAACGGCAAAGCCTGCGTTAAAGATAAAACCGGGCTTGACGTTACCAGGGAATTTTTAAGCGGCGCACAAAAAGCCTTGCAGATAGCCAAAAAGAAAGGCGCCAATTACGCCATTTTAAAGGCACGCAGCCCGTCCTGCGGCTGCGGCGAAATTTACGACGGCACCTTCAGCGGCAACAGAAAATACGGCAATGGCGTGGCAGCAGAGCTTTTAATGCAGCATGGCATTAAAGTTTATACCGAAGAAACCCTTACGGAAGAAGAACTTATAAAAATTTTACAGAACAAATGACAGCAAAACGCTGAACAAAAATGTTCAGCGTTTTTATTTTGCCTTACGTACTTATTGCACGGCACAATGCACAAGTTTTTTATTCTGTTTGCGGCAGCAGGCATTATAGCAGCGCCATTTTAAAAGCAGTGCCGAACTTATAATAACAGCCACAGAGCCTGCGTTATGCACCAGCGCACCTGCCACCGGGCTTAAAAGCCCCGTTACGGCAAGCACAATAGCCGTAAAATTAAGCACCAGCGAAAAAATAATATTTTTTCTGATAGTCTGCATCATTTGCCCGGATAATTCCAGCAAATGCCCAAACTCCCTGAAATCATCATTAATAAGCACTATATCTGCGGCATCAACGGCAATATCGCTGCCTACGCCGCCCATGGCAATGCCGGTGCAGGCTTTTTTCAGCGCCGGTGCATCATTAATGCCGTCGCCAAGCATGCAAATATGCTCGCCCTTATCTTCGTAACCGGCAATAATGTTTAATTTATCTTCCGGCAGGCAATCAGCATAAACTTCGTCCACGCCGACCATGGCTGCAACACTTTCGGCAGCGTTAAAATGGTCGCCGGTCAGCAGCATGGTTGTTTTACCGGCGCGTTTTACTCCGGCAAGCATATCTGCCGCTTCCGGCCTTACGGTATCGGCAAGGGCAATAAATCCGGCGGCTTCGCCGTTTACGGCAACATAAATTATACTGCATCCGCTTTGGGCGTATTGCTGCGCGGCGGTTGTAATTTCCCGGGCAATAATAATGCCCTTGGCTGCAAATAATTTTTCGTTGCCGGCGGTAATTTTAAAGCCGTTTACTTCGCCCTCCACCCCGCGGCCAGCATACATTTTAAAAGCGTTAGCAGGCAAAAGATTTTTGGCAAAGCTTGAAACAACGGCCTGCGCCAAAGGATGTTCCGAAAGTTTTTCCACGCTAGCGGTATATAAATATAAATCATCATCAGTTAAAGCGTAATCAAAACTTTTTACTGCTGCCACCTGCGGCCTGCCATAAGTTAAAGTACCCGTTTTATCAAACGCAACACGTTTAACCTGCGCCAAGCGTTCAAGCGCATCGCCTTCGCGCACCAAAAATCCGTGGCGCGCCGCGTTGCCAATGGCAGCCATAACCCCCGTCGGTGTTGCCAGCACCAACGCACAGGGGCAAAACACTACCAGCACCGTTACCGCGCGTATTACTTCGCCGGTAATATAACCGGTTACTACCGCCGTTATAAGCGCCATTACCACAATCCATGTAGCCCAGCGGTCTGCAAGGCACACAATTTTTGCCTTGCCTGCATCGGCAGACTGCACAAGGCGAATCATCCGCTGTATAGAGCTGTCTTCGCCAACCTTTAGTGCCCTCATTTCAAAACTGCCAAACTGGTTCACAGTTCCGCTTGCCACTTCATCTCCGGCAGTTTTATCTACCGGCAGTGGTTCACCAGTCATAACAGCCTGATTTACCGAAGTTTCGCCCATTATAATTACACCGTCAGCCGGGATGGTTTCGCCAGGCAGCACATGCAGAATATCGCCTTTCCGTACATCTTCTGCACGGATAATTTCTTCCTTGCCGTCAACAATCCTGCGCGCAGTACGCGGAGAAAGGCGCACCAGTTTTTCAATACCTGCCCGTGCACGGGCAACGGTTGCTTCTTCCAAAAGCGAACCCAACTGCATAATAAAGGCAATTTCACCGGCAGCAAAGTCCTCGCCAATAGTAAGCGAAGCAATAAGCGCTATGGAAACAAGCACGTCCGCTTTAATATCAAACTCCGTTACAAGCCCTTTCAAGGCTCCCCATACAATGGGCACACCGCATAAAATAACGGCAAGCCATGCCAAATCAAACGGCAGCGGACGTATATCAAGCATGCTTGCCAACAGTGCCGCACCGGAAACAGCAATGCACGCAAGCTGCATTCTCAATTCTTCATTTTGCAATATATTTTTAAAAAACTGCATCTTTACCGCCTTTTTTATACCCATAGGGGTATAGGTATTTATATTTATAATATACTCCCGGCAAAGTGCAATGTCAATAAAAAATAAGGCAGAACTTTAAGCTCTGCCTTATAAAATATCTGTTTTCAATTAAAAGTGGTAAGTAGCCAAAATGCTGCCGCTGTAACCATCACGCTGCCCACCGTAACCTTTTACTTTGGCGTCAAAGCTCCACGGAGAGTTCTCCGGCTGAATTACTACGCCCAGTTCACCTATAACAGTGCTGCCTTTAAGCGATGTTTCTTCCATTTTATGGCCCTGCGCATAGCCGTTGCTTTCCCCGTTAAATTCATATTCCCACGCTGCTCCGTAATATACGTTGAAGGTTCTGTCCATGCCCTGGTTATAGCGGATGCCCAAACGCAGACGGTCACTGTTAATATCGTCCATTTCAAATTCGTCACTGTCTATTGTGAAGCTGTCGTCTTTTACGGTGCTGTGGTAATATTTGGCGTAGGTATCTACGCTTGCGCCGTTTTCAAGTTTAAATATTTTGCCTATGCCGATGTGCATGCCGTAGTAGTTACTTTCGCTTTCATATCCATATTTGTTATTATCGGCACCAAGCAAACCGTTTTCCAAATCGTTCTTTAATAAGCCTGCACGCAGGGATGCTTCACCATATACGCCGTTTTCTCCGGTTAAGCGTGCTGCAATGCCGCCGCCGTTATAAACAGTGCTGCCATCGCCTTCCATTGTTATGCCGTTCATGGTTGTGCTGATGTCATAATTGCCTGCACCGTTTTCGAAGAAGGCCGCCCAGGCAAAGTCGCCTGCTTTGGTTTTGTTGTTGCTGCCTACGCCTACAAGTCCGCTCCAGCCGTTAATGCTTAAATCGCTGTTTGTTCCGTAGCGGCTGTCGTTGCCGTAAACCATGGCAAAGGTTTCAAAGCCGTATTTATCTTCAATGTTCAAGCCTGCCAGTGCTTCGCTGATAAGTTCATCGCTTTGGTTAAGGAAGGCTGCGGAAGCTGCACGCCCTTCATTAACGACATTTACCTGGTCATTTAAACCGACGGATTTAATTTCATAATCTAAATATTTATCTGTTGTTCCATCTTCTCCGTCAGCTTCATCAAATTTCAATTCGCCTTTAACAACCTGTGCTACACCTGCATAAGCTATACCGTCATTAGCGAGGCGAATTTTTTTCTTTTTCTCATTATCTACGTCAGAGTCAATAACAGCCTGACCGTCTTTATCCATCTGAATCAGGCGTATTTTTTCACCGGCGTTGATATCCTGCCCACCTTTAAAACTTAAACCGATATTTATATTTTTCGTCCCAGCCCCAGCAGACTCGCCATCTTCATCTGGAAAATCTTCTGTATCTGTACCTATTATGTTAGCAAAAGAATCATTAGGGTCTGTGCCAGTTATTTTTAAGACAGGATTGTTCGTATTATTTACAAAATCCGATAAATTCATATTATAAAAATTAACATTATCAGCACTTCTTACAGCTTCAATACTGCCGCTCCAACCATCAAAAACTACTGTATTATTTTCTTTCCTAAAATTTTCTTCTGTTACAGGCTTATCATCTGGATTCATTGCACCTGTAATATCAACAAATCCACCATAAATTATTGCATTTTTCAAATTTACATTGTCTTTAATAATTATTGTATTATTATCAGCTCTACCGCTAACTTCACCTTGTTGTTCCTCATCACTTGGAATTAAAGTAATGCCACCATAAATTATACCTTCAACACTTGATTCTCCACATATAATAACTGTATTTCCACTAGCATCACCGTGCTGAGAATCTCCACCAAAAGCATTTCCTACTATATTACTATCTTTTATAATAAGAGTATTATTATTTGCATTATGACCAGCATAATACCCCGGATAACCATTTGGCTCATAACTAAACCCGCCAAAAACATTACCATTTATGCTCGATTTATTTATGATAAGTGTGTTATTAGATGTTTCAACATCACTACCACGCCCACCGGCAATAGAAATACCATTTGTAACATTTTCTACTATAACCGTATTATCACTTTTAGAATTTTTTAAAAAAAGAGCACCCTTACCATCAGATCTATATTCCCAATCAGAGCCAGGGTTCTTTATTATTGCTTGAAATTCATCATTACCATCAATTACAACATTCGCCGCAAAGCCTTGTTCAGGCTGAACATAAACACTTCCTCCCAAAACTGCTAAAACAGCAAGCGTGATTGCCAATTTTTTATTTCTATTCATAACTGATTCCTCCGATTTATTTAGGCAATTATTTCAGTCAAATATATTAATGTGACAGCAGGTTTAAGACTTATAATTGTCTTTCATGCTGCTGTCACGCTTAAATTAAAAATGGTAAGTAGCTAAAATGCTGCCGCTGTAACCGTCACGCTGCCCGCCATAGCCTTTTACTTTAGCATCAAAGCTCCACGGAGAGTTCTCCGGCTGTATTACTACGCCCAGTTCACCTATAACAGTGCTGCCTTTAAGCGAGGTTTCTTCCATTTTGTGGCCCTGTGCATAGCCGTTGCTTTCGCCGTTAAATTCATATTCCCACGCTGCTCCGTAATATACGTTGAAGGTTCTGTCCATGCCCTGGTTATAGCGGATGCCCAAACGCAGACGGTCACTGTTAATATCGTCCATTTCAAATTCGTCACTGTCTATTGTGAAGCTGTCGTCTTTTACGGTGCTGTGGTAATATTTGGCGTAGGTATCTACGCTTGCGCCGTTTTCAAGTTTAAATATTTTGCCTATGCCGATGTGCATGCCGTAGTAGTTGCTTTCGCTTTCGTAACCATATTTGTTATTATCGGCACCAAGCAAACCGTTTTCCAAATCATTCTTTAATAAACCTGCGCGCAGGGATGCTTCACCATATACGCCGTTTTCTCCGGTTAAGCGTGCTGAAATGCCGCCGCCGTTATAAACGGTGCTGCCATCGCCTTCCATTGTTATGCCGTTCATGGTTGTGCTGATGTCATAGTTGCCTGCACCGTTTTCGAAGAAGGCAGCCCAGGCAAAGTCGCCTGCTTTGGTTTTGTTGTTGCTGCCTACGCCTACAAGTCCGCTCCAGCCGTTAATGCTTAAATCGCTGTTTGTTCCGTAGCGGCTGTCGTTGCCGTAAACCATGGCAAAGGTTTCAAAGCCGTATTTATCTTCAAGGTTTAAGCCTGCCATTGCTTCGCTGATGAGTTCATCGCTTTGGTTAAGGAAGGCTGCGGAAGCTGCACGCCCTTCGTTAACTACGTTTACCTGGTCGTTTAAGCCGACGGATGTAATTTTGTAATCAATAAATTTATTATTTTTTTCGTCAAATTTTAATTCACCCTTAACAACCTGTGCAACACCTGCATAGGCTGTACCGTCGTTGGCAAGTTTGATTTTATTACCTTTCTCTTCATCGACAATAGCACTGCCATTTTCATTCATTTGTACAAGGCGTATTGTTTCTCCTGCGTTAATATCCTGCCCGCCTTCAAAGCTTAAACCTATGTTAATATTTTTTGTTCCATATTTTAAATCATTTCCATCTTCATCTTTTTCATCACTACCAATAATATTTTCAAAAGAACTATTATCATCTGTTCCTGTTATTGTTACAACGGCTTTTTCATTGTTATTAACAAAATCAGACAAATTCATATTATAAAAATTAACATTATCTGCACTTCTTACAGCTTGAACTTTTCCAGACCAACCATCAAAAGTTACAGTGTTATTTACCTTAGTAAACATATCTTCAGTTATACTTGTTCCACCCTGCTGCATAGCGTCAGTTATATCGACATAGGCAGCATAAATTCTTGCATTTTCTAAATTAGCATTATTTTTAATAATTATCGTATTATTATCGGCCCTTCCACTCTTGTTTGATCCAGTATCTTCACTATCTGGAACCATAGCATAGCCACCAAAAATTTTATAAGTTTTCCCATTATCTCCTATAACCGAATTAGCAATAACAACAGTATTCCCGCACGCATCTCCATGATGTGCATCGCCGCCGTAAACAGAAGCGTTTATTGTACTATCCTTTATAATAACAGTGTTATGGCTTGCATCATTATGATATGAATATCCACCTTCTATCCAAGAAGCGATAATTTTAGAATTTTCTATAACAAGTGTATTATAAGATGTTTCATCATCACCACGACCACCGGCAACACCAAGTCTAATATTATCACCTTCATTTTTTATATTTTTAAATACAAGGTAATTATGGCTGGTTTCGCTAGCTAATGCCACATGATGATCGCCGTCTTCATTTATACTTCCATCTTCGTCTTTACTTTCACTATAAATCCAATCACCATTATTACTGTTATCTTTTAATGCCTCAAACGCTGCGTCACCATCAATCACATATTCAGCCGCTAAAGCTTGTTCAGGTTGAACATAAACACTTCCTCCCAAAACTGCTAAAACAGCAAGTGTAATTGCTAATTTTTTACTTCTATTCATAACTGCTTCCTCCGATTTATACAAACGATTACCTTTCAACACATTAACAAGCTATGCTTTTACAACGGCGGTCTTTTCGCTTTTATTAATTATTACCGATATCGCGGGTTGGGACAAACGAAA
>ERZ780137.382-NODE-382-length-39624-cov-4.067452_pt1 | contig 39624 bp, 39 predicted proteins | sample MGYA00511020_ERZ780137 | MGnify/ENA primary metagenome ERZ780137 (study PRJEB29588, sample SAMEA2157917) | human gut metagenome | biome: human gut; feature: human-associated habitat; material: faeces | place: Denmark | collected 2008/2010 ... | reverse complement strand
ATTATTATTGTTAAAGATGCCACACCTGGATATGAAGAAGTAGATCCTATTATTTTACAGGGACATATGGATATGGTGGCAGTTAAGAAATCAGACTGTGACATTGATATGGAGAAAAATCCTTTGAGACTAAAAATAGAAGGTGATTACATTTATGCAGAGGGAACCAGCCTTGGTGGAGATGATGGAGTCGCAGTTGCGTATATTTTAGCTGTTTTGGATGATGATTCTATTCAACATCCACGAATTGAGGCTGTCATTACAACAGATGAAGAGATTGGTATGGAAGGTGCAGTAGGAATTGATCTGTCCATGTTAAAATCAACCAGAATGCTCAATATTGATTCAGAAGAGGAAGGAATTTTACTGACCAGTTGTGCAGGTGGTGCCAGGGTAGATTGTAATATTCCAGTTACCAGAGAAAGCAGGGAAGGCAGTTATTTCCAAATAGAAGTTGGAGGTTTAACAGGTGGACACTCTGGAACTGAAATTAATAAGGGACATGCTAATGCGATCAAGTTGGTTGGTAGAGTCCTTAAAATGGTACAGAACATTATTAATATTCAAATTGCTGAATTAACAGGAGGCGAAAAAGATAATGCAATTCCAAGAGAAGCGCAGGCTGTAGTCTATGTGCCGGATGGAATGGAGAAGGCATTTGAAGAGGAAATTGAACAGATTAACGCAATTATTAAGAATGAAAATATTTCAAAAGAGACAGATCTTTATATTTGTAGTAAACGGCAACCGATTGGTATAAAAAATGTGCTGGATATACAGTCAACTAATCGTGTAGTAGATTTTCTGGAATTGTTGCCGAATGGAGTAATATCGATGAGTGCAGATATAGAAGGACTGGTGGAAACTTCATTAAATGTAGGAGTACTTAGGCTTGAACAGGATAAGCTGGTAAGCTATAGCGCAGTCAGAAGTTCCATAGAATCTGCCAAAAGGCATATTATGAGTCTACTGAAAACTCTTACAGAATTGTCTGGAGGAACGGTTTCAAGTTATGGAGAATATCCGGGATGGCAATATAAGAAGGATTCCAGGTTACGTGAAACTATGGTTGAGACATATAAGGAAATGTTTGGGCAGGATGTTAAAGTGGAAGCAATCCACGCGGGACTGGAATGTGGTATTATGATTTCCAAACTGCCTGGACTGGATTGTGTATCTTTTGGACCTAATATTTATAACATTCATACAACAGAAGAAAAACTTAGTATTTCTTCAACAAAGAGAATGTGGGAATATTTACTGGCTGTTTTGAAGAAGAAAATATAGTACAACGAAATTACGGTGAAAATCAGGAGAAAAGGAATGGCAGACAACTTTAGAGAGTTTAGGGCACAAGATGATAATGATAGTGTGAAGCAGAATAAAAAATCGGGAAAAGGACAAAAAGGTGCTGGGAAAATTGTAATTACTGTGATAGTGATATTATTCTTTTGTACAGTTGCCTTTGAATCAGTGTATTCAATCAAAGAACAGGAGCAGGGTGTAGTTACTACTTTTGGAAAAGCAGGCAGTGTAGTAACATCAGGACTTCATTTTAAAATCCCGTTTATTCAGAAAGTCACCAAGGTAAATACGACAATTTTAGGGTTTCCTATTGGCTATAACCCTGCAGGTACTTCGGAGGTCAGCACAGAAGAAGCAGAGGCAGAGTCTCTGATGATCACGTCTGATTTTAATTTTGTAAATGTAGATTTTTATGTAGAGTATAAAGTATCAGATCCCGTGAAATACCTTTATAATTCAAAACAGCCTACGGAAATTCTGAAAAATATAGCGCAATCCTGTATTCGAACAGTGGTAAGTAATTATACGGTAGATGATGTTATTACAACAGGAAAAAATGAAATACAGGCATCAATTAAGGAAATGATCGTAGAGAAACTTGAACAGCAGGATATAGGACTTATGTTGGTGAATATATCCATGCAGGATGCAGAGCCACCAACAGCAGAAGTAATAGAAGCTTTCAAGGCGGTTGAAACAGCTAAACAAGGCAAGGAAACTGCAATCAATAATGCAAATAAGTATCAGAATGAACAGATTCCACAGGCAAAAGCAAAGGCAGACCAGATTATTCAGGATGCAGAAGCTACGAAACAGAAAAGAATTAATGAAGCTACAGCGCAGGTAGTGAGATTTAATGAAATGTATGAAGAATATGTAAAGAATCCATTAATTACAAAACAGAGAATGTTTTATGAAACAATGGAAGATGTATTACCTGGAGTTAAATTGATCATAGACGATGGAAGCGGCAATCTGAATAAGACACTATATCTTGATGAACTACGTATTGATGATATTTCAGGAAAACAGAGTTCGCAGGCAAATTCGGATACACAGACACAGGCAGAATAGGAGGGAAATATTGTGAAAAAGAAAATTAATAAAATAATAGGCACAGTTGTTGCAATTATCCTTCTGATTTTTATAGTGAATGCAATGTTTGTGATCCGCGAAAATCAGTATGGTATCGTGAAAGAATTTGGAAAAATAGAAAAGGTAGTCTCAGCCCCCGGATTATATGTAAAAATTCCTTTTATCCAGGAAGTAGATACTGTTTCGAAAGAGCTGCAATTATATGATATTGCCAAATCAGATGTTATTACACAGGATAAAAAGTCAATGATCGTGGATAGTTTTGTATTATGGAGAATTACTGATCCGAAGGTGTTTGCACAGACACTGAATACATCTCAGGCAAACGCAGAGGGACGAATTGATGTAGCAGTATACAATTCTATTAAAAATGTGATCAGTAGTATGACACAGTCTGATATTATTGCTGCCAGAGGGCAGGAACTGACTAATTATATTATGGCAGGAATATCTTCCATCAATCAGTACGGTATTGAAATTGCTTCTGTAGAAATCAAGTTGTTGGATCTGCCGGAGGATAATAAGGATGCTGTATTCCAGAGAATGATTTCAGAACGTGAAAATATAGCAGCTACATATACGGCAGAAGGTAATTCAGAGGCACAGGTTATTCGAAATACGACAGATAAAGAATCTGCAATGTTGATCTCAGATGCAGAGAAACAGGCAGAGATTCTAAATGCAGAAGGAGAAGCAGAATATATGCGGATTATGTCAGAGGCATATAATGATGCTTCAAAAGCCGATTTTTACAGTTTTACAAGAAGTTTGGATGCATTGAAGAATTCTATAAGTGGAGATAATAAGACTATTATACTGGATAAAGATTCACCACTCACTCAGATATTTTATCAGGCGCAATAAATAGGAAGATAAAAGGCTATTTATCAATCAAATTGATAGATAGCCTTTTGACATATTTGAATGTGTTTATGATTCTGCAGTGGAATTGTTGCAGTATAGATAGAATGTGATCAGATATAATCCACTGATTCCTACCAGGGCATATATAATTCTGGAAAGCCAGGACATGCTGCCAAAAATAGTTGCAACTAAATTGAAATCAAAGAATCCAATCAGTCCCCAGTTGACAGCACCAATAATGGTTATTGTTAAGGCAATACAATCAAGTACTTTATTGTGCATATTAATATCCTCCTCTTTTTATAGTATTTTCTGAATAGAGCAAGATTATGTATGTAATATTTTTGTGTTACTTTGCATAAGTTTTCCAATCGGCATCCAATATATATAAAAATATACTTAAAAATGGATTTTTTAAAAGCAAAAACGTATATTTTTTCACAAAAATTATGTAAATAAATTGAATTACGAGAATTTATATGATATCCTAGATATGCGTGAAAACGTGTTCCACAACAACAGGGAGGAGTACATTATGAAGGGAGCTAGTTCGCGGATTTTGTTAAAGCCTCAGACAAAAGGCATACAAAAGGCTGTTGTGAAAAGGGCGATTGCCGAGGCTGTAGCAATTGAAAGAGAAGCAATGAAACAGCAAAAAGCTGAAAAAAATGCGGAAGAACTTATGGCATCAGATTTAGAGAGAGAGGAAGATGATAATATGGCAGAAAAGAAAGTAGTAAGAAAAACAGTAGAGAAGAAGGAGCCGGTAAAGAAGGTAATAAAGTCTGCAGTTAAAGAAGTTGAGGAAACTGTAGTGAAAGAAGCTGAAGCACCTGTTGCCAAGGCTGCAGCAGTAAAAGAAGACTCTGTTAAAGCAGCACCTGCAAAGGAAAAGGCACCTACAGCCAAGAAAACAGCCGTAAATGAAGAAATTTATGTGCAATTCGGCAATAATGAAGTATTAACTAAGGATATTGTAGAAAAGGTTAAGAAAGCATATGTTGCAGAAGGTCATAAAGCAGATTCCATTCAGGATGTTCGTGTATATGTTAAACCGGAAGAGAACATGGTATATTATGTAGTAAATAATGACTATGCTTCTGGAATCAGCCTTTTCTAATACATAGTCTGTAATATATTTTGTGTAATAAAACTTATGTATCCAATTGTATAGAGAAGTCAGAAATATTAGGACAAAAGGACTAAGTGTGCAACTTTATTTCAATGGGTTGACGTTAGTATACATAGCTTGTATAATGACGATGGTGAGTATTTGATTATGGCAAAACCGTGAGAAATCCGGCGACGCAAAGCTATAGGGTCTTCGCTATCACTGAATAGGATGACAGCCAGTTGCGAATAGATTTGTACTGAGTAGGGGAGTCTGCTCAGTACTTTTTTTGTTTTAACGTTCTCGAGAGAATGCAATATGCAGACTTTCACGTTCTTCATCGGTCAAATTGGTAAATTGGTTTATGATCATTGCAATATCTTTTTGTTTGGCATCACATAAAAGGTATATGATATCAGTCAGTTGAGCAACAATATCTTTCATTCTCATGGTATCGAGCTTTTCACATTTACGTTCATTCATTATGGGGTATTCCTCATTTCTCTATAGATTTGTTTACATAATTTTAAAAATATTGTATTATCAAAATAAATTTTATCATTTTCTGCAAAAACTCGGAGGTTACTTTTGAAGTTTTATGTAGCGAAAAGGAGAAGAAAAAAGTATACTACAGTACTGTATGGATACACAGTATCTGCAAAAGCCGGAGATGGGGAATGTAATGCAACGACAGGAATTGAAAAATTCATTTATCAATACACTGGAAAAGGAACGGACAATACGTGGATGGACACAGTGGGAAATGGCTGAAAAGCTGGAGATGTCTGTGCCCGGGTATCGTAAGATGGTATCCGGGATGACAGATTCCATAGCGCTTTATACAGCATATAGGGCTTCCATCGTATTAAATATTCCTATTCCTATTTTGTATGGAAGTACAGAATACAGAGATCAGGTTCTTAATAAAATATATAACGCACCTGCAGCAACATGTAACAGAATTGAATATTATTTGGATTTTGATGCAGAATTTCGTCATGCACAAGGCAAAGCTGTAGATTCTGGTGTTTGGATCGATGTGATCACATTGAGCGGATATATGGAAGATGGAATGTGCTTTGATTCTGCTAATGTAGAAAAAGTAGAAATTCCTGACAGGTATGAGGGACGTGTGACGAAGGGAATACGAGTTACAGAGAACAGTTTATTACCGGTCTATGCTAAAGGCGATATCATACTGTTGGAAGAGCGCATGCCAAGAATTGGGGATATTACAGTGAGCATTAACATGAAAACAAAAATAGTGTATATCAGAAAAGTTCTAATGCATGAGGGACGATATGAATTATATCCGATACATGGAAGAGGTAAGAGTATTTATATAGAGAAAAAAGACAGAAGTGACTGGCATGAATTGGGAAGGGTTATTTCCAGCATACAGGATAAAAATTATTATAAAGAATAGGCAGTGTGAAAACAAATCACATTGCCTATTTTTGTTAAAATTACATGATAACATCCAAATAGTTATCAAATGCTTCTGAGTAAATCTTTCCATAACATTCTGCAGAAATTTTACCTTCACGATATAGATGGTACGCCTCCTGACAAGCCTCTTTTAACTCAGGGGAATTACCATGAAGTTCGCCGATCCTCTTTACCTTTTCGATTTCCTCACACTCAAGTACTGTGAATTTCTCATATCCTCTCATGGAATTACACCATACCTTTCTGTATAGTTTTATTAAAATAGTTATCAACGAGTAGTTTAGTACAATTCAAATATGCAATTTATTATAGCATTAATTTTTAAAATTTTCAATAATTTGCATACAATTAAATAAATAATCAGACGATTTAATGAAGCATTATAACAGGGAAGTTGTAAAAAAAATATCTAGTGTAGAGAAGGAAGAGTATGTTATACTTAATTTATAACTGTGTATAATCAGTAATAAGGAGTAGAATTTATTTATGGATATTATGGAAAAGAGTGAGAGACCGGTATATGTTGTAGGTCATAAAAATCCAGATACGGATTCTATCAGTTCTGCAATTGCATATGCTTATTTAAAAAATGTATGTGATGAAGGAAAATATATTCCTGCCAGAGCAGGTCAGATCAATCAGGAAACACAGTATGTATTAAATGCGTTTCATGTAGAAGCCCCAATGTATCTTGATGATGTTATGACAGATGCAAGGGATATTGATATGAATGATGTAGAAGGTGTTACGGCAGACGTATCATTGAAGAAAGCATGGCATATGATGCGTGATAGAGGTGATGTAACACTTCCTGTATTGGAAAATGGTAAACTGATAGGTATTATCACAATTGGTGATATTGCTAATGCATATATGGATGTATATGACAACTGCATTTTATCAACTGCCAAAACTTCTTATAGAAATATTCTGGAAACACTGGATGCCAGGATGATCGTAGGAAGTGAAGATGGATATTTTGAAAGTGGAGAAGTAGTTATCGCAACTGCTAATCCGGATGTACTGGAAGATTATATCCATCCGGGTGATATGGTTATTCTGGGAAATCGTTATGAAACGCAATTATGTGCAATCGAAATGGGAGCGGCATGTGTTGTGATCAGTATGGGAGCAAAGGTGTCCAAGACCATTCAGCATTTTGCAAAGGAACATAATTGTATTGTGATCAATACCCCGTATGATTCGTTTTCCGTAGCAAGACTTATCAATCAGAGTATGTCAATTGGATATTTTATGAAAAAAGAGAAATTGACGACATTTAAGATTACGGACAAAACGGAAGATATCAGGTCGATCATGAAAAAGAAGCGTTATCATGACTTCCCTGTGCTGGATGAAGAAGATAATTATGTGGGAATGATATCGCGTAGAACTCTGTTGAACTTACGTAAAAAGAGACTGATCCTTGTAGACCATAATGAGACAGCACAGGCAGTAGATGGTATAGAGTACGCAGATATTCTGGAAATTATAGATCATCATAGAATTGGTACACTGGAAACAATGTCTCCGGTATTTTTCAGAAATCAACCTTTAGGATGTACTGCCACAATTATATATCAGATGTATCAGGAGAGAGGAATCGAGATTCCGAAGAATATTGCAGGTATTATGATGGCAGCAATTATTTCAGATACATTAATGTTCCATTCTCCTACAGCTACAGAAGTAGATAAGGCAGCCGCGGCTCACCTTTCGGAAATATGTGGCGTAGAGATAGAGGAATTTGCAATTGATATGTTTGGCGCCGGAAGTGATCTGAGTAATAAAGATGCTTCAGAAATTTTTAAACAGGACTATAAGAACTTTACTGTCAATGACTTCCAGTTTGGTGTAGGACAGATAAATTCCATGAACAGTATTGAGTTGGAAGAGATTAAGGAAAAAATCGTGCCATATATAAATGAAATACTACCCACACTTCAGGAAGATATGTGTTTCTTTATGCTTACTAATATTGTATACGAAAAGACAGAACTTTTATGTTTTGGACCAAGAGCAGAGGAATTGGTCATTGAGGCATTCCAACTTTCCAAGTCCCTGCATAAATTTGAATTGAAGGATTTGGTTTCACGTAAGAAACAACTGATCCCGGCATTTGTTTCTGTCCTCCAACAGTGGGAAAAATAATATTTGTTGATTTTAAGCCATTCTTATATTATAATAGCCCTTGCATAAAACATTTATAATTTGGAGGATTAAAATGAATAAGACAGAATTAATCGATTCAATGGCAGCTAAGACTGGCTTAACAAAGAAAAATGCAGAAGCAGCATTGAATGCTTTTGTTGAAACTGTTTCTGAAGAACTTACAAAGGGCGAGAAGGTTTCTTTAGTAGGATTCGGTACTTTTGAAGTATCTGAAAGAGCTGAAAGAGAAGGAAGAAATCCTCAGACAGGTGAAACTATGAAGATTGCAGCTTCCAAGGCACCTAAGTTCAAGGCTGGCAAGGCATTAAAAGATCAGGTAAACGCTTAATTTTTATAATATGCTAATAAAAAGGCTTTTGCAGTATGAGCATTTTGTTCAAAATGTAAAAGCTTTTTTATATGGTTTGAATTATTTTACATAAAAAGACACTGCAAATCAATGATTTTACAGTGTCTTCTGTTAATCGGAGTGACAAGATTCGAACTTGCGGCCTCCACCTCCCTAAGATGGCGCTCTAGCCAAACTGAGCCACACCCCGCAACTGACAAATGCTATTATAACTAAAATATGCGCTGATTGTCAACACTTTTTCAAAAGAATATTATTTTCATAATTTTCAGAAAATATATTGACAATTATCAGACAATTTAATATATTATATATAGATTCGTGATAACTTAGTCACGAATGAGCAGAAATGCTTTTCACTTAACTCTTTTTCAATATAGTAATCCTTAGAAAGAAGGCTTCTTCTGGTAGTATCCTCCCAATTCTTTGCTATCAGATATCAGCCTTCTTTTGCTATGTGAATCTCTTGACAAGTAGCTGATTTCCCCGTATGATTCAATCAACGAAAGGCAATAGTAAATATTGTGCCTGCATAGGATTTTGAAGTATCTGAAAATATGCAGGTTACTGGAAGGGCATGGATATTAATATGGAACGTGCGTTTATTGTAGGCGTCAATCTGGATGATGAAGACAACTTTGAATTGTCTATGCAGGAATTAGGGAGTCTGGCAGAAGCCTGCGAGATGGAAGTTGTAGGACAGGCACAACAGAATATGGAATATGCCAATACGGCTACTTATATTGGCGCCGGTAAAGTAGAAGAAGTTCGGCAGGCTGTAGAATTGCTTGAGGCTGATATTGTAATTTTTGACAATGCACTTTCGCCTGTACAGTTACGTAATTTACAGAGAGAACTGGATAAGCCTGTTATGGACAGAACAACCCTGATATTGGAAATATTTTCTACCAGAGCAAAGACCAGGGAGGCCAAACTTCAGGTAGAAGTAGCCAGATTGCAATATATGCTGCCCAGACTTGTTGGACTGCATGATGCGTTATCCAGACAGGGTGGCGCAAGTGGTGCAATGAGTAACAAGGGCGCAGGCGAAAAAAAGCTTGAATTGGACAGAAGGCGATTAGAGCAGAGATTAACTAATATGAAACGCGAACTGAATACAATAGCTGGAGAGCGCAGAACCCAACGGCAAAAAAGAGCACGCAGCGGAATTCCCAGAGTTGCTCTGGTTGGTTACACAAATGCAGGAAAATCAACGATCATGAATATGCTTCTTAATGCATACGTTAAGGATGAAGAGAAGCAGGTTCTGGAGAAGGATATGCTGTTTGCGACGCTGGATACAACGGTCAGACGAATAGCGCCACCGGATCGTAAGCCTTTTTTGCTATCAGATACAGTAGGATTTATTTCAAAATTGCCGCATAGTCTGGTCAAGGCATTCCATTCCACACTTGAAGAGGCAAAAGAGGCAGATCTTCTGTTGCAGATCATAGACTATTCAGATGAGCATTATCAGGATTATATGAAAGTGACAGCAGATACACTCAGAGAACTTGGAGCAGATCAGATCCCAATGATATATGTATTTAACAAAGCTGATCTGTGTGGTATGGGACAGTTTGCTGTTGTACAGGGTGATGAGAAAATTTATATGTCTGCAAAATCTCCTGATGGAATAGATGCGCTCTTAACTTTGATAGAGGGTAAATTATCAGGAGGTTATCAGGATTGCGAGCTGCTTATTCCTTATACCAGGGGTGATATTGTGTCCTATCTGAATGATAATGCGGTTGTATATCAATGCGATTACAGGGAGGATGGCGTATATATACATGCTAATCTTCAAAAAAGTGATATGGGAAGATTTGGAAATTACCTGTTACAGTAATGTCATTATAAGATAAATTTAAAATGTATGAATTAAGTTCAATTTGAATTTGGTTATTGTTCACAATTTATTTACAGTTTGATAATAAAAAAGAGTTATTATATACAATATAAAGTAACTGTTGAACAATATCTGAAGGAGAATTGCTATGGAGAAGACGACTAAAAATGGAATAATTGGTAAAATTATCTATGCAGTAGGAGCTCTTGCAGTGCTGGCACTCAATCTTCTGGCATGGAAAAGTACGGAATTCTGTGACTGGTATATTGATCATATATTTCCTATATGGCTGAATACGTATGCGCGTCTTACCAGTGCGCTGTCTATCTCTGTGGGTGAAATTATGCTGATTCTGGCAGTATGTATTACTGCGTTCGGAATCGGCTTTTTTATTTACAACTTATTATGTAAACGTAAATATCATGTTCAGTTAAGACGATTCGGAAGGGTATATGCATGGATTGTTTTGGCAGTTGCCGGAGTGATGACACTGAATTGCTTTATTCTGTATCATGCTACCGGTTTTGCGAAACAATATATGGTAAAAGAAACAGGTACAATGGTTGTTGACCTGTCAGATACCGCAGTATTGGATATTGATACACAAGGGAAAAATGTATACACGAAAAAAAATCTTGCAACACTCAGGGATTATCTGGTTGAACAATGTAATACACTTGCTGTAAAAATTGAAAGGGATGACCAGGGAACTGCAGTATATGATGGAGATTTGATAGCAGAGTCTGTTAATGCCATGCGATCACTGGGGGATAAATATGACAGGTTATCGGGTTATTATGTGACACCTAAATATCTTTCTTATTCAGAGTTCTTCAGTCAGCAGTATATCATGGGATATTATTTTCCTTTTTCCATGGAAGCCAATATAAATTCTGTAATGTATGTGACAAATGTAGCACCTACGGTATGCCATGAGCTTGCACATACAAAAGGGTTTATTTATGAAAATGATGCCAATATGATAGGATATCTGGCATGCGTGGAATCTGACGACGAATTTTTACAATATTGTGGATATCTAAGTGTACTCAATTATGTAAATAATGATTTCTATGAATCAATTGGTAAGAATAAGGCTGCTTATAAGAAACATGTAAGAATCAGCGATACAGTGGCAGATGACAATGTTTTTCTTACAAGAGAAGACTGGGAGGCTGTTGAGAAGAAGGCGGTTGTAAAAACATCAACAGTGAAAAAGGTTTCAAATAATTTCCTGAATACGAATCTGAAGCTTAATGGCGTGGAAGAAGGAATTCAGCAATACAATGAAGTGGTAAATCTGCTGTTGGATTACTATGATGGTATTTTATATTAAAAATATAGGAGGTTTAATGTGGGCAATATCATGACGTATCTTGATGAATACGGTGGATATTCCTTTGCAGAGAAACCCTTCGGACCGGTGGACGGGCTGGTAATGGCACATTTTTCATATTATGTGTTTGATGGTATCGTGCCAGTGTCTTTCGGAAAAGAAAGGGCAGTTAAATTAAGAGAATTAGAGGGGCGGATGGATCCGGATTATTTTATATCGGTAACCTGGGAAAGGACAGGGAACAGAGAACTGTTCTACAAGATCATACAATCCAGAAGGTTCAGAAGTACGGCTGCATGCTGCTATGTGAATGAGACAGATGAGGAAAGTGGTATGCAGTTTAGTGCAATTACATTACTTCTGGGAAACGGAGATATCTATATTGCCTTTCGGGGAACAGATGATGCGCTGATTGGATGGAAGGAGGATTTCTATATGGCGTATCGTACCCCGGTGGCAGCGCAGGAACGCAGCAGAACATATTTTGAGGAAGTAGCGTATTTAATGATGCGTAAAAGACATGCCAGATTTTACCTTGGAGGTCATTCTAAAGGAGGAAATCTGGCTGTTTATGCTGCAATAACATGCAAGGATAAATTAAAGAGACGGATAGGAGCTGTTTATAATTATGACGGACCGGGATTTAGGCCCGGTTATCTGGCCCGGTTTGATAAGAGCCGGATAGAAGATAAAATCATAAAATATATTCCATCGGAATCTTTTGTAGGAATGCTTATGCAGGGGGAGGAAGAATACATTTTGATAGAAAGCAGTGAAATAGGTGTACTACAACATATTCCGCTTTCATGGAAAATTGAAGGAAGCAATTTCGTCATCAGCGATAAACAGGACATGAGACGCATGCAGCTTTATAGGAAAATGAATGCATGGCTGTTGGCACTGGACAGAGAAAAAATCAAAGGATTTCTGGATAGCTTCTTTGAATTACTGGAAACAACACAGGCACAGACTTTGTCTGAACTTTCACAGGAGGCGTGGAAGAACTGGATCGGAATCTGGAATGCATATCGAAATCTGGATCAGGATACAAAGGAAATCATGAGAGAACTGTGTGTATTCCTGATTCAGATTGCAGCGAGAGATCAGAAGGAACGAGTAGTTCCACGTATTTTTAATTCTCCGGAGAAGATTACTTTCTGAGGCATTTCCTGATCTGACAGAACGCCCATCAGGGTTTTGACCAGTTGATTGCACAGAGTATGCAGATGACTGTCCACAGAAGTAAGAGGAGGTTCGCAACAGGATGCCAGAAGTGAGTTGTTATATCCGATAATAGCGAAATCATCAGGAACAGATAGATTTTTACGCTTACAGTATTTCATTGCACCGATGGCAAGAATATCGTCAGAGGTTACGATACCATCAAAACAGATGCCACTTTCAGTTATTTGCGTGAGAAAATCAGCTATGGCATCAATGTTTTCGCGTTCACCGTTGTAGTATTGAGCAAATTCAGGTCTGAACGGACGGCTGCTCTGCAGAATGGCGGCCTGATAACCGGACAGTTTCTTAAGACCGGAATAAGACTGTGAATTATACAAATACAGAACATTGTGTATCCCGCTCGCAAATAAAGTCTGGGTAGCCTCCAATATGGATTTATAATCATCACATAATGTACAGTATACGTTGGGATAGTCGTAATCGGCATTTAAAAGCATGACAGGGATCTGGGTTGCGGCATCTTTGATATACTGATTAGAATCGGCATCATCGGATATAAAGTTGGAACCTACCATGATCACGCTGTCAACGCGTTTGGATAACAGCAGTTCCATGGAGGATTTTTTCGTTTGAAAATCATAGCCTGTACAGCACAGGATAGAGTTGTATCCGTTTTCACGAAGAAGCTGTTCTATATAGTAAACAGCTTTGGCAAGGTACAGATCAGAAGAATCTGCACAAAGTATGCCAATCGTATTCATGGTGTTAAGACCTAATCCCCTTGCGAATGCGTTAGGTGTATAACCGTATTCTTCTATTACATCCATGACTCGCTTTTTTGTTTTGGGCTTTACATTTGTGTTTCCGTTAAGAACACGGGATACAGTTGCAATCGATACGCCCGCCTTTTCTGAAATATCATAAATTGTCATGGCAGCACATTTCCCCCCTTTGACCTGGTTGACATAATAACGTTTACAATTAAAAATGTAACCGTTTTCATAGACAGAATACATTAAGCAGATTTAAAAAGCAAGTACAAAAAAAATTTTTATATACGTCAATTATCCTTAAAGCTTGAAAGAACCGTGAATTCAAGGATTTTTTCTTAAAAAAAGGTAGTTGACTTTCTGTGAGAAACAATATAAAATGCAAATGTAAGCACTTACAGATTAATGTAAGCAAAACCAATGATTTGATAGGAGATATGACAATGGAATTATTAAATGCGGCAAAGACCGGAAAAAAAGAAAGACCCATTAAAGTACTTCAGTTCGGTGAAGGAAATTTCTTACGTGCGTTTGTTGATTACATGATTGACATTGCAAATGAATCAGGAAAGTTTGATGGAGATATCATTCTGGTAAAACCCATTGAGTTTGGTAACCTCGATATGTTCCATAAGCAGGATTGCCAGTATACCGTATGTTTAAGAGGTATCGTAGATGGTGAACCCAAGGTGATCAAGAGAGTGGTAACAAGTGTTGCAGATGCAGTAGATGCATACGGTGAGTACCAGAAATATGCTGATTACGCCAAGTTAGACTCCTTAAGATATATTGTATCCAATACAACAGAGGCCGGTATCGTATATGATGATACTGATAAGTTCGAAGCAGAGCCGCCTAAGACATATCCAGGCAAGCTGTGTAAGTTCCTTTACACAAGATATAAGCACTTCGATGGTGCAGCAGATAAGGGACTTGTAATGCTTCCTGTAGAGCTGATCGATGACAATGGTATCCATTTAAAGGAATGTGTTGTCAAGTTTGCCAAGCTCTGGAATCTGGAAGAAGGCTTCCTGACATGGCTGGATGATGCATGCGTATTTACTTCTACATTAGTAGACCGTATCGTTACAGGTTATCCAAGAGATGATGCAGAAGAACTCTGGAAGGAATTCGGATATCAGGATAATATCGTTGTTACAGCAGAACCTTTTGGTCTGTGGGTAATCGAAAGCTCCAAGGATATCAGCAAGGAATTACCTCTTCCGGAAGCAGGACTTCCTGTTATCTTCACAGATAATCAGAAGCCATATAAGCAGAGAAAGGTACGTATTCTGAATGGTGCTCATACATCTTTCGTTCTGGCTTCCTATCTTGCTGGTAACGATTATGTCAGAGAATCCATGGAGGACGAGCTGATCGGCAACTTCATGCATCAGACAATCTATGATGAAGTAATTCCTACACTTGACCTTCCTAAGGAAGACCTGTTAGAGTTCGCATCAGCAGTTGACGGAAGATTCCGTAATCCATATATTAAACATGCTTTATTATCCATCTCTCTGAATTCAGTATCCAAGTGGAGAGCAAGATGTATGCCTTCTTTATTAGGATATGTAGAGAGAAAGGGCGAGCTTCCTAAGCATCTTACATTTTCTATCGCAGCACTGATGGCATTCTATACAGGCAGTGAGATCCGTGACAAGGCTCTGATCGGACACAGAAATGGTCAGGAATACAACATTATGGATGATATGGCTGTTCTTGAGTTCTTTGCAGCTAACAGCAGCAAGCCTTCTGCTGAATTCGTAAATGCTTATCTGAGCAACGAGAATTTCCATGGACAGGATCTGACTAAGGTTGCCGGTTTAAGTGATGCTGTAACCGCATACTTGGAAGACATCAGAACACTGGGCATGAGAAAAGCTATTGAGAAGAACTTTTAATCATTGTGACGAAAATAGTATTATAAATGATTGAAAATAATAAATATTTTACAAAAAACAGCGAGACATACAGCGCCACATATAATAAAATAATACAGATGGCGCTATAGGTAAGCGGTTACATTTATAAAGGAAAATTGTATGGCAAAGTTTATTAAAATCCATGAGAATGATAATGTGGCAGTCGCTCTTGAGACGATTCCACAGAATGAAACCGTTACAGTAGAAGATGCAACAGGTGTTGTAACAGTAGTTACAACAACAGAGATTCCGGCAGGACATAAATTCGCTTTGAAGGATCTGCCCAAGGGAACACCTGTTATCAAGTATGGTTTCAAGATTGGTAATACAACAGCAGATGTAAAAGCAGGAGAATGGATTCATACCCATAATCTGAAAACCGGTCTGGGTGATTTGCTGGATTACAGCTATGAACCTAAACTTCCTGAGGAAAAATTCACAGAGGATGTTACTTTCATGGGATATAACCGTGAGAATGGCAAGGCAGGTGTCAGAAATGAGATCTGGGTCATCCCGACAGTTGGTTGTGTCAATAATATTGCAACCAGGATCGCAGATCTGTCCAAAAATCTTGTCAGAGAGAATATCGAAGCTGTCTGTGCATTTCCACATCCTTATGGATGTTCTCAAATGGGAGATGATCAGGAGCATACAAGACAGATTCTTGCAAATCTGATCAATCATCCTAATGCCGGGGGTGTTCTGGTATTAGGACTTGGCTGTGAGAACAGCAACATTGATGTACTGAAGAATTATATCGGTGAGTATAATCCTGACAGAGTGAAATTTCTTGTATGCCAGGAAAGTGATGATGAGATTGCAGATGGTGTTGAAATCGTCAAAGAGCTTGCAGAGTATGCTTCCCGGTTCAAACGTGAACCAATCAGTGTATCCAAGCTTGTAATCGGTATGAAATGCGGTGGCAGTGATGGATTCTCAGGAATTACAGCGAATCCGACAGTCGGACGTTTCTCTGATATCCTGATCAGTAAGAAGGGAACAACGATCCTTACTGAAGTGCCGGAAATGTTTGGCGCCGAAACGATTCTGATGAACCGTTGTGCAAATGAAGAATTATTTAATAAAACAGTAGATTTGATCAATGGCTTTAAAAACTATTTCAAGAGTCATAATCAGACAATATATGAAAACCCGTCACCGGGAAACAAAAAGGGTGGTATCTCTACATTAGAGGACAAGTCTCTTGGCTGTACACAGAAGTCAGGAAGCGCTATTGTAAAGGGCGTTCTGGCATATGGAGAGACAGTATCTACTCCGGGACTCAATCTGCTCAGTGCGCCGGGTAACGATCTGGTAGCAGCTACTGCGCTGGCAGCGAGTGGAGCGCATATTGTATTGTTTACAACCGGACGTGGTACACCTTTTGCATGTCCAGTACCTACCATGAAGATTTCAAGTAATTCAAGACTGGCAGGTAAGAAAGACAACTGGATCGATTTCAATGCAGGTGTCGTAGCTGAAGGTGAAGACCTTGATACAGTAGGCAAGAGACTGTTTGATGAAGTTGTAGCGGTAGCTTCCGGTAAAGAAGTTAAGAGTGAAGCAGCCGGTTTCCACGATATGGCAATCTTTAAACAGGGCGTAACATTGTAAGCAGACAGTTGTTCACAGCAGTTTACAATGCAGCACATAGATAAATGGATAGGAAATTATCCAGATTACTTCAAGAATAATAGAAAAATGATAAATGATGGAGGATTATTATCATGAGTAAAAAAGTAGTAACAATGGGTGAGATTATGTTAAGACTTTCTACACCTAACAATGAGAAGTTTATCCAGGCAGACGAGTTTGATATCAACTACGGCGGCGGTGAAGCTAACGTAGCAGTATCTCTTGCAAATTATGGACATGAAGCACAGTTCGTTACAGCAGTTCCTGATAACGAATTAGGTGAGTGTGCAGTTGCTGCTTTAAGAAAATATAATGTTGGTACACAGAACATCGCAAGATGTGGTGAAAGACTTGGTATCTACTACTTGGAGTCAGGTTCTTCCATGCGTCCTTCCAAGGTTGTATATGATAGAGCTCATTCTTCTATCTCTACAGCTACAGCAGCAGATTTCGATTTTGACAAGATCTTCGAAGGTGTTGACTGGTTCCATTTCACAGGTATTACACCAGCTATCTCCGATTCTGCAGCAGTATTAACAGAGGAAGCTTTAAAGGCTGCCAAGAAGCATGGCGTTAAGGTTTCTGTAGACTTAAACTTCCGTAAGAAGTTATGGTCTTCTGAAAAGGCTCAGAAGGTTATGAAGAACCTTATGCAGTATGTTGATGTATGTATCGGTAACGAAGAAGATGCTGAACTTGTACTTGGTTACAAGCCTGGTAATACAGATGTAACAAGCGGTGATCTTGAACTTGCTGGTTACAAGTCAATCTTCGAGCAGATGGTAGCAGATTATAACTTCGAGTACTGCATCTCTTCTTTAAGAGTAAGCCACTCAGCATCTGACAATGGCTGGTCAGCATGTATTTATTCAAGAGATACAAAGGAATTCTATCATTCCAAAGAATACAGCATTCATCCTATCGTAGACCGTGTAGGCGGTGGAGATTCCTTCGCAGGCGGCGTTATCTGTGGTCTGTTAGACGGTAAGGATTTCAAGGCTGCTCTTGAGTATGGTGTAGCTGCATCCGCATTAAAGCATACAATCCCTGGCGACTTCAACCTGGTATCCAGAAAAGAAGTTGAAACACTTGCAGGTGGCGATGCTTCAGGACGTGTTCAGAGATAATAAAGAAACATAGCAAATAAAATATAAAATCTATAGGAGGAATAATCATTATGGCAAACACAAATCCATTCTCACTTGAAGGCAAAATTGCTCTTATCACAGGTGCTTCCTACGGTATCGGCTTCGCAATCGCTAAGTCTATGGCAGCAGCAGGAGCTACTATCGTATTCAATGATATCAAGCAGGAACTTGTAGACAAGGGACTTGCAGCATACAAAGAAGAGGGCATTGATGCTCACGGATATGTATGTGATGTTACAAATGAAGAGGCTGTAAATGCACTTGTAGCTACAATTGAGAAGGAAGTTGGAGTAATCGACATCCTTGTAAACAACGCAGGCATTATTAAGAGAATCCCTATGTGCGATATGACAGCAGCAGAATTCAGACAGGTTATCGATGTAGACTTAAATGCACCTTTCATCGTATCCAAGGCTGTTATTCCTTCTATGATCAAGAAGGGTCACGGCAAGATCATCAACATCTGCTCCATGATGTCTGAACTTGGCCGTGAGACTGTATCTGCATATGCAGCAGCTAAGGGTGGTTTGAAGATGTTGACAAGAAATATCTGTTCTGAATATGGTGAGTACAATATTCAGTGTAACGGTATTGGACCTGGTTACATCGAGACTCCTCAGACTGCTCCTCTTCGTGAGAGACAGCCGGATGGCAGCAGACATCCTTTTGATTCCTTCATCATCTCCAAGACACCTGCCGGCAGATGGTTACAGGCAGACGAACTTGGTGGACCAGCAGTATTCCTTGCTTCTGATGCATCCAATGCTGTAAACGGACATATCCTGTATGTTGATGGTGGTATCTTAGCTTACATCGGCAAGCAGCCACAGTAAAGGACATAAACGAGAAGTGCATTAAGATGTGAAAGCAATCGAAGTAAGCTTGCTTACGAGAGATTGCTTTCATAGCTTAATATAGGGTGAGTAGCCCGGCTTGCGATTTATATGTAAATCGCAAGAGGCACTTCGTAAATTTTCATATTTATTTAGGAGATAAAGAAATGAACGAAGTATTAGAGAAAATCAGTAAAATTGGTATTGTACCAGTTGTTGTATTAGATGATGCAAAAGACGCAGAGCCTTTAGCAGAAGCATTGATCAAGGGTGGTCTTCCTTGCGCAGAAGTTACATTCAGAACGGCTGCAGCAGAAGAATCTATCAGAATTATGGCACAGAAGTTCCCTGAAATGTTAGTTGGTGCAGGTACTGTATTAACAACAGAGCAGGTTGACCGTGCAGTAAATGCAGGTGCTAAGTTCATCGTTAGTCCTGGTTTAAATCCTAAGATCGTTAAGTATTGTATCGAGAAGGGTGTTCCGGTAACTCCTGGTACATCTAATCCTTCTGATGTAGAAGCAGCTATCGAGTTAGGCCTTGATGTTGTTAAGTTCTTCCCGGCAGAAGCAGCAGGTGGACTGAACATGATCAAATCTATGGCAGCTCCTTATACACAGATGAAGTTCATGCCTACAGGTGGAATCAATGCAAAGAACATCTGTGATTATCTTGCATTTGATAAGATTATTGCCTGTGGTGGTTCCTGGATGGTTAAGAAAGACCTTGTAGCAGCAGGTAAGTTTGATGAGATACAGGCTCTGACAGAAGAAGCTGTAAGAACAATGCTTGGCTTCGAATTAAGACATATCGGCGTTAACTGTGAAGATGAAGCAGCAGCAGATTCTGTAGCTTCCAAGTTCGATAACCTGTTTGGTTTCTCCAAGAAGGTTGGCAACAGCTCTATCTTTGCAGGTATTGAAGTAGAAGCTATGAAGAAGATCGGTCGTGGTACTAATGGTCATATTGCAATCGGTACAAACAGCGTAGCCCGTGCTAAAAATTACTTAGAGTCCGTTAAGGGTGCTAAGTTCATCGAAGACTCTGCTGTTGTTAAGAATGGCAAGCTGACAGCTATTTATCTTGAAGATGAAATTGGTGGATTTGCTATTCATCTTGTACAGAAATAAGTTTTAGGATGTATAATACCAAAGAGGCATCATACCATTCGGGTGATGCCTTTTTCTATGATAGTATTGCAGATAAAATCCGTTGAAAACAGAAGAAAGGTGTATGAAAATGATAGATAATAATTGCGCATATTGTGTTGAAGGTGAATTGGTAGATAAGTTTGGTATTAAGATCTGTGAATTACCGGCTTCTAAAGTATATCTGTTTAAAGAGCAGAGCCATAAGGGCAGATGTATTGTAGCCAGCAAGCATCATGTAAGTGAAATGATCGAGTTATCAGAAGAGGACAGAAATGCATTTATTGATGATGTAAACCATGTTGCAAAGGCAATTCATGCAGCATTTCATCCTGATAAGGTAAATTATGGTGCATATGGAGATACAGGTCATCATCTTCATTTTCACTTAGTTCCAAAGTATAAGGATGAGTTTGAGTGGGGAGGTACTTTTGCTATGGATCCTAAACAGAAAACACTTACAAATGCTGAATATGACATTCTTATTGATGAATTAAAGAAATATTTATAAACAAATGTTAAGTTTGTAGATATAAACGAAAAATAACATTAAAACACATATTTTGTCCAATATAATAGCTTATGCAGGGGAAACTTCCTTTAAATATTTGTTATATATTTAACAATTCGAATAAATATGTAAAAATGCACAATATTTTTTTAGATATGAGCAAGAAAATGCAATAAGATTAGAAAAATAACTAAAGACTTGCTTATGTCCGTAAAATACGGCATAATAGCAGAGTAAAGTATGTCTTTAGTGGACATAAGAATTACAAAAGCGTGTAAAAATGAGCGAGGGAACAGAAAGGGAGTTAAATATGGGAGTTAAAGTGTTATTGGATTCTGTAGATAAGGTAAAGGATTTTATTGATATTACAAGAAGTGTTTCTTATGATATTGATCTGATCAGTGGGAGAAATACTTATCTGGATGCAAAATCATTGCTTGGAGTTTTGAGTTGTGACTGCACGAAGCCATTGACATTGGATATTCATGCAGAGCAGGAAGAAAGAAGAGAGCTAATGGAACGTCTGGAAGAGTATGTGGTAGCCTGACGGTTTCGATATTCAATCAGGTTGATCTGATTGAAGAATAAGTAAGAGGATACATAGCGGAACGCGAAGCAGCATGATCTGGTTTGCGTTCCGTTCTTGTTTATAGGAAATGCAGGTGAGTGATTGCCTGATAATACAAGGAGATACATGTATGAAGACAAAGGAACAGTTTATGACAAAAACAGTAGTAGTATGGTTAGGAGCACTTCTGTGTTGTGCACTATGGGGTAGTGCTTTTCCATGTATTAAGATCGGATATCAGTTATTTGAGATTCCATCTGATGCGACAGCAACACAGATATTATTTGCAGGATGTAGATTTACTCTGGCTGGAATACTGGCAATTATCATTGGCAGTGTGTTAAATCATAAAATCCTGATACCAAAGCAAGGTTCATGGGGGAAAATTGCAAAATTGTGTATGCTTCAGACAGTAGCACAATATCTGTTTTTCTATATAGGTCTGGCGAATACCTCTGGTGTAAAAGCATCCATTATTGAGGGGGTAAATGTATTTATTTCCATTCTGGTAGCGAGTCTGATCTTTCGTCAGGAGAAACTTACCGCAAGAAAGATACTTGGCTGTATCATAGGTTTTGCAGGGGTAATACTGGTAAATATTACAGGTGGTATTGATATGGCATTCACTTTTACAGGGGATGGATTTATTGTTCTTTCCACCATTGCCTATGCTTTTTCTTCTGTTATGATCAAGAGATATTCGCAGGAAGAGAATCCGGTGACACTAAGTGGATATCAGTTCGTTCTGGGTGGACTGATCATGGTAGTATGCGGGCTGCTCATGGGAGGAAGGCTGACTGTGATCAGTGGAGCTGGAATTGCGATGCTGTTGTATCTGGCTGTAATTTCCGCAGTGGCTTATTCAATGTGGGGCGTATTGCTAAAATACAATCCCGTGTCGAGAGTTACCGTATTTGGCTTCATGAATCCGGTGTTTGGTGTAATCTTATCTGCTTTTTTTCTAAAAGAGTCAGACAGTGTTGGAGTTGTCTGCATTCTGGCTTTGATTCTTGTGTGTGCAGGAATCTATATTGTAAATCGTGCACCAAAGCAGAGTGAATCATAGGACTTGTGGTTCTTCATGAACTTTTAATACTTGGAACTATTGGTTTTTGGAAGCAATTGTGATACCATAATAAATTGGGAGTAGAATCCCCATAACAAGTTAATTAATTGACAGGAGGTTTTATAATATGACTAAAATAGATATATTTTCAGGCTTTTTAGGAGCAGGTAAGACAACTTTGATCAAGAAGCTGTTAAAAGAGGCAATGGATGCTTCCAAGGTAGTGCTGATCGAGAATGAATTTGGTGAAATTGGTATTGATGGCGGGTTCTTAAAGGAAGCCGGCGTAGAAATTAAGGAAATGAATTCCGGCTGCATCTGTTGTTCACTGGTTGGAGACTTTGGCAGTTCATTAGCTGAAGTACTTGACAAGTATCATCCGGAAAGAATTCTGATCGAGCCATCAGGTGTAGGTAAGCTTTCTGATGTTATGAAGGCAGTACAGAATGTAAAGTCTGATGTTGATGTTCAGCTTAACAGTGCGGTAGTAGTTGTAGATGCCAATAAGTGCAAGATGTATGCTAAGAACTTTGGTGAGTTTTTCTTAAATCAGATTGAACACGCAGGTACGATCATTTTGAGCAGAACTGCTGATATCAGCGAAAGCAAGTTGAATGCTGCACTGGAGATTATTCGTGAGCATAACAGCAAAGCAACTGTTATTACGACTCCCTGGGATGAACTGGATGGCAAGAAGATTCTGGAAACTATCGAAAATGCCAAAGATCTGGAAGCAGAACTGATGGAAGAGGTTGCCAAACTTCATGATGAACATGAGCACCATCATCATGACCATGGTGAGGACTGCACATGTGGCTGCCATGATCACGACCATGACGAGGATGAGGACGAGCATGAGCATCATCATCACCACGACCATGATGAGGACGAGCATGAACATCATCACCATGACCATGAGGAGCATCATCACGATCATGAAGAGGAACATGAACACCATCATGATCACGAACATCATCATGACCATGACGAGCATGATGAAAACTGCACATGCGGCTGCCATGATCATGACCATGACCACGAACATCATCACCATCATCATGCTGATGAGATATTCACCAGTTGGGGCATGGAGACACCAACTGCTTATACCAAGGCTGAAATCGAGACAATCCTTAAGAAGCTGGATGATGCAGATACCTATGGTGTGATCCTTCGTGCCAAGGGTATGCTTCCTGCCGGTGATGGAACATGGATCAATTTTGACTATGTACCGGAAGAAAGCAATGTCAGAACAGGCGCACCTGAAGTAACAGGTAAGATCTGTGTCATTGGTTCCAAACTGAATGAGGACAATCTGAAGGCATTGTTTACAAAATAAGAAATAGGATAGAGGTAAAGTATGAAACCTGTATATATTATCAATGGATTTCTGGAGAGTGGTAAAACAGAATTTATTACCTATACGATTTCACAGCCTTATTTTCAGATCAGAGGGAAGACACTTCTGATCGTCTGTGAGGAAGGTGAAGTGGAGTATGATGCAGATATCCTTCGTAAAAGCAGAACAGTGATGGAAGTGATCGATGAGGAATCTGAGTTCACACCGGAGAATCTGATCGAACTTGAAAAGAAGTATAAGCCGGAGCGTATCATTGTAGAATATAATGGTATGTGGAACTGCAAGAATATGAAGCTGCCATGGCACTGGACAGTAGAACAGCAGATTACTACGATCAATGGTTCTACGTTCCAGACATATTATACAAATATGAAGTCATTACTGGCAGAACAGATCAGAAAGTCAGAGTTGATCATCTTTAACAGATGTGACGGACTCAACGACCAGTTAGGGAACTTCAAACGTAATATCAAAGCTGTAAATCCTACCGCAGATGTTGTTTTTGAAGACAAGGATGGTGAGATCAATCAGATTCTTGAGGAGGATCTGCCATTTGACCTGGATCAACCGGTTATTGATCTGGATACGTATGCTTATGGCATATGGTATCTGGATGCTATGGATAATCTGAATCGTTATATTGGTAAGACAATCAAGTTCAAAGCCATGGTATTAAGACCAAAAGATGGAAGTACAGATTATTTTGTACCGGGCAGAATGGCAATGACGTGCTGTGCAGAGGATATGGCTTTTCTGGGCTATGCCTGCAAATATGACAAGAGTGCAGAACTGACCAATAAGGAGTGGGTAGAAGTAACGGCTACTGTTCATCAGGAGTTCTGGAAGGATTATAATGGAGAAGGACCAGTCCTTCATGCAGTAAATGTTGTACCGACCAAGAAGCCGAAGGATGATGTAGTAAGCTTCAACTAAGCTGAATATGCAATAAATAAAAATGCAGATATCAGAGAACATTGAACTCTGGTATCTGCATTTTTGATTCTATAAATCAGAACTGCTGTATTTCTCTTCACAATATTTGCAGCGGTAGACTTCCTTTTCTTCATCAGTAAGGACGAAGATATGGGGAAGTTCCTGCTCGATAGAGGTAATGCAACGTGGATTTTTACATTTCAGTACGTTTTTGATCTCACGGGGCAGAGTGAGCTGGCGCTTCTGCACGATTTCGGAATTCTTGATCACATTGACGGTGATGTTGTGGTCAATGAAGCCCAGAATATCCAGATTAAGAGTGTTGATATCACATTCTACTTTGAGAATATCTTTTTTTCCCATCTTGCCACTCTTGGCATTCTTGATAATCGCGACTGTGCAATCCAGCTTGTCCAGACCTAAGTGCTTATAGATACTCAGACTTTTGCCGGCCTTGATATGATCCAGAACGAAACCTTCTTCAATTTTACCTACATTTAACATGACATGACCTCCTAATCTTCCACATGAATCTCTAATAAAGTCAACAGCAATGCCATTCTGACATAGACTCCGTACTGTACCTGGCGAAAATATGCTGCTCTTGGGTCGTCATCCACTTCAACAGAAATTTCATTGACACGGGGAAGTGGGTGAAGCACGATCATATCCTGCTTTGCCATTTCCATTTTTTCTTTATTGAGAACATAGAAATCTTTCAAACGAACATAATCTTCTTCATTAAAGAAACGCTCTTTCTGAACACGGGTCATATATAGAATATCGAGTTCAGGCATTACATCTTCAAGTTTCGTTACTTCTTCGTAAGGAATGCCTTTTTCATGGAGCATCTCTGTGATGTATTCAGGAACCTTTAACTCATCCGGGGAGATAAAGATGAAACGAATATTATCATAGCGAACCAGAGCATTGATCAGGGAATGAACGGTTCTGCCAAATTTCAGGTCACCACATAGACCTATTGTAAAGTTATTCAGTCTACCCTTTAAGGATTTGATCGTCATCAGGTCAGTCAAGGTTTGAGTAGGATGCTGATGTCCACCATCTCCGGCATTAATAACCGGGATTCTGGAATGGGAGGCAGCTACCATAGGGGCACCCTCTTTTGGGTGGCGCATAGCACAGATATCTGCGAAACAGGAAATAACGCGGATGGTATCGGATACGCTTTCACCTTTTGAAGCAGAAGAACAGTTGGCATCTGAAAAACCAAGGACACTGCCTCCAAGGTTCAGCATGGCTGCTTCAAAACTCAGTCTGGTACGTGTGCTTGGCTCATAAAAGCAGGTGGCTAACTTTTTACCGGCACAGGCATGTGCGTATTTTGCAGGATTGTGTTCAATATCACTGGCAAGTGAAAATAACTTGTCAAGTTCCTCCACAGAGAAATCAAGTGGACTCATTAAATGTCTCATAGAAAACCTCCTTAGAATTTTGGTCAGCTATTCAGAGTCTTGCAAATTGGGACAGAATAGTTCTGATTTTTGGCAAAAGAAAAGAAGAGATATATTCTCTTCTTGAAAAATTACCAATATAAAAAGTGAAATGTCTGAAAATGAAAAAAGGAAATAATCTGGCTATCGGATGAAATACGTCGATATACTTATCTTCGCTCATAGATACAGCCATGGTCTTACTCCTTCTTAAACGTTTATATAAATTCACTCACTTGTGCTATCATAGCATATCTTGGGGTGGCTTGCAATGAAAAAATTAAATTTTGAATCTACTTCAAACATCTTTTAATAATCTGTAATCCAACGAATTGAAATAAACATGTTTCTGTAAATATCTAATAATCAATATATTACAATAACTAAAATATATTTACAGCTTTACCGATTCAAATGTATGGATTTTTATGCAAATAGCCAAAGTTTTATGCAAAAATTATTCACCCTTCTCTTTTAGATAATTATCCACAAACTCAGTATATCCTTTTCCATAGCTTCCTTTAATAAAAAGAAGGGGTGTTTACACCCCTCCCCAAAACAGTTAATGTAATTGTAAACGATATTTAGTTTGCTTGAGTGTTGCCATAAAATCTTCCACCCACGACTTTTCCCCTGCATATTCAGGGTTATTGTCAAGCTTGGAATAGAATTCTCTTGTACGGTCTATAATGAGGTCCACCAATTCTATAGGGTCGTTTACCTCTATCTCCTCACCATTTATCTCCCCGTCCTTGAAACGTCCGAAACCGCTTTGTCCGGCTTCCATTATCTTATCCTCATAGTCGGAAAGCTCCTCTAACAAATCGTCCAGATACTTGTGCTTGGCATTGTCTTCCTCTTTCCAATGCACATTTTTTGAACGCGTCTTAACGCCTTCCAGGAAATTAGCGAAATCGGCAAACACCGTATACATACTGTCCTCCTTCTTTGCCTTTTCCAGTACATCGGCTTTCACCTTCCCCTCTTGAATCATTTCGGAAATAACACTTTTGAATATCATCGCGTCTTCCACAGAAGAAAACTTCATGGAAACCGTCAGTCTGTCTTCCGACTTCCATATTCCCTGGCTGTCCGTTTCTTCGCTTTCCGTGGTTTCTCCTTCCTCGTTCTTCGCTATTCCGTCACCTTCCGGGCCTTTTGGCTTGTCGTCCAAATCTTCCTTGCAAATAGCATTCGCATCGTTACAGTCCATCGTCTTTTCAACTTCCTTACTTTTCCAGTCTTCCGGCAATTCGCTTTCAAGACCCAGTTCTTTAGCACGTTTCTTAATCCACGCCTTAACCTTTTCTTTCGGCATGTCAGAAGCACCGGACAACTTAATAGCGTCCTTCAAATCCTGGCTATTTCTGATAGGATATTTCCCATTCGGCATTGCCTCTCCTTTCTTTGCCAAGTCCTTTCTTTCACTGTGTGAAAAATCGGTCTTGTTGTTCGCTTTCCGTATCTCCTTAGGGCATTTCTCGCACACGGACTTTACCACGTCTTCCGTCACCTTCTTTTCCTGGAAAGCCTTCATCACGATTTCTACCGGGCTGGGTTTCACTTCCAGACCCAAAATCTTCTTGATATTGTCTTTCATGTCAAAGATGAAATCGTAGTCTTCCAGTTCGGTAACTGGGTCAATCCACATACTGCCGATTTCTTCCTCACCGTCAACCACCACGAAAGCCGGGGATTCATCATCAACGTGCCCCATAAAATAATGAATTTCCGCATTCTTCGTTTTGGCTACACCGACCTCCATAAGAGTGTCTTCCGGAACGTCTATTCCGGTCTCCTCGAAAAGTTCTCTTTGTGCGGCTGTACGGAAATCTTCTCCCTCGTCCACATGTCCCCCCGGTATACACCAATCGGGTGTATAGTTCATGTGTTCCCCTGCTCTCTGTAAGATAAGCAACTTACTGCCTCTGAACAAAAGCACGTCCGCATACTTGACTACCCCGGTCTTTGCCTTCATGATATCATCGTATGCACTTTTGGAAAGCTTCTTGCTTTTCCATGCTTTCTTTGCTACATGAACCGCATATACATCCGCAATGACTTCCGCTATATCTTCGTCTTTCTGGAAGGCGGCAATAGCCTTGAAAACCTTGTCCCTGTCTTTCTGCAATTGTGCAACCCGTGAAGTATGCTCCTTCAAGAACTCGTTGTATTTCTCTTCCGAAATCTCTCTTTCGTCCTTGTCAAGCAGGGAGAAGCTTTTCAATACCTGGCTTCTTTCGGCAAATTCGTTTGCAAGCTCTTCTGTTCTTGCTTCTATCTTCTCGGAGCGTCTCAGCAACTCCCTGTATTCAGACACCTTTTGTTCTGCTGTCTGTAAATGAAATAATTTCTTTAAATTCATAGCTACAAATTTTTCTGCTAAAATACGAATTTTGCACAATCTATCCAAAAATACAGACATTATCAATATAATAGGAAGTGTTTTTCTTCAATTCGGGCTTATAAAAATACCTGTTAAGTGTCTCCACCTTTTCTATCCGGTCAATCCTACCCCTCTTGTTCCCATACAGAACTATTCTGTCAGAAACGTTCAATTCCTTTACTTTTACCAGAACAAGATAGTTCTTTCCATACGTCCATACCATTTGTTCGCCCGAAATCCTGTTAAGAACACCTTCCTTGCCTGCATTAAAATAGATGTTATACACTGATTCTTGCGGTTTCATTTCGCGTACATGCAAGCCTTCCACAAGCGTATAGGAATGTCTTGTCTTCACGGCTTCATTAATCCTTATATCCTTTAGGAACTTTTCGCCTTCAAGCGTCCTTATCTCCACAAACCCGGTGTTGAATCCTCCTTCTCCCATAATCAATGTTCAGTTTTCAGAAACAAACCTTCTTTTGTTATAAGCGCATATTCCGGACCAGCCTCTATATTATACAGTTTCCCTTCATACAAGGATAAACCTCTTTCCTTTATCTTCATCGTTCCTGCTCCCATGTGCATATATTCCGGATTATCATTGTAGAATTTTACATATTCCTCCACATCCCCCTGTTCTATCTCTTTATCGGGACTTCTTCGACTACTCCCCCTGGTTACTCCGAAACAGTCTTCATCAGTCCATTCATCGAATGTCTTTTCATCAACAAGCGGTATCGTCACTTGATGCGGCATTGTGAACGCGAGGTGTTTTGCGTCTTCACATACGGAGATTACCATTCCTCTTTCCAATACAACATTTTCCATCTCCCCTTTGAAATCGGTACACTCTACGCCCTTCTTGAATAGGTTTGTATCGTTCATCATACAATAGAGTAATACATACTCGTCTTCCTTTATCTGGTCCAGACGTACCGGGACAACCTCCCAGTTATACACGTCTACCTCTTCACCTTCTCTTTCCTTGACACGTTCCTTTGTTACCCTTGTCTTTCGTAGGGTTAACACTTCCACATCTCCTTTATATCCGAACATCATACCTCAAACACTTTGTCTCCAACATATATTTTTACTTTACTTTTTCTCTCTATCTGTCTCTTGTATGGTTCTTTAGGCGGTTCAAATGAATGCGTCTCGTCATTCCAAACCATACCTTTAGGCACCTCCCTAAGGTCACAGCGGCAAAAAGGGTGAACACTATTTAACACTGGTTTCCAATCTTTAACTTTCCTCCCTATATTGTCCCCATTGCTTATAAGGTCTATAAGCTTGAATATCCTCGGTTTGCTTCCTATCCCTGCTGTGGTGTAAAACTTTATACAGTGCTGGCATGCTCCACTGAACACCTCTTTATATACAAGCGCATCCGCCCCCTGCTCCTTCATTATCTGCTGGGCTACCCCGGTCTGATAGATGTTCTGCATCTCGGTTTCCACTATACGTCCCCAATCACGGTTCCAGTCTTCCAAGGAATGCCCTATATTGCTAACAATATTCTGAACGGACTTCTTTTTCAAGACACCCTCTATCATCTCCTTCTTTATCGTTCCCAGCTCCAGTTGTATCTGCTTCTCCACAAGGGCTTTCACCTCTTCTTCCGATACGGCATTAGACATTATCGTTTTGGCCCGTTCTCCCATCGTCTTTATATAGGAATATGTGCGTGTTGCTGCCGCATAATACACTTCCTTTTCCAGGGGTGTAAGAACTGCCCATTGGTGACGGTCTATATACTTGGTAAAATCGTCAAAATTGAGTGTTGATAATTGTGCTGGCGTGAGTTGCGCACTCAATCTCCCAAACAGATAGGATTGGAAATAGGGTGGTAACTTTTCTATCTCCCTTCTCCATTTATAGCCATACCGCCTTAACAAGGACTTGTCTTCCGGTGTCAACAGTTCATCCCCCATTACATCGGCTACAATCCTTGCAAGACGGTAGTCTATTATATCATACAGTTTTTGTATCTCTTCCGGTGTGAATATCATTTTTCAACCGTTTTTATCATTTCTTTTATAAGCTCCTTTATCATCGCGTCCGATTGTGTAGCGAACATGGTCTGTGCAAGCCCTTCATAACCGCATTGTATTTTCGGGTATCTGATAGGGTCTTTCACATGTCTTTTCACTCCAATAAGACGCGATACCAAAGGTGTTCTTATACCATCAAGTTTCTTTTCCGGCATTCTTCTTACCTTTAATTTTGTAACCGTCGTACAACGATTCGTCCCACATTGACATATCCGGCTTTGGGAAATAAGGATTGGAAGGGCAATTTCTACTCAATTCCCTACCTTCTGGACCCATTGCGGCAATTTCTTCCATAGTTAGAGGCTCACCCATTCCTCGGTCTTCAATCTCGAACCATTCGTCAGCTGTCATATCAATTCCGTACTTTTTCTTTGCCATAATTTTACTCCTTTCTTTAAGTTTCTATGCAAATATACAAAACTGTTCAGAATTGAACAAATTTATAAGTCTATTTTTTTAAGAAACCTATCAAGTTCTTTTTGATTTAACACTTTGTTGTCATAAATCACCCCGTTATCGGAATTTCCGTCATACAATTTAACGGACTTAAATTTATCTTTCAATGGAGTTTCTATAACTTTCTTGAAAGAAGCGGACGCGCCTTTATGTCCTTTTCTCGCCACTTCTGTAGGAACATATCGTTTCGTTCTTTCAAACCGTTTCTGTATTCTATCCAAAGCCGTATCAAAATCGGTTGCCACACCTACCAAGTGAACATCGTAACCTTGTGCCTTCAAATTATCAACCAGTTTTTCAAGCTTTTCGGGATTTCCGAAAACAGCGTCTTTTACAAAAGATGATTTCTGCCGTATATATTCCTCATCTATTTTCTTACCTATATCTGATACCTCTTCATGCACATAGGAAGATGCTTTCTTTGGGTCTATCCCTTTCACCCTTTCGTAATCTGGTATCATATCGCGCATATCGTCCACGTCAATAACGGGCAACTTGTCTATAGACGGGTCTTTCTCTTTCATCTTCTTAAGATAATACCCTTTGCCTGAACCACCGCCACCAAGCATAAGATAAGCACGCGGTTTAGTCTCAAACAACATTTTCTTCTGATATTCTGACCTTATTTTGTTATGTACCTTAATCTGTCTGTCTCGCTTCCAAACACCGCCTTCCTTATAAAGGTCTTCCGTTGTCTTGGTTAAGTCGGCTTTCTCTTCCTCTGTAGCCTTTCTTTTCTTATATGGCTGTCCAACAATGCCAAGCTTCCGGTTTACCGCGTTGTTCACATATACGCCTTGTTGTGCCTTCGCAATCTCCAGAAGTCCGTCATACATTTCTGGTCTTCCCAGGCTCTTTTCCAAAAGAGCCTTGTTTATGTATCTATCCAACTTTAAATCATCGAAAGTTTCCATAATTTCTTATTTGTAAAGATTTTTTAAATAATAGTCAACTGCTGGTTTCATTATAGGGTTTTCATTGAATGACTTATATTGTGCAAACGGGTCTTCTTCGTCCCCTTCTGGCACGCCTTCCGGCTGTTGCCCCGGCTGTGAAGCTCCGAACATTTTATTCTGTTCTTCTGCCTGTTTCATCCCCTGGTACACCTGGTTAAGAATGATGTCCTTTTCCGGGTCAAAGTCTCGTCCGTTGTACTTCTTAAATATATCCTGCATAGCAACCATGCCGCTACTCAGTTTTTCAGAATCCAGTTTTACCTGTGCTTCTTCGTCTTCCACCTCTATTCCGGTAAATGCAAACTCGTAGTTTTCGTCCAACTCGCTCACAATATACTTTGTAATGATACCCTGTAAAAATATCAATAGAGGCTTCAAACCTTTTTCACGGCTGTGCTTCAATCTTTCTCGCTGTCCGTCCTGTCCGAATATCTGCTGACTTTCCTTGAAATTGAATCCAAGTTCGGACGGGTCTATACGATATACGGAACATGTCATTATAATAAGGAATTTTATCCATTCGTTAAATTCCATATCACGATTGCTAAGTTTCTGTAAATCAACCCATTCCAAATCGATACCGTTTATAACGGGTGTGCGGTGACTGTTATAAACGCCTGCCATCGTCTGTGTCCATGCCTGCCTAAACTCCTGCAATGTACTGTTTGATATATTAGGGTTCTTTATGTTAATAAACCCTTTAGGCTGTGAACCCTGGCAGTTATGGACTGCCGTATAATTGGCAAGAAATATATGCTTGTCATTGAATACCTCTATATCATAAAGTTGTTCCTTCTCCTTTACAAGTCTGGAATTGTCCATTACCTTATAGAAATGATAATTCAATATTTCCGGCACGCTACATCCCGCCTCTGTCAGAACCCTTATAAGCTTACCTCTGCTTATCCTTCCACCTTTTTTCACATGATGCTTCGAGAAAGATATGTCACCTCCCCTGTTGTTTTCCAGTATATCCAAAGCCAAAGAATTAGGTACCAAATCCCATTTGCCCTTTGTCCTTTCTCCTCTTGATATACCTTCATTTTTATAGTCTTGCAAATAACCTATTTTATCAACAAAAGACATTACATCTTGAATAACAAGTGTTACTGGGTCATTATATCTGCTTTTACTTCTATTACACTCTCTCGCAGCAACCCCAACGCTTAATAATAATTGTAATATATCTTGCCTCAAATCATTATTCACACAACATATAGTAGGAGTTTTATATCCCATTATATTTGCAGAAGTATGTCCGTCTGCCGAGAACAATCCTCTCAAAAACGCGCATCTCAACTCTTCCGGCAAATTAAATACGGAAACGGGTATCTTCTTATCTCTTGTATATCCGAATCCTATGCTTATAAGCCAGTCGATAAAGCATGTGTCATATATGAATATATACGGATATCCATATTCCCCGTCACTTCTTTGTGTGGAAGGATTGCCTTTCTTTATACGATAATTTATTCCGTATTTATCCAACACTTTAGAGAAATCACCAAAAAGTTTTTTATCTTTTGTATGGTGTGGGAAAATTTCAAGTATATGTTCCAACCAGGTACCATCCCCTAAAGCAAAACCAATCATTTCCCAAAAATACTTATCTTTCACCATCTCCAAAGAAGGGGTGAAAGTTCTTTCTTTTTTAAGAACAGCTTCCTTTGTCGGGTTAGTAAATTCCCTAAAATATTCTTTTCCTATGAAATAATCCTCCTCATGAAAATCTCCATAAGTATTTATATCCACCAAACAATAATCGTCTGTAGTCAAATCCTTTTGTTTTTTCCATTTAGGAGACTTATCTTTATCCGTTATAGTCAAGAATCTGTGTTCACGGCTTGTTCTTATCTTTAAGCCGTTATACAGTCTTGTTTCGTACAAATCATCTATCCTTGTCTTGTATGCGGATGCCTTGCAGTATTCCACACCATCAAAAACTTCAAATTCTGTACCTACCAAATCCTTTATTCTTCTTAAACCCTTATTCGTCGTAACGAGTGTTTCCGGTGAAACGCAAAAGAAATTTGCATTATAAGAAAAGCCCCACAATATCCAAGTTATGATATTCACCAACGTTTCCAATTCCGATACCCCATACCCGTTTCTTCTCACATCAGACGTCTTGTTTCTGATGCCGAAACCAAGCTCCCACGGATAATACAATATCGGTTCCTTCGTTATAGGGTTATGCAGAATCATCTCTTCCCATACCATACAGTAACGCGGCAAATGTCCTTTGAATCTGTACTGCTCGAAACCTTCCCTTTGTCTGGGGTCTACGCTGTCAAGAAAACGTATCAAAGAAGCGTCCACAGCGCGGAATTTCTGCAATTCCCACATTCTGTTGCGCACCATCTCAAAGGCCAACTGGTCTAATGTGAGACTGTCCGACATTATTTTACTTACAAATTCCTGCAAGCTGTCTACATTGTCCCATTTGTCCGTCCATCCTCCCTTTTCCAGGAAATCAACTATCTTTGAAATCTTTTTCTTGTCCTCATTTGTCAATTTCTCATCCCCGGTAGAAAAAAGGCTCTTCTTTTTTCTGATTGTGAAGCCTTCCTTTTGCTCGTCTTCCGAAAAATCCATAAAGTTCATTATCTGTTCCACGCGTGTAGACACGATACTTTTCACTATATGAATGTCCCCCATCCGACGCAATACGGAAAAGGACAGAACCCCTTTAGAATCCTTGAATCCTCTTCCGTTACCGGATATGTCGTTAGGGTCAAAGAAAACAGACTGAATTTTTGTAGGCTGTCTATTGATTTCTCCCAGATACAAATTAGCCTTCATTATCTCCCCTGCATCGTTTGAGTTTAACGCAGCCTGCAATTTGCTTTGGAATGCCATAGGAGCGGCCTTTTGCAGCCTGTCTATCTCTTCAATGGACAAACTCGAAAGACTTGCAATCAAATCTGGCTTTTCCGCTTTTTGTATTATCTTTCCTTTTCTCTTTCCCATTGTAAACAATTTTATTCTCCAGCCAATTGTGTAAGGTTTACCGTCGCTTTCTTTCCTCCTTCTACTGCCGTAACAACTGCCGTTCCGGTACGCTGTGCGCCAGTATTTGCATCCGCCACTACAGAATATTCAGTAGAACCCTTGGTAAATCCCGTACCACTCACTACAGTAGTGTAGTCAACCGTCATAGGTGAACCGTCATTCTTCCCGTTCACTTTCTTCTGCTTCTTGCTTGAAACACCGAATATCTTTGTTTCTCCTGCTGCTGCAAATGAAAGTGCTGTCGGGTCTGTAGTCAATGTGTATTTGTAAGTGATTGCTGCTGCAAGCTGTGTTAACGTAACCTTTACTGTCTTGTTACTTCCAGTCTGTGTAATGGTAATAGAACCGTTATTAGCTGCTTCTGCCTTATTTTCAGCCGCCACTATACTATAATTTTCTCCATTGGTGGTTTCTGATGAAGTCTCGCTAAATCCGGTTCCGGTAATTTGTGCAGTCGTATCTACCTTCTCGACATCACCAGACGGTTTACCGTTAACTTTTTTCTGTCTTGTTGAAACAACTTGTAAACTCTTCGTTTCTCCAAGCGCTACAAACTGTATGGTCTGTGAGTTGGCTGTAAGCGCATATTCGTAGGTTACAGTAGATGCAGCCTGGTTGCATGTAATCTGCAATGTCTTTCCGCTTTCATTCTGTTTAACCGTCACTACCGCTTTTCTTGTCGTGTTGTCGGGGTTCTCGTCAACCGTTACTTGTCCTCCACCGTCAACCTTGAATCCTGCCCCAGATATTGAGAATTCCACTGGTACGCCTTCCGGATGTCCTACTGGTTGTCCATTCTTGAAAGTCTGCTTTGAAGACGTCACTACGCACATATCATCACCTCCCTTTGCAGGGAAATTGAGTGTAGGTTCTTTAGTCTCCAATACGTATTCCACAACTTCCTGCACGTCCGACAATACCGCGCCTTCTTCTCCGAATCCTTCCGGATATGAGATAAGCTTAACAAGCGCCTTAAACGCCCATTCCTTGAACTGTCCGATATTATAGGTGTGTCCGGGTTCAATCACGATACCCAGCCCCTTATAATATTCCACGTCACCATAGAGGCTTTCTGTAACGAAAACCTTCATCTGACCGTCGATTCCGTCGGTTACGACGGTCATTTGGTGAACATTGTCCTCTGTTGTAAACAATAACCGTAACATGTCCTTATGCGTTTTGTGCCACAAGTTCTTCGCGCCACGTATTGTTGTCGGTCATTACAACTACATTCAAATCCTCCTTTGCATCCAGACCAAGGTCAGTCAACGTGAACACCATAGGTTTACCGGACATAACTTTTGTAGAGATGGTTTTACGGTCTCCTCTGATTACACCGAATCTTTCTGCGCTCTCATTCAGATTCACGCTATTAGGAAAATAAATGTAAACATCTTTCTTTGCCGGAACGGTGGTCTTGATTGTAATCACGCACGCATCTGCATCGTTCCATTCTGCCGTTACCGCAACTATTTCGTTCAGTCCCTGGGGGTCGATAATCAGTTCCAAACCCTTTTCTTCCGCAAATGCTACAAGTTCCTCATGCATCACGGCTTCGCCTACATTCCATTTGAAACCAAGCTTCAAAAGCTCGGCACCGCCTTCCGGGTCTGTCACGTTTCCTTTAGGGGTAATTCCGCGCGGTGATTCAGTGATGAATACTTTCTTCTGGTCGCAACTACCATCAGTTACCAATGTCACATCAATATTCTTGTCTTTGTCTAAAAATCTATACAGTCTCATAATCTTTTATTTTTAATTATAAAATACGAAATAACCATTGTTTATTATTTTTTATTTTGGTTTCTTGTCTCCGAATTCGTCGAAATCAGACAGATATTTTCTAACTCTCTGAGGTACCAAAGTGGGGTTTACCTTTGCCGCGTTCTCCACGATTGAGATTGATTCTCGTATTATAAGCGCATTACACACCACGGCACGGAACCATGTGTATATCTCCACATTACCGCCTTCCACCGTAAAGTTCCCCATCACATGCGAAACAATCAGAATAGCGGAATAAATGAAAAGCTTCGTAATAATCATTGAAAATCCCTTGCTTGAAAAGTCCTTGTTCTTGATATGGTATACCCAGCTTACAAGTGTATCTATCACTATAAGAATCATTAGGTATTTCAAGAACTCCCAGTCCCGAAACACATATTTCTCAATGAAGGATGTCGTGTTGGAAAAAGAGATAGGTATGCTCAGCAACACGGGAAAATATAAACTCATTACGTATTCCCTTATTTTATGTAGGTTTACCATAATCATATGCGACGGAATTTTAGGAAATTGTATATGCAATGTGTACAAGTTTACTTGGTGAGGCTTCCGGATATTTCTTTTTCAGATAGTCATAGCGTTCTCTGATAACGTTCTCTGCCTCTTTAGGGTTGTGCCCCGACTTTGCGGCCGCAGCCACAAGTTTTTCAATTGTAGGAAAGCCATCTTTTCCTTTCTGCTTGTCTTCCTTCGCGGTCTCCTTTGTCTTGATTCCCTGGCGTCGTACCCATCCGTTAGCGGTCTTCACATATTCTTTCCCTCCCCAGCTTTTTACGGTTCCGATAGGTTCACCCTTCCGTGCCTTCTCTATATCGTCAGATACGCACATTCCGGCTATGCCCTTGAAAATGTTTAGAGGGGTTTCCTTGTATCGCAACATGTCCCGGTTCTCGGACATTGATTTGAAAATTCCTTCCTTTCCCGGTATCACTTCCACTTGTGAGGGTCTTATGAACATAGGTTCTTCCTCGTAAATGTCATTCAGCACTTTAACCGTTTCCAGTGATTTCCAGTCCGCAGCCGCACATGCTTTCTCGAACTCGTCTATTTCGTCCTTTTCTGACTTGTTCAAAACATCAGTAGCAAAAGCCGCTACCTGCTTTGCGGTGAATGCCTCATAGTCTTTGTCAATGAGAAACTGTTCAAATTGTGCACGTCCGAACACTTTCTCTTCTTTTTTATTAATATTCATGAATAATGCCTTTTTAAGTTATAACGAAATTGCAATTACAACGGTAAAAATAGGCATTATCAGTCAAATAACCAAACTTTTAACTTGGTTATTTATCCAATACCGGGTATTTGTACTTCGCGCGGATAGGGTTTGTCTTTATATACTTCCGTCTTCGGTTCTCCAGGCGTTTCCTGGCTCTTTCGGCTTTCTCCAAAGCCTTCTCTATCTGCTCGCGTCGCTTCTCGTCACGTTCTTTCCGGTCGCGTATCATCTGTTCCGCGTACAGTTCTACGTCCTCGGTCTCATAGTCATTGTATATGTAATCACTTACCGTTTCCATATTCTAATACGCTTCAAATTCGTTAGGGTCATAACCCTCATATTCCGGTGCCTCATAGCAACGATATTTGCTCCATCCGTATTCTTTTTCTTCATATTCTTCTAAATCGTCTGCATCATCATCAAAATCTTCTTCCTCGTATTTTTCTGTATAATTATTCTCTTCTTCGTAATCCTCGTCCTCCTCTTCTTCTTCAATGGCAGTATAGGTTTTCTTCTTAAATCCCATCAAAACACTATACTGCACTCCTACATTTGCATCAAAATCCTGCTTGCTTATACGTGTATATTCAGAACAAAAAATACCTTCCTTTTCTTTCTCTTCCCTTTCGTCCTGTCTGTCCCAAACAATATCCTTAAGCGTGTCTATAACCTTTCTCCTGCTATCTACAACACTTTCCCATAAACTCTTAAGCTCTTTAAGCAAAATATCCTTCCATTCCCTTCTATCGGGTAATTCTATCCTGTAGGAATGCGAATAATGAACGCGTCTAACTTTCTCTACTGGTGTATCTTTAAAACTTACTTCTCTACCAAACAACACTTTAAGCTTCTTAATCGTATTCTTTACGGTGCCTATACTGCACTTTAGATTAAAGGCTATTGTTGCCTTCTTTTCATAAAAAACCGGGTCGCAATCCTGCCATTTATAGCGATTTATCCTTAAAAACTTCTCATCGTCAAAAGTCATTCCGTGTTCTCTAAAATCTTCCAATTCTTCATCCGTAACCTGGCTTTCTCTCTTTTCGTATTCAAAACAACCTTTTCTTTTGCTGATGTAATCTAAAACCTTCTGGTTGAATTCAGTCCAAACAATCTTCTTATTTTTAGCGGCAATCTTAAAATATTCGGGTATTCTTACAATCTCTTTAAAATCAATCTTCTTAATAATCTTACAATGAGTTCTATCCTTAAAATCTATATAATCGTTCAATCTTAAAAATGTAATACTTTTACGTACTTTCTGTCTATCAAGACCTGTATATGCAGAAACAGCCTTAACCATTTCATTAGTGCTTAAATCCGGATAAATGAATGAGTAATAGGGGTCTCTGTTGAATTTATGCTCATTCAGATTCTCTACACGTGTAAACTGTGTCAGCACTTTTGAAATTGCTTCCAAAACTAATATGTATTCATTCTTAATTTTTGAAGCTTTGCGCTTCTGTGTATCTTTTTTCATAAATGCACTTCTTTTACAAAATTTTCAATTTTTACAAATATCTTGCTAAAGGATATTTTCACTTCTTCAAACACCTGCTTACAAAACAAAAAGAAAAGGGGAAAATTTAAAAGAGGTATTTGAAGAGTGCATTTATGAGTAACCCCTTTTCTTTTGCGGTTCCCAGCTCTTTTCAGAACCAAGCCACCATTTGTTTAAGCACTGCAAACATAGGGA
>ERZ780137.376-NODE-376-length-39948-cov-4.434588_pt1 | contig 39948 bp, 45 predicted proteins | sample MGYA00511020_ERZ780137 | MGnify/ENA primary metagenome ERZ780137 (study PRJEB29588, sample SAMEA2157917) | human gut metagenome | biome: human gut; feature: human-associated habitat; material: faeces | place: Denmark | collected 2008/2010 ... | reverse complement strand
TATTTATAAAAGATTCACGCATGATTTTATATGTAAACAATACCGGATCAGAGGTTACCTATTAAATAAAGTTATCGTCTGTTTAAAATTCACCCGATAATTTTTATGAGGAAATTCCGAACAGAAGTTTCTAAATGTAACTTTCCTTTGTTTTATCCTCATTTAATCGTAATTTTGCAAATAAAAACAACTATGAAGTATTTTGAGTTCACGTTTGATACCAACCCTTGTACGGAAACTGTTAATGACGTATTAGCTGCTGTTTTGGGCGATGCCGGGTTTGAAAGTTTTATAGAACGCGAAGGTGGTCTGTCAGCATATATCCAACAATCTCTCTGCAATGAAGAAGTAATAAAAAATGCTCTTAATGAATTCCCGTTACCGGATACGGAAATCACTTACAACTACGTAGAAGCCGAAGATAAGAACTGGAATGAAGAATGGGAGAAAAACTTCTTCCAACCAATCGTAATCGGTAATCGTTGCGTAATTCACAGCACCTTTCATCACGATGTGCCAAAAGCGGAATATGACATTGTAATCAATCCGCAGATGGCATTCGGAACAGGACACCATGAAACGACCAGTCTTATTATCAGCGAACTGTTGAACAGTGAACTGGAAGGAAAATCTCTTCTTGATATGGGATGCGGTACCTCTATTCTTGCAATCCTGGCACGTATGCGTGGCGCTACTCCCTGCACAGCAATCGATATTGACGAATGGTGCGTGCGTAACTCGATTGAAAATATCGAATTGAACAAAGTGACAGACATAGATGTAGAATTGGGAGATGCCGGCACATTGCAAGGTAAAGGTCCTTTTGATGTAGTTATTGCAAATATGATGTTATATCATGTGCCTGATATAGATAAAGGCTTGGCAGAAGTACGTCGAGTGTTAAAGAGAGGTGGGCTTTTTTATTGTGCGACTTATGGAGAACATGGAATTGTAGAATACCTTTCAAAAATACTTTCCGCATATGGTGTTGAAGATAATATAAATAAGAATTTCACATTGCAAAATGGATATGAGATATTAAGTAAAACTTTTTCCAGAGTCGAAAAGCTGGAATACATTGATTCATTAGCAGTTACCAATATAGATGATATGGTGGAATATATTTATTCTCTTTCAAGTATGACATCATTAAATAGTGTGCCGAAGCAAGTCATAAAAGAGATTTTGATTAATAATACAACGAATGGAATTTTAAATGTACCAAAAGAATATGGAATGTTTATATCGTCATAGAAAGCGTCAAATTCCACTTCACATGAAAGGATATCACAGATGAAAACCATAGATATTGTTGGAGATAATTATTTCGGAAAATGGGATAAAACCAGAACTGCCTGTAGAGGCATCATAATTGAAAATTCAAAAATCTTACTTTCATACGAAACAGTAACCGATCAGTGGATGATTCCCGGTGGGGGATTAGAAGAGAATGAAAGTGACAGGGAATGCTGCATCCGCGAAGTTGCAGAAGAAACAGGAATATTAGTTGATGTCTCTGAATGTATGCTTGAAATAAATGAATACTACGAGGATTGGAAATGGATCAATAAGTATTTTATCTGCAAAGTAACAGGAACTACTGAAACAAAACTGACCCAAAGAGAACAGAAAGTTGGAATGGAAGCAAGATGGCTTCCTATAGATAAGATTAAGAATATCTTTTCAAAACATAATTCCTATGCTGAAACGGATGAAATGCGAAGAGGTATGTATCTAAGAGAATATACTGCATTAATGGAATTGGTTTAATGCATATGTATTGCATAAAATATTTCTATTGACAAAGATAAATGTCATTTATATAATAGTCCTGAAAAAGGACTAAGAAAGGGGGATATATTTTGAATATCGAAGAAAAAACAAAGGTATTTTGCAACGCCTGGCAGAGCATCAGTATTATATATGAAGATTATGCCAGAAAATCAGGCATTTCTTACAATTCACTTTATATTCTCAATGCGATACAGCAAATAAAGGATTGTACCCAAAAGCAGATTTGTGAAAAGACTTTGTTGCCGAAACAGACCGTAAATAATGTTATTACTGCGTTTTACAAAAGTGGATATATTGAGCTTCGGGAATTCCCTGAAAACAGAAGGATTAAAACGATACACTTAACAGAAAAAGGGGAGAAGTATGCTGATAAACTCATTCCACATATTCATGAAGCAGATAAGGTTGCTATGAACTCATTAACGGAAGAACAGCAGGATACCTTGCTTTCTCTCATGAATACTTATGTTTCCGCTTTTCGCAAAGAAATGCTCTGAGAATAACCTTCTGTTCCACTTGAACAGAAGGAATATTTTTGTGTATAAAGTCCTAAAATAATACAGTACTATATAAGGAGAAATTTATGAAAACAGTAGATATGACAAAAGGCAGCCCCGTAAAGCTGCTGATACAATTTGCAATTCCCATTCTAATCGGTAATTTATTTCAACAAATCTATACTCTGGCAGACCGAATCATTGTCGGACGCTTTGTCGGTGACAAAGCCTTTTCCGCCATTGGCGCAACGAATGCCCTTTCCATGATGTTCATGTCCATGTGCATGGGTGCTGCAATCGGAACAGAAGTTGTGGTATCACAATATTTTGGTGCTAAAGATGAGAAAGGAACAGCAGCTTCCATTGCAAATAGCAGTTATACTTGTATTTTGATAGCAATTGTGATGACTTTGCTCGCACTTGCAACCACAAAGCCTATATTGCTTCTTCTTAATACCCCTCAGTCCATTCTTCCCGATGCATTGACTTATATGTATATTTTCATGGGCGGTCTGATTGCAGTTACAGCCTATTACACACCTTTTTCTATTTTAAGGGCACTTGGTGATTCCAGAACACCACTTATTTTCCTGGTTGTGTGTAGTTTGTTGAATATTGTACTGGATTTATTGTTTGTAGTTGTATTTAAAACAGGTGTTGCAGGTGCCGCTGTAGCTACCGTCCTTTCAGAGGCTATTGCTGCAATTCTCTGCATCATTTATGCGTTCAGGAAAGTGCCGCAGTTTGGGCAGGCATTCGTATATCGTAAATGGTTTCGGAGAATCCGTAATTGGTGCTTTTACAGCAACGACTCAGATTGAATTACTGGTACAGCAGATGTTCGCAGCTTTAGGTGCAGCAATCGTGACCTATACCGGGCAGAACATGGGCGTTGGAAAGCAGGATAGGATATCGCTTGAAGTTATTGTGGCTATGAAGATCAGTGCAGTGGTATCCGTAATTTTGCTTATTGTATTCTGGGCATTTGAACATCCGATCATGAGTATTTTTGTCACAAATGAAGAAATCATTTCTATTGCAGCATCCGGTATCCGAATTACAAGCCTGTTTTTGATTGCCCTTGGTGGAGTACAGATTTTAAGATATATGTTAAACGGTGCGGGGGATTCCATGTATGCTCTGATAAACGGAGTAGTTGAAGTCATTGCAAGAATTGCTTTTGCAGTAGGGCTGACCGCAATTCCTTTTATTGGAATGTGGGGAATCTGGCTGACTACAGGACTGACCTGGACTGTTACTGCTATATTTGCATTATTCCGATATAAGCATGGAGCATGGAAAGAAAAGACTCTGGTATAAAAAATAACTGTTCCCTATAACATTCTATTTTGTGTTACACTATTAAGATAGACTTAATACAAAATAAAATGTAAAGATGGGAAAATAATCAATATGATCAGAACATTACAAAATGCTGATATAAACAGAGTCGCTGATATTTGGTTAGACACTAATCTGAAAGCACATTCTTTTATTTCAGCTCAATACTGGAAAAGTAATTATGAATTAGTGAAAAAAATGTTGTCACAGGCAGAAGTCTATGTGTATGAAGATGGTCAAAAGATACAGGGCTTTATAGGACTAAGTGACGAATACATCGAAGGTATTTTTGTCCCTGAGGAAATGCAGTCACAAGGCATAGGTAAACTCTTGCTAAATTATATAAAAGACAGGAAAAGTGCATTACGCTTAAATGTATACCAGAAGAATATACGCGCAATACATTTTTATCAAAGAGAAGGGTTTGAAATCCAATGCGAAGGCCTGGATGAAGTTACTGGTGAAAAAGATTACGTAATGATATGGCACAGCAATAAAAATTTTGTAAAGAAGACAAGAGAATGACTGAATGGGAAAAAGCACAGAATGGTTATTTATATAATGCCAACTATGATAAGGAGATTGTGGAAGCTCGAACACGTTGTGCTGATCTGTGTTATGATTTCAACCATTGCAAACCATCTGATACAGAACGACAGAAAGAATTTCTGGAACAGATCATTGGAGGTATGAAAGGAAATCCCGTGATCACAGCACCATTTTATTGTGATTATGGATTTAACATTTCCATAGGGGAAAATTTTTATACAAACCATAATGTCACGATACTTGATGGAGCAAAGGTTACATTTGGAAATAATGTATTTATTGCACCGAACTGTGTTTTTTCTACGGCTGGACATGCCATAGACAGCGAGCAAAGAATCCAGGGATTAGAAATTGCCCTGCCAATTACGATAGGGGACAATGTCTGGATCGGAGCAAATGTATCTGTGCTGCCGGGAGTGACGATTGGAAGCAATACAATTATTGGCGCAGGCAGTGTTGTGAATAAGAATATCCCTGACGGCGTAATTGCCGTTGGCAATCCCTGTAAAGTAATCCGTAAGATCACAGAAGCCGATAAGCATAAATACCCAATATTTGAGGAACCTAAAAAGTCATCAGAAAATAAGGAATGAAGTGAGGGGCTTATATGAACACTTTATTAGAACAGATCACAAGAAAGGACGCAAAAGCCTTTACACATGGTGGTAAATTTCACGCAGATGATGTATTTTCAGCGGCATTGCTGTTGTATTTGAACCCTGAAATCCAGATCACGCGCGGCAATAAAGTACCGGAAGACTATGATGGTATCGTATTTGATATTGGTCGGGGAGAATATGACCACCATCAGATTGACAGCAGAATTCGTGATAACGGCGTTCCCTATGCAGCCTTCGGACTGTTATGGGAGCAGTTAGGAGCGGGGATTCTTGGAGAAGAACTTGCACAGGAGTTCGACGAAGCCTTTGTACAGCATCTTGATAACAACGACAATACCGGTGAGAAGAATGAACTGGCTACTCTGATCGGTAATTTCAATCCGACCTGGGATGCTTCCATAAGCGGTGATGAAGCCTTTTTCCGGGCAGTCGGCGTAGCCGGTATGATACTGGAGAATAAATTTGAACGATATCTTGGCAATGAACGTGCCAACAGGCGGATTGAAGAGGTCATAATGGCACAGGACAATTCAACAGATGATACTCGGATATTGGTACTGCCTGAATTTATTCCCTGTCAGAAGAGACTTTCCGAGACAGACATTGCTTTCGTAATCTTTCCCTCCAATCGAGGTGGTTACTGTATCCAGCCTCAGAAGAAAGAATATTCCATGAACTACAAATGCAGCTTTCCTAAAAATTGGCTTGGATACGAGAATGAAGAACTGGTTCAGGCTACAGGTCTTGCAAGTGCCGGATTCTGCCACAAGGGCGGCTTTCTGATGACAACAGGCACTTTGGAAGATGCCATAAGTGCCTGCAAGATAAGTCTTGCGAATTATAAGGAAGAGCCAGTCATTGTAAACTTCGGCGGAGACAGCAAAGTAGACAATCTATTGCTGACTTTACCCGGCATGGAACATGCTACGATCAATCATATACCACTTCCCGATATTCCAGATCTCCAGATTGACGGCTTATATGGAGAGGTTGACATGGAAAAACAGCAGTGGAAGAATCGTATCAAGGAACAGGTTAAACAGATTCTGAAGGGAAAGCCGGAAGCTGTCTATGTGGAGGGCAGTGTATTCCTGACTTATCCTATTGTACATCAGCTTCGTAAGAAACATATACCGGTTCTGACACTTGTAGAACAACAGGGGCAAAAACGAATCGTACGCATTCCGTCCAGTTCATAAAATACAGGGGGATTGCAAATGAAATACGCATTTACAAATGGGAAAATTCTAAACGGTACTGAAAACATGCAGGTACAAGAGGGACTCTGCATCCTGACTGATGGAGAAAAGATCACAGATATTGTACCTGCCACAACTTCTTTAACAGGATATCAGGTCATTGATCTACAGGGAAAATATATCATGCCCGGTCTGATTAATATGCATGTGCATCTGGCTGGAAACGGCAAGCCACAGAAGAAACAGCGGGATAATGAGAAAGTAGTAAAAACGCTGATGGGAACCGCCCTGTCCAGAGCAATTGCCTACAAGGTAGTATGTAGCTTCGCCAAAGATGAAGTCATGAGTGGTGTTACCACGATCCGTACGGTAGGAGGTCTTGGTTCCTTTGATACCAGATTAAGAGATGAAATTGCTGCCGGTAAACGCATCGGTCCCAGAATCCTTGCCGCCAATGAGGGAATCTCTGTACCCGGTGGACATATGGCAGGCTCTGTAGCCATTGCTGCAGGCAGTATTGAGGAAGCTCTTGCTCATGTGGAAGAATCCAGAAAAGAAAACGTAGATATTATTAAACTCATGATTACCGGCGGTGTTATGGATGCCAAAGTCCATGGATTACACAGTATGATTTCTGGAGAGAGCTGTATTACTTCCATAAATATGTAGGCGTGTCAAATGCTTTTGCCCTGTATACAGCAACCAGCCACGCTGCGCAGATGGCAGGGATTGGTGATATCACAGGCTCTATTGAGAAGAATAAATGTGCCGATATGATTGTTACTGCAAAGAATCCTCTCGATGATCTGCGTGCCCTGCGTCATGTAGATATGGTCGTAACAAGAGGTAATCTCATCCAGCAGCCTAAATTCAAGATAAATCCAATAGTAGAAGCAGAGCTGGATAAATTCTTATAAAAAGTCAAAAAAAGCGGGAAACTTCAACGTTTCCCGCCTTTTTCTTTTACCACTTATGCTTCTGTATGGTTCATATGTGTTCTTGCTTTTTCATTGATTTCTTTCTTTAATTTCTCTACGAATTCATCCAAAGGAAGAGTTGTAGTTTCCTGTTCTCCATGGAGACGGAATGTTACAGTTCTGTTGTCCTTTTCATTCATACCGATTACCAGCAGATAAGGAACCTTCTGAATCTGTCCTTCACGCATACGATAACCCAGCTTCTCAGCTCTGTCATCCAGTTCTACACGAATATCGTTTTCTTCCAGAACATCATATACTTCCTTTGCATAGGCATTCAGAGCATCATCATCTGTCTTAACAGGCATTACACGAGTCTGTACCGGAGCCAGCCAGGTAGGAAGGTTTCCTTTTGTTTCTTCCAGAATATATGCCATGAAACGATCCAGAGAGCCGAGGATTGCACGATGCAGTACAACCGGTGTCTTTTTCTCGCCATCTTTGTCAATATAGTACAGATTGAACTTAGCCGGTAAACAGAAGTCAAGCTGACAGGTAGACAATGTAATCTCATTACCTACTGCAGGCTGTACGTTAACATCCAGTTTAGGTCCATAGAAAGCAGCTTCTCCGATTTCTTCTGTATATTCCAGGCCAAGACTGTTCATGATATCACGAAGAGCGCTCTCTGCTGTATTCCACATCTGATCATCATCATGATATTTCTCTTTGTTGGCAGGATCACGAAGTGAAAGTACACAGCGGTAATTTGTAATACCGAAATCCTTATAAGTGTCAAAGATCAAATGAACAACCTTGGTTACTTCATCCTTGATCTGTTCAGGTGTTACGAATAAGTGAGCATCATTCTGACAGAAGTGTCTGCCACGCTCGATACCTTTCAGAGTACCGCTTGCTTCATAACGGAAATCATGAGCGATCTCACCGATACGGATAGGCAGATCCTTATAAGAATGTCTCCTGTTTGCATAGATCATCATATGATGAGGGCAGTTCATAGGACGAAGTACGAAGGATTCGCCTTCCATTTCCATCGGAGGGAACATGTTCTCTTTGTAATGATCCCAGTGACCGGAAGTCTTGTACAGATTAACAGTACCGACACAAGGAGTCATAACATGCTGATAACCCAGCTTTCTTTCCTTTTCTTTAATATAATTTTCAAGTTCCTGCCAGATCACATAACCCTTAGGCAAGAACATGGGAAGTCCACGACCAACCAGATCATCTACCATGAACAGGTTCATATCCTTACCAATCTTACGGTGATCTCTTTCTTTTGCTTCTTCAAGCATCTGTAAATGAGCTTCCAGCTCCTCAGGAGTAGGGAAGCATACACCATAGATTCTCTGAAGCATCTTGTTCTTGCTGTCACCTTTCCAGTATGCACCGGAATGACGGATCAGTTTGAAGTATCTGCAAAGCTTTACATTATCAACGTGAGGTCCACGGCACAGGTCTGTGAAATCACCCTGATCATAAACAGTGATATTGCCATCTTCCAGATCAGAGATCAGATCAAGCTTGTACTCGTCATCCTTGAACATTTCCATGGCTTCTTCCTTGGAAACCTCTCTACGGATGATCTTTTTACCGGATTTTGCGATCTTCTTCATTTCTTTTTCAATATTCTCAATGTCCTCATCACGGACTACATCATCCCCAAGGTCGATATCATAATAGAAACCTTCCGCAACAACAGGTCCTACCCAGAACTTCGCCTGTGGGTACAGATGTTTAATTGCCTGTGCCATCAAATGAGCACAGGAATGGTTCAATGTGTTCAATCTTTCGTCTTCTTTGAAATTTACCATTGTTTTAACTCTCCTTTTCCGTATGAAAAAGCACCTGTAGATATGATTCACATATCTAAGGGTGCTTACACACGATTCCACCTTAATTTTTCACTCTGCGAAGCGTATTTATACATATAAATACAACCTCTTAGCCTGTAACGCAGCTACACGGTAACGCTTCAAAATGCACTGTAAAAGTTCATTTCTTCTACGCACAGCTCGGGAATGGTCTTCATGAAATCTATCCTTAAACAGCTTACACCCTTGACTGTTCTCTCTGGAAGGCTCGATCACATTACTCTTTCCGTCACAGCTTTTAATCACTAGAATTAATGTAGCACAATATCTTTCAAATTTCAACCTTTTCTCTTGACGAAATTACATAACTTGCATATAATTACCAATGGTAATTACTTTTGGTAACTATTTAATCAGCTTATAGAAAGGTTTGGTAATCAATGTGACCACAGATAAGATAAAAAAAATGATGGATGCCTGTTATATGGCAAAAAGAGCCAGAGAGCTGCTCCCCGAATTACCCAAAGGAGTCACGCCCTCCTACATCCATTATTTAGACATCATTCAAAGACTGGAAAGCCAGAATATCAAAGTTAAGATATCTGATATCAGTGATGAGCTGAATCTTCCAAGACCGGGCGTGACCAGAACGGTCAAAGATATGGAAGCCAAAGGATATCTCCAGAAATTCTCATCTGATGAGGATGGGCGTATCACCTTCATTACCCTCACAGAAGAGGGCAGGAGACTCTCAGATAAATATGACAGAAAATATTATGGCGCATTATCCCAGTATTTAGACTGTATATCCGATGAAGACGCGGATTGTACGATTCGAACCATAGAAAAATTATATGAAATCATGCAGGAGAGGAGAATTAATCTTGAATAACTCTAAATCAGACTTTACACAGGGAAGTATCATAAAAAAACTTATTTCCTTTATGATCCCCATTCTTGGCGCTTTGATCTTACAGGCGGCCTATGGTGCTGTCGATCTGCTTGTTGTAGGAAGATTTGGTACAACTTCCGGTCTTTCTGCTGTATCAACAGGAAGCCAGGTGCTTAATCTCGTTACCTTCGTCATTACCCAGTTCGCCATGGGTATCACTGTTCTCATTGCCCGCTATATCGGTGAGAAAAAGCCGGAACCGATCGGCTCCCTTATTGGCAGTTCAACCATCATCTTTACCATTGTTTCCGCAGTATTATTTGTCATCATGGTAGGCTTTGCAAGACCTGTCTCCATTCTTATGCAGGCTCCCACAGAAGCGGTCGCACTGACAACAACTTATGTACGTATCTGTGGTGCAGGTATCTTCTTTATCGTTGCCTATAACCTGCTGGCTGCGATATTCAGAGGCTTTGGCGACAGCCGTTCACCTCTTATTTTCGTTGCCATCGCCTGTGTGATCAACATCGTCGGCGACCTGATATTAGTAGCAGGATTCCATATGGATGCTGCAGGTGCGGCTATCGCCACAGTGCTCGCCCAGGCTGTAAGTGCCGTCTTTGCAATTATCCTGCTTGCTAAAAGGAAAAATCTGTTTACCATTACCAGAAAGGATTTCAGGATCAACAATCAGTGCGAACGCTTATTCAAAATTGGATTTCCCCTTGCGCTTCAGGAATTTCTTACACAGCTTTCCTTCCTTGCTCTGTGTGCCTTCGTCAACAGGTTGGGTCTGGAAGCTTCCTCCGGTTATGGAGTTGCTTGTAAGGTTGTAAACTTCGCAATGCTCATTCCAAGTGCACTGATGCAGTCAATGGCTTCCTTTGTATCACAGAATGTCGGTGCAGGTAATGAGAAAAGGGCGAAAAAGGCAATGTTTACAGGGATCAGCGTTGGTCTGGTCATCGGCTGTCTGGTTTTCCTCTTCGTATGGTTCAGGGGAGATTTACTGACCGGAATCTTTACAACAGATGCCGCTGTCGTTCAGAATGGCTTCGATTACCTGAAAGGGTTCGCTCCTGAGACAATCGTTACTGCTATCTTGTTCAGCATGATCGGTTATTTCAACGGTCATGACAAGACCTTATGGGTCATGACACAGGGTCTGATCCAGACTTTACTTGTGCGTCTTCCTCTGGCATACTATATGAGTATTCAGCCCAATGCCAGCCTGACCAGAATCGGTCTTGCAGCCCCGACTGCAACAGTTGTCGGAATTGTCCTGAATGTGGTATTCTATCTGTATATAAACAAAAAGAAAAACTAGGTAATTGCGAAACTGGTATAAAAAATGGGACGAATTATGCAGATTTGCAGGTGACAACGCTCTGGCGGCAGTAGGAAGTTGTGTCGCACTTGTTGGAATTTTCGTAAACCTTATTGTTGGTCTTTCGGTCGGTCCGAATGCCGTCCTCGCCAATCTGATAGGGCAGAACAAAAGAGATAAGATCAACGACATGCTGCACACTATCCTTACATTTGGAATGTTACTGGGAGTCATTCTGATGCTGATTGGATGGTTGTCTGCCAGAGCAATACTGGAGTTGTCCGGTACAGTCAATGTTATTCTGAACCTGGTTCTGGTCATTGCGTTCGGACTTGGTGTATCAGGCGTTGCGATCGCTACTGTCATATCCAATGTTCTAAGTGCCGCAATGGTCATCATTTACTTACATCGTAGAAATGACGAATTTTCATTTCGCTTTCACAATATGAGAATAGAGAAGGATTATCTGCTCAAAGTACTTCAGATAGGTATTCCCTCCGGTATTCAGGGTGCTATTTTCTCTGTATCAAATGTTTTTATCCAGAGTGGTATCAATTCCTTTGGAGAGTATGCAATTGCCGGTTCTTCCCTTGCACTGAATTTCGAATATTTCATTTATGATATTGCAAATGCATTTGCACAGGCAGCCGTGACCTTTATCAGTCAGAACTATGGTGCAGGCAACATTAAACGATGCAAAAAAATCTTCTGGCAATGTATGCTTTTTGGATTCGTCTTTACAGAAATTCTAAGCCTCATATTTATTATATGGGGAGATTTCTTCGTGGGTATCTATACAACCAGCGAAATGGTCGCCGCCTATGGTCTGATCCGTATGTATCACGTATGCTCTCTGGAAGGACTGACTACCACTTATGAGGTAGAAAGTGCAGCCCTTAGAGGCATGGGAAAGTCTCTTGAACCGGCGATCTTTACGATCCTTGGTACAGTAGTGTTCCGTCTGATATGGCTCGGCACGATATTTAAATGGTTCCCGACTTATGAGATGCTCATGAATGTATACGTTGCCTCCTTGGTAATATGCACTGGATGCAGGCATCAATTATTTTGATATGGCTGGTGGACATGCCACTATTTTCCCAGCATATGGCAAGGCATTAGCCGGACGCAGGAAGGAAGCCATGCTTCAAGTGCATTTTGGTGCCAACTATACAACAGGAGAGTACGGCTGGACCACCAATCTGGAGACAGTGAAGCGTTCTGTTGACTGGCAACTTCAGAATCTCCAGACAGATTACATTGATTTTGGCTTTATTCATTGTCTGGATGAACAGTCAGACTTGACAACTTATGAAAAAAATGGGATTTTAAAATATATTCTGAGTCTGCAGGAGCAGGGTGTTGTAAAATACATCGGTCTGTCTACCCATGCACCGGAACTGGCAAATAAGGTACTGGATATGAAGATATTGGATATGCTGATGTTTTCCATCAATCCAATGTATGATTACGGTCAGGGGGACTTCGCGATCGGTAATGCCAATGAACGCCAGAACCTGTACCGCCGTTGTGAGAAAGAGGGTGTCGGCATTTCCGTCATGAAGCCTTTTAACGCGGGACAGCTTCTTGATGCCCACAAGTCACCGTTTCATCAGGCATTGACACCGGCGCAGTGTATTCAGTACGCACTGGATAAACCGGGAGTTCTCACCGTCCTTGGCGGTCCGGGCAATATTGCACAGTTACAGGAGATTCTGACATATCTGGATACGACACCTCAGGAACGGGATTACTCCATCATTGGCTCCTTTATCCCTGACGATTCTGTTGGAAAATGCGTCTATTGCAGACATTGCCACCCATGTCCCGCAGGACTGGACATCGCACTGATCAACAAGTACTATGATCTGTCCATGCAGGGAGATATTCTGGCAAAAGACCATTACCTGACACTGAACAAAACAGCTTCTGACTGTATTCAGTGCGGTCATTGCAACAAGCGCTGTCCTTTCAAAGTACATCAGCAGGAACGCATGGTTCAGATTCGGGATTATTTCGGCAAATAATAACTGGAGGAAAGACAAACATGGAAGAATTGTACAAGGCAATCGAAGATAAAATACAAAGCAGCGGCTATCCAAGACCTGTATCGGGCAGAGATGTATACAATGATATCTGCGATCAGATCGAAGGAAAAGACAACGGCACTTATCTGTTACTATCCAAATTCGAAGATGATGTGATCTTTGAATATAATATCACGATCATGGACAACCAGTTCAATCTGGGGATTCTTACGATAAAAGCCCCGGAAGGTCAGTATTCTGTCGATTTTGATGCTTAACAGCAGGGAATTTACATGCTATAATGAAGAAAATTATTTTCAGGAGGGTATGTTAATGGATATGAATATTGTATGTTTGGATTTGGAAGGTGTATTAGTACCGGAGATCTGGATTGCTTTTGCAGAGGCAAGCGGCATTCCGGAATTAAAGAGAACTACCAGGGATGAGCCTGATTATGACAAATTAATGAAATGGAGACTTGGCATTCTCAAAGAGCATGGACTTGGTCTGAAGGAAATTCAGGACACCATTGCAAAGATTGACCCGATTCCCGGTGCAAAGGAATTCTTAGACGAATTAAAAAGCATCACACAGGTTATCATTATCAGCGATACCTTTACCCAGTTTGCAGGCCCTCTGATGAAGAAGTTAGGCTATCCTACCATCTTCTGCAACTCTCTGGAGGTAGCACCGGATGGCGAGATCACAGGTTTTAAGATGAGAATCGAGAATTCCAAATACACAACTGTAAAAGCACTGCAGTCTATTGGTTTCGAGACGATCGCAGGTGGTGACAGCCATAATGATCTTGGTATGATCAAGGCAAGTAAAGCAGGTTTCCTGTTCAAGAGTACAGAACAGATCAAGAAGGATAATCCTGAATTGCCCGCATATGAAACCTATGATGAATTAATGGCTGCTATTAAAAAGGCTTTATAAATTTCAAGACCGGAAGGAAAATTTCTATGGAAGATTATTCAATTGCGAACACTACGAAGGAACAGCGGATCGCATTGATCAAACAGTGGATTCCTGATGATGATGGAATTGAGGACAGCGGTATGGACTTGTGGGATATCTACGCTGATTATATCAACGGCACAAGAGAAATCGCAGAGATCAATGCATCAATGTCCGGAGTGTTCTACACGGAAGCAGATTTAAGATAATACACAGGCAGTTACATATCAAAAATGTAACTGCTTTTTTATTGACAACCATTATAATGTATGTTACATTGATAATCGAATTATCGATAATTTAATTATCAATGTGTATAGGAGGAAATATGGCAGTTTCAGACAAATCAATTGACCCCAAGCTTCTTAAGAGCGCGCGTAAAGAATTCTTGGAAGCAGGATTTGAGAAAGCCTCATTAAAAAACATATGCACCAATGCAGGTGTAACTACCGGTGCACTTTATAAACGTTTTAAAGGGAAGGATGAACTATTTGGAGCAGTCGTGAAAGAAACCGTAGAGGACTTTCATGCCTGCATAGACAATATGTCTGCTCCTGATGTTACGACCTTGTCAGATGACGAATTATATGCAGGCTGGGATATGGGAAGTACCGCTATGGAAGCATGGTTCTCCTATTTTTTCAGCCGCAAGGAAGATTTTAAACTTCTGACCGCCTGCTCAACAGGGTCCAGCTACGCAGGATTTCTGGAAAAAACTCTGGATAACTGTAACCAATTGTCTTTTGCACATTATCATGAAATGAAGCGTAGGGGAATCTGTACCAGTGATTTCTCCGACCGTGAACTGGCAATTCTGCTAAAGGCATACTGGCAGCCGATTATAGAATGTCTGTCCCGGGATATTACCTGGGAAGAAGCTATGCATGTATGTCAGGGCATGTGCTGCATGATATCTTTTGAAAAAGTGCTGGGATTCAAACTTACACCACAAAGTCGCAAAATCGACAGAGCAGGTTATTTTCAATAACGTGAAAAACGCCCGCAAATGCGGGCATTTCATTCGCCTGTAGGTTAGATATTTCTAACTAGAGGTGCGACATTCTAACTATGAGGAGGAGTATATGAATAAAATTCTGGAATACGCAGGACAGTACAAAAAGAACTATTTCTGGTCTGTTACCCTTGTTCTTCTGGCTGTTTTTGCACAGGTAATTCCCTATCTGTTTTTATACAAGCTGGTCATACATATTATCGGTATTGAAACTTATACCACAAACCAGCTTATCAGTTACGTTGTTATCATTGCAATATGTCTTTTGCTATATACCTTTCTGTATACGAAAGGACTGGAGCTCTCACACATTGCAGCCTACAATACTTTGAAAAATCTTCGTATCTATCTGCAGGAACGTATGGAGAAAATGCCTCTGGGTGTCATTACAGCCATCGGCAATGGTACTTTTAAGAAAATGTTCGTAGATGATATCGAAACTCTGGAGTTGCTGCTGGCTCATGCAATACCGGAACTGACAGCAAACACTCTGGTGCCACTTCTGACTTTGATCACCGTATTTATTGTGGATTGGAGATTAGGTCTGCTCAGCATCGCATCACTTGTGCTTGGTGTGCTTCCCATGTGCATGATGTTTGGCATCGGAGCGAAATATATGGAAGATTATTACGCTTCCGCACGGGATATGAATAATAATATCATCGAATATGTCAATGGTATGGAAGTTATCAAGGTATTTAACCATGATGTAAAAAGCTTCACCAAATTCACACAGAAAGTTCTTGCATATCGTGACTTTACTCTGCGCTGGTATAAAATGTGCTGGCCATGGATGGCATTGTATGCCAGTATGATTCCTTTTATTTCCATGTTTTCACTGCCCGTAGGTACTTATCTTGTGCTGATCGGCAAATTGTCCTTCGCCAGATTTATTCTTGTGATCTGCCTGAGTACAAGTATCGGTGCGCCACTTTTGCGTGCTATGAATTTCGGTGGCAAAATTGCTGGTTCATTTCTATGATATCAGCTCCGGTAAAATCACAATAGGCGGTCAGGATATTACCCAGATGAGTCTGGAAAGTCTCAATCAGTTGATATCCTATGTTGCACAGGAGCAATTCCTTTTTAATACTTCTATTCTGGAAAATGTCAGGATCGGAAGACCTGATGCCACAGATGCTGAAGTCATGAATGCCCTGGAAAGAGCACAGTGTCTTGATTTCATAGAAAAGCTGCCAAAAGGTGTATATACCATGGCAGGTGACAGCGGCAATAAACTCTCAGGAGGCGAGAAACAACGTATCTCTCTGGCAAGGGCATTGTTAAAAGATGCTTCGATCATCATTCTGGATGAGGCTACCGCCTTTATTGACCCGGAAAATGAAGAAAAGATGAGTCAGGCTATTTCTGAAATCATTAAGAATAAAACCGTCATCCTCATTGCTCATAAACTTAGCTCTATCATTGGGGCAGACAGAATCTATGTCCTGAAAAACGGCAAGGTTCTAGCAAGCGGTAAACACGATAAACTACTGGCAAATTGCGAAACTTACCAGAAGCTCTACCAGATATCCGAGGATACGAACAACTGGAAGGTATCATCAGAGGAGGTACAATATGTTTAAAATACTGTTACGAACCCTGAAATTTATCGGGTCCTATAAGAAAAGAGTCATTGCAGCTTTTGTATTTTCATTTTTCAGAGCAATTTTGATCAACTCTCCCTTGATTCTTGCTTATCTTGTTATTATGAATTTTTATAAGGGAACTCCTGATCCTCATATTGTTCTGTATACATTCCTTGGTGTTGTCGGCAGCATTTTACTTCAGGCGCTTCTTGCCCACACTTCTGACAGACTTCAGTCCGGCGCAGGATTTGAGGTATTCGTCGACAAAAGAATCGAACTTGCAGAGCACTTAAGAAAACTGCCAATGGGATTCTTTACAGAAGGAAATATTGGACGTATCAGCTCCATCCTTTCTACCGATATGGTTTTTATCGAAGAAAATGCAATGAGTATCCTTGCTGTTACTTTATACTTAAATGTGCATGGATCGATCACAAATATCAATACGATAGGTATCCTGCTTTTCCTTATGAACATTTTTACCCCGATCAAGAGCATATACGGCTACAGTGCTTCTTTTGCCTCCGGTAAAAAAACGATGACAGCATTAGTCGGTCCATCCGGCGGTGGCAAGAGTACAGTTGCCAATCTGTTAGCCAGATCAGTATGGTATTCCAGAGAGTCTATCTGTTCCACGACACGATCTATAACAATATCGCAATTGGCTGTGAGAATGTAACCAGGGAAAAGGTGATCGAAGCCGCCAAAAAGGCTCGCTGCTATGACTTTATCATGGCACTTCCAAATGGTTTCGATACCGTGATCGATGAGGGCGGTTCTTCCCTCTCCGGCGGTGAGAGACAGCGTATCTCGATTGCCAGATGTATTCTAAAGGATGCACCTATCGTAATTCTGGATGAAGCTACAGCCAGCATTGATGCTGATAATGAACGCTATATTCAGGAGGCGATCAGCGAATTGTGCAAGGGCAAAACTCTACTCGTCATTGCGCACAGATTACAGACGATCCGCTATGCCGATCAGATCATGGTAATCAGCAATGGCCAGGTTAAAGAACGTGGTACTCATGAAGAATTAATGGAACGGGGACAGATCTATAAGACCTTTGTAATGAAAAAAAGTTCCAATATTATATGGAAATCTGCATAAAAAGCAAAATATCCACTTTTAATTTGACTTTTTTACAATATACATTTCTTCCCTGATGCATTATAATACTTGTTAAGTTAAGGAGGGATTGTATATGTTTACATTGATTTTTATTATTTTTATGTTCATGATATTTGGCAAGCTTCTTGCCTTTGCCATCAAAGCTGCATGGGGGCTTAGCAAAATCATATGGACGATCGTTGTATTGCCGATCGCACTGATCGCATTAGTTGCGTGTGGGTTGATCTATCTGGCAGTGCCAATACTTGCAATTGTCGGACTGGTATCTATCCTTTGCGCCAAAAAGGCTTAATAAAATCAAATACTTGCAAAACGTGTAGGAAGAGTGGGACGAAGTGTTCATATTAACAATGCAACACAGGCCCACTCTCGTTACGTGAAAAACGTAGCAGTACATAAGGCGCTAAAATACAGCGCCTAAGTGCTGACGTTTTTCAAGTGCCTGTTTATGCATCTGTTAATTTGAACACTTCTGAACACATTACAGTCCGTTTTGCAGGTAGTGAATGGGAATAGTTATTGGGGATAACTGGCTATTGGGGATGAATAGTTATTTGGGAATGGTTGCATGTTTTCGACATGGGTTGGTAATGTGTATAGAATATGCGCAGTAGTGAGGGTTTGTATGAAAGAAACGACTTTATGTTATATAGAACAGGATGGCTGTTATTTGATGCTGTACCGCAATCGTAAGGAGAATGACTGCAATGAGGGAAAATGGATTGGGGTCGGTGGTAAAATTGAGGCGGGCGAGAGTCCTGATGAATGTGTCATTCGTGAAGTAAAGGAAGAGACCGGACTGGATCTGATAAGCTTTAAAAAGCGTGGTATTATCAACTTCCAGTCTGATGAAGGGGAGAATGAGATCATGCATCTGTATACAGCAGATGCAGTCAGCGGAGAACTGACTCTCGATTGTAATGAAGGTGAGTTGCACTATATCCCTCTGTCAGATATCATGTCATTGAATTTATGGGAAGGCGACCGCATTTTCCTGAAGAAATTGATTGATGGAGAGAATGATATTTATCTCACACTGCAATATAAAGGTGATGTGTTGGCAAATGTAATACATGAAGTATGATTGTTTCTATTGCATTTTGTCATGCATACGTATTAGTATTTGTGTTTCATTTTATCCTGTATGCTTTTATATTTGATTTATGGCACATTATATACGATACTATGAATATAAATTATCATTGCATTCATTTCACTTCTATGCTATGATAGAACAAATTTCATAAGAAAAGATAGTTGGTGCCGGCTGATATACCATGTATGTTCAAGTCGGTTAAAAGGGAAACAGGTGCGATTCCTGTACGATCTCGTCACTGTGATAAGGAAGCGCAGATTCTAATATGTCACTGATGCTTGCATTGGGAAGGCAGATTCTGTGTGATGATCTTTCAGCCAGGAAACCTGCCAGATATCTGGTACAGGGAATATTCCGTTATGATCATAACAGAATCCCGGATCACGAGTAATTGGTCGTACTGTTTGGACAAGCTTTTATAGGCTTTGTTTTTGTGTTGACTTTTTACTCCGTTCAGAGATACTGACCGGAGTTTTTCTTATGCCTGCCTTTTCTATATGAAATAATGATTGAACCAAAGAAATGAGGAGACTTTATTATGAAAAACAAAACATTAGCACTGCTTACTGTAGCTGCCCTGACATCCAGCATGATCGTTGGCTGCGGCAATACAAACGCTGTTGAAACTACAGCTACCACAGAAGCAGCAACAGAAACTACAACTTCAGAAACTACTGAAGCAGCTTCAACAGAAGTAGACGATCAGGCTGCCGCAGATAATGTAGCTGCATTGATCGATGCAATCTATGTACAGACCAGAAATGATGATACAGATGCACAGTGTGCTGCCGCTAAGGAAGCATGGGATGCACTTACTGATGCACAGAAAGAATTAGTAGAGGGTGAAAATGCTGATCCTGACTATTTTGGAAGAGATACAGGTGATGCTTCTAAGGATGATTCTTTAAACAGTGATGATATTGGCGAAAATGAACTTCTTGTTGTAAGTTTCGGTACTTCCTTCAATAACAGCCGTGTTGAAGATATCGGCGGTATTGAGAAAGCACTGATCGAAGCATATCCTGACTGGTCAGTCAGAAGAGCTTTCACTGCACAGATCATCATCAATCATGTACAGGCAAGAGACGGCGAGAAGATCGATAACGTAGAACAGGCACTTGACAGAGCTGTTGCAAACGGTGTTAAAAACCTCGTTGTACAGCCTACACATCTGATGCATGGTGCAGAATATGATGAACTTGTTGACGCTCTGGATTCCTATAAAGACAAGTTCGAAACAGTAACCGTTGCTGAACCATTACTTGGTGAAGTAGGTGCTGATGCAATTGTTGTAAATGATGATAAAGCTAATGTAGCAGAAGCAATCACAGCAGAAGCAGTAAAAACTGCAGGCTTCGATTCTCTGGATGCAGCCAAGGAAGATGGTACAGCATTTGTATTCATGGGACATGGAACATCTCACTCTGCTAAAATAAGCTACAGCCAGATGGCTACTCAGATGAGCGATCTGGGCTATGATAACGTATTTATCGGTACTGTAGAAGGTGAACCGGAAGAAACAGCATGCGAAGCTGTTATTGAAGCAGTTAAGGAAGCAGGTTATACCAAAGTTGTTCTTCGTCCTCTGATGGTAGTAGCAGGTGATCATGCCAACAACGATATGGCAGGCGATGATGAAGATTCCTGGAAGAGCATGTTCAATGCCAGCGGTGCATTTGAATCTGTAGATTGCCAAATCGCAGGTCTGGGCGAAATCGATGCGATCCAGCAGATCTATGTAGCTCATACCAAGGCTGCTCTGGAAACTCTGGGTGATGTAGCTGTAGCAAGTTCTGCTGACAGTGCTTCTACAGAACTTGCAGACGGTACATATTCCGCTAAATTCGATACAGACAGCAGCATGTTTGCAGTAAATGAAGCAAACGATGGACGTGGAGTCCTGACTGTAAAAGATGGCAAGATGACAATCCACATCAGCTTGGCTTCCCAGAAAATCGTAAATCTTTTCGTTGGTACAGCAGAAGATGCAGCCAAGGAAGGAGCTGAGCTTCTTGAGCCGACAGTTGATACTGTAACATATTCTGACGGAACAACAGAAGAAGTATACGGCTTCGATGTTCCTGTAGAAGCTCTTGACAAGGAATTTGACCTTGCGATCATCGGAACAAAACAGAAGTGGTATGATCACAAAGTAAGTGTATCTGATCCTCAGGCAGAAAAATAAATACAGGTACCGGCAAGAGTACCATTGACTGTTGCATGTCCATGTAGTATACTTGCTATATTCCATCGGAGGGCAATTTGTTCAATAGAAACAATAGCTGGATAAGATGGCAGGCTGAGATGCCTGCTTCTTATCCGGCTTTTTTATTTGTATATAGGCACTTGTTAAAGCTGCACAATTCGTTCCATTCTTTATCACCGTTTCGCAATTTCCTATCTCATATGGATTAATATGGAGGTTTAATCAGATGAAAAAGACAACAACATTCCCAGAAGGCAAGATATTACAACCACTCATTCTGTTTGCTCTGCCTGTCCTGTTTGCTTTGTTCCTACAGGCAATGTATGGCGCAGTGGATCTTCTCATAGTCGGAAAATTCGCTTCATCCGCAGATGTATCAGCCGTATCCACAGGTTCTCAGATCATGATGACATTGACTAATTTGGTCAGCAGTTTTGCCATGGGAACCACTATCCTTCTGGGACAACAGATTGGAAGTGGCAAAAAAGAAGAAGGTGGACGTACCATAGGAACTGCAATCGTGATGTTTGCAGTTATCGCTCTTGTTATGACTTTTCTTCTCGTTATATTCGCCCCTCAGATCAGCAGTATCATGAATGCACCCGAAGAAGCCTTCGACAAGACAATATCCTATGTCAGGATCTGCTGATCAGCATTTCCTTCCTAATCATTCTGGCCATTGTAAATTCCATGGGCGTCATTGCTTCTGCCGGTGTAGGTGTCGCTGAGAAGGTATGCGCGTTTATCATGTTCATCTCCTCTGCGTTCATGCAGTCCATTTCTGCCTTTGTTGCCCAGAATTACGGAGCCGGACATATGGACAGAGCCACAAAAGCATTACATTATGGAGCATTGGTGTCCTTCGTTATTGGTGTCGGCATGTTCTTCCTGTCATTTTTCCACGGAAACTTATTGGCAGGAATCTTCTCTTCGGATGCCAGTGTCATAACAGCAGCGGCAGATTACCTCAAGGCATATGCCATTGATTGTATGCTTACTGCTATTTTCTTCTGTTATACAGGATTCTACAATGGAATCGGCAAGACCAAATTCGTTATGATACAGGGAATCATCGGTGCTTTCGATGTCAGAGTTCCCATATCCTACTTTATGAGCATCCAGCCGGAACCGTCACTTTTTCATATCGGACTTGCAACACCAATGTCATCTGCTTTGCAGTTGATTTTATGCCTTGGATTTATGTATTATCTGGTAACTATTCAAAGCCATGCAAATTGAGGCAGGATATGTTTGTTCACAAGCATACTTGACTCAATTTATATGGCGAAGTAACCACAATAAGCAGATAACAAGTAAACTTGTTATCCAAAAAGCATCGAAGATGCGGTTTTGCGCATGGGGTTCTGAATAGTTACATTAGAAAACGGAATTCCAAAAATAGAATTGTGTGGTATACTGAATAAAAGGTCAAAAATAATAGAAAGGGGCTATCATTATGAAACAAACATTATCACTGGAAATTAAGAAACCGCAGTATGTTGTGACAACTGACATTACTTTCGCACAGATAGATTCCTGGTATGGACACTGCCGCAGGGATCTGAAGTTGGATCTGATCTATCCTGAAGATCAGAATGAAAGGACATATCCATGTATCGTGTGGATCTGTGGTGGGGGCTGGCTTCGTCTGGACAAGTCTGCTCATCTGGCATACCTGTCCAGGCTGGCACAGAAGGGATTTGCAGTAGCAAGTGTAGAATACCGCACTTCCAATGAGGGGGCATATCCGATGCAGTTGCAGGATGTAAAAGCAGCCATCCGATACTTAAAGGCTCATGCGAAGAGATTTCGCATTGATATTGACCATTTTGGTGTTATGGGTGAATCCGCTGGCGGTTATCTTACCTGTATGGCTGCATTGGATAATGACCCTTCCAATGATGTAGGAGAGTATCTGGAACAGTCCAGTAAAGTACAGGCTGCATGCCCCTGGTATCCTCCTACCAATGTATCCACTTTTCCATATGATAATATAGAAAAAGCAGCCATGTCACCTGAGTCTCAATTACTGGGCTTCAATGTCATGACCAATCAGGAGTCCGCCATGAAGCAGTCACCGGTTTCAAAAGTAACACCGGATGCACCGCCATTCCTGATCATCCATGGCACAAAAGACCGCACCGTTCCATTTTCCCAGAGTGAAGAACTCTATGATGTTCTGGATCAGGCAGGCTGTGATGTGACACTGCTTGCTCTGGATGGAGCAGACCACGCAGATCTCATGTTCTTTCAGGATGAGACCTGGGAAAGAATCGGAGAGTTCTTCGAACGTACTTTGTCATAAAAGCTACTCAAAATCATATAAAATTCTCCCAATATGCAATGAAACATATTGGGAGAAATAAATTTACAACTGTATTAAGGATTGATCAATGGTTGTATCAGCTTCCCGATATAGGAAATAACAGGTCCCAGCAGCAATGCCATCAGAACCGTAACGATCTGCACATGCCCTCCAAATGCCCCGGCGATGATAATAACCAGGAAGTCATAACCTATCCTCAGTGCTTTAAAAGGTACTTTAGGCAGGTATTTGCTTACAATGAAAGGAATTGCATCATAAGGTGCTGTACCTAATTCCACATCCATATACACTGCCGCTGCAATGATAAAAATAATCAATGCAGGAAGAAAGACTGCATAACGGACTGTATTGGTGGCAAAATAAGTATCAATCCCCAACTGTCTCCAGACCCAGGAGAAGAAATCCAGGGAATATCCCACCAGAAACATATTCGCCAGTGTTCCAAAGCCGATATGTTCCCTGCCTTTCCATATTACAATAATAAACAGAACACAATTAAGCAGTGCCTGCCAATTGCCAAGTGAAATACCAAGTCTGGAAGAAATGGTAAGATTCATCAAGGTACATGGGTCTGTACCCATGTCCACCAGTACAAGCCATGACAGAGCAAATCCCATCACAATTACAGCTACAAGCACCGCGATCAAACGTTTCGCAAAATTCTCTTTTTGATACAAAGATCTCCAGTTTATCTTCAATGTTATCCTCCGTTCCGTCGTCCTGATTCTAACAGACGCATCTTCATAATAAAATACTGTTTCCGACTTGTCAAAGAGAAATAGTTGATTCACCAAACAGGAATGATATAATATAATAGTTAAATTATGTAGAAGGGAATTTTGTTGATCATGAAACGAAAATCAATTCCAAACGATTCCATAGATTCTGAAACATCAAATACAAAACACGCCAAGTCAAAGGCAGAACTAAAACAGGAGAAAAAAGCCAGAAAGCAAAAAAGAGTACAAAGATCCATGGGACAGGAGATCCGATGGGACAAGTTGGATAACACTGCCAACCTTTTCCCTGTCATTGCCGGCGAAAATATGAGTAATGTCTATCGTATCAGTGTAACGCTGACTGAACTGATAGACCCGGATTGCCTTCAGGAGGCTCTGGATATTGTCCTGCCTAAATTTGACGGATTTAATCTACGTCTGCAAAGAGGTGTATTCTGGTACTATTTTGAAGAAAACGGCAATCCCGCACCCAGAGTACGGGAGGAAAACACCTTTCCCTGCCGCTTTATCCATCAAAACAAAAATAATCACTACCTTTTTCGGGTGACTTATTATAAATACCGCATCAATCTGGAAGTATTCCATGTCCTTACCGACGGTATGGGTGGCATTAATTTCCTAAAAGAGCTGACCTATCAGTACCTACGACTGGTGCATCCGGAAATAAGAGAACAGGTAGGAGATGACCTCAACTGCGGAACATCACTGAACCGCGAGGACAGCTTCCTAAAGAACTATCGCCAGAGTTCTGACAAACAATACCAGACCCGGAAAGCTTATCTGATTAAGGGAGAGAGATTGCTTCCTGGAGAGTTTGGCGTTATGCATGGTTATATGAAGATTCCTGCATTAAAGGAAGTATGTCACAAATATGGTGCCAGCATCAACGAATATCTGGTCAGTGTATTCGTCTACAGTGTATATCAGGAATGTTTAAAGGGCATGCCTTCCAAATGTCCGATCCGTGTCGCCGTTCCTGTCAATCTGCGCCCTTATTTTTCTTCCATCACCACCAAAAATTTCTTTGTCATGGTGTCAGCAAATTTCCATCCGACTAAGGAAAGCTACACCTTTGAAGAAATTCTGGAAAGTGTAAAAGAGAGCCTGAAATCCCAAATTACAAAGGAAAATCTGGAAAAATCCTTCTCTTATAACGTATCAAATGAGAAGTTCTGGTTCGCACGTATTACACCTTTATTCTTAAAGAACCTCGCCATGCGTATTGTATACACACAGTCAGCACTGGCAAATACGACCACGATCACGAATATCGGCAACATCACTGTAGAAGACATTTATAAGCCCTATGTCGAGATGTTCCACGCATTCCTTGCCATGTCCAAAGGGCAGCATATTAAGGGAACAATCTGTTCTTATGGAGATACTCTCGTATTCACATTCAGCTACGATCTGCAGGACACAAGCATACAGAAAGCCTTTTTCCGCAAAATCGCTGCTGATGGTATAGAAGTACAGCTGGACAGTAATAGTGGGTTATAGAAAGGTAAAGTGATTAAAATGAGCAGATGCAAACAATGTAATATTGAAATATTAGAGCCGACAGAACGCTGCCCCTTATGTAATGCCGTTCTGGAAAAAACTGATGATCTGGAATCCATGTATCCGGACATCCATCAGAAAGCCAGAGCCTTTACCATGACTCTGCGTATCTATGGTTTTATAGCCATTACTATTGAGCTGATCCTGTTTACGGCTGCCTTTTTTGACCTGATCAGCTACCTGACAGCACTGATCCCTGCGTTATTCCTTTTCTATATTTATATGATCCTTAGGTTTGCAGTAGTGGGAAAAAGCGGGCACAGAGCCAAAGTCCTCGTACTGACTTTGCTTGCTGTGGCGGTATTGGTAGCCCTGGATTACATCATAGGTTTTGCGGGCTGGTCGATCACCTATGTACTGCCGTGTGCTGTCATAGCGATCGATATCGGCATTGTCCTGATGATTTTTATTAACAAGCGTAACTGGCAAAGCTACATTATGCCTGAAATATTTATGATTCTTGTATGCCTGGTCGGTATTCTGTTACGGGCACTGGATGTCATTACCAATCCCATCGCGTTAGTGATCGCACTGGATTGTTCCATTCTGTTATTTCTTGGAACATTTATTATCGGCGGCAGAAGATCACGTATGGAACTGAAGAGGAGATTTCATATCAAATGATAAAACCGGAAAAAGACACTGTATTTTATAAGAAACTGTGGAATCTGATGATTCCTATTGTATTGCAGAATCTGATGCTGGCTCTGGTAGCCGTAGCAGATGCCTTTATGCTGGGAGGACTGGATCAGAATTATATGTCTGCAGTTTCCCTGGCGACTCAGATTCAGTTTATCCAGAATATGTTCCTTTCAGCGGCAACCGCCAGTCTGGGAATTCTGGGCGCACAATACTGGGGCAAAGGCGATATCCGGACTCTCGATGATATTTTCTGCATGGCACTCAGGCTCTGCGGGCTGGTATCTGTCCTGTTCTTTGCGGCATGTATGTTCTTTCCCGGATATCTGATGCTTCTGTTCACAAATGAAACAGTGCTGATCGATTATGGCATCAGCTATCTGCGCATTGCAGGTTTTTCCTATTTACTGACAGGAATTTCACAATGTTATCTGGTCATTATGAAGACAAGTGAACACGCCAAAACAACAGCCATTATCAGTTCAGCCACTGTCTGTATCAATATTGTGCTCAATGCCATTTTCATTTTCGGTGGATTGGGCATTAAACCTATGGGAGTACGGGGTGCAGCAACGGCAACGCTGATCGCCAGAATCATAGAACTGATTTGTTCTATTGTGATTTCCTATCGTCCCAGTTACATACATCCTTATATGGGTCGTCTTTTCAAAAGAAACAAACAACTGTCTGCAGATTTCAGGAAGTGTGCCATGCCACTTCTGGGGGCATGCCTGTTCTGGGGAATCGGCTTCACCTCATATTCCTCTTTCATGGGACATCTGGGAACGGATGCTGCAGCGGCAAACTCCGTAGCGGCAGTAGTACGTGACATTATCTGCTGTTTCAGCGGTGGTATCTCCAGTGCTGCCGGAATCATGATCGGCAATGAATTAGGTGCCGGCAATCTGGAGCGAGGCAAAGCCTACGGTATCAGATTGCTCAAAATCTCTATTATCTGCGGCTTTACCATGACCCTTCTTATGTGCATCTCTGCCCCTGTGATTCTGCATTTTGTCAAATTAACACCACAGGCTACACAATATCTGAAAGGAATGTTCGGCGTGATCGCCTTTTATATGATCGGACGTTCCATAAATGACGTTACGATCAACGGTATCTTCGGTGCAGGTGGCGATACGATGTTCGATATGTACAGTCTGGCAGTATGCATGTGGTGTATCGCAATTCCTCTGGCGGCAGTAGGCACTTATATGCTTCACTGGCCGGTCGTTGTCGTATATGCATGCACCTGTATCGATGAAGTCGGCAAACTGCCATGGGTACTGATTCATTTCAGAAAATATAAATGGGTAAAGGATCTTACCAGGTAATTACGAAACGAGTAGCAAGAATGTGACGAATTATACAGCTTTAACAATGCAACACATGCCCGCTCTCGCTACACTGCAGCTCGTAGCAGTACATAAGGCGCTAAAATACAGCGCCCAAGTACTGACGGCTGCACAGTGCATGTTTATGCATATGTGAAAGCTGTACAATTCTGCATACATAGTGGTGCGTTTCTTAATTACCGAATCTATAAACGAATAGAAAAGGAGAACCGAAAATGAAGATACGTGAGATAATAGGACAGGAGAAGGCTACTTTGTCATTTGAGGTCTTTCCTCCAAAGAAGGACACTGATTTCGCAAATGTGGAAGAAGCAGCAACGGGTATCGCAGCCCTTAATCCCAGCTATATGAGCGTTACTTATGGTGCTGGCGGCAGCACCAAAGGGCTTACGATCAGGCTTGCGTCCACAATTCAACATAAATATCATGTTCCTACGATTGCACATCTGACCTGTGTATGCGCAGACAAAAACAGCATCAAAGCGGCTCTGGCTGACATGAAAGAAGCCGGAATCGAAAATATTCTGGCCCTGAGAGGTGATATTCCCAAAAACTACGATGGTGAAGTATTTACTGACTTTTCCCACGCTTCCGAGCTGGTAGAACTGATCAAAGAAAGTGGAGATTTCTGTGTAGGCGGTGCCTGCTATCCGGAAGTTCACCCTGATTCAGCCAGTAAAAAAAAGGATATTGAGGGTCTTAAAAGAAAGGTAGATGCAGGCTGTGAATATCTGACGACTCAGATGTTCTTTGACAACAATATTTTTTACAACTTCATGTACAGAGTAAGAGAAGCAGGAATTACGGTTCCTGTTATTCCCGGTATCATGCCGATCACCAGAAAAGTTCAGGTAAAAAATGCAGTAAAATTATCCGGCTGTAATGTACCTGAGCGTTTTAAAAATATCGTAGACCGTTTCGGTGATTCCGAAGAAGCTATGAAACAGGCCGGAATTGCCTATGCAACAGATCAGATCATTGACCTTATGGCAAATGGCGTTAGAAATATCCATGTTTACTCTATGAACAAACCTGAAATTGCGTCCGGAATACAGAAAAATCTCTCAGAAATTTTAAAATGTTAATGGTTACCTGAAAAATACGATATATTCTGATATTATATTCAGACAATTTAATGACATGATGTATAATTGTGCATAACAGCATGAGGGAAACATTACAATGACTAAAAAACCACTACACAAACAATCCTTTTGTAACGTGTAGTGGTTTTTTCTAATGATTGAAAGGCTAAGTAAGTGGATATGCTCTCTAATATTATAGATAACTCCTCCGTTTCCACTTATTCAATAGAATACCTGCAAGGTCTTGCAGATCGTTTCGAAGTAGATGAAATCTATATTTTCAATGATCAGGGAGAAATCATCAGTGGAACCAGAAAAGAATATATTGGTCTGAATCTGGATTCAGGTGAACAAATGTCATATTTTAAGCCCATGCTCACAGACAAAAAACAAGCAGCAAATTCAAAATAGAAGCCAAATTATATTATGCTACTTATCAGTGCAATCCCGACTACAGTACTTTTGTCTGTTTATCCAGTAAATCTGCCAACAGCAATATTGTGTATACAGCCTGTGTCCTTTTAGGCGCACTTATGTTCTCGCTGATCCTGATTTATGTGATCACGACCAGAACAATAAAAGAACTGGAAGACAGTAAAATAGAATTAAAAAATGCAAAAGAGGCTGCTGAAGCCGCAAATCTGGCAAAGTCAAGTTTCCTTTCACGTATGACTCATGATATCAGAACTCCTCTGAATGCCATCATCGGTCTGTTGAAGATCAACGAGTTGCAAATGAATGATTATATTGTAAAACCATTTAAAATACAGCAGATCTGTGAGCTGATCAGAAAATATCTTCCTACAGACAAAATTGAGGCATAGGTCAAAGCCTATGCCTCTTACATTTTGCTTATGCATTTACAAATTTCTTAATTGCTTCGAAACTTTCCTTGCTGATCACATGCTCGATCTTACATGCATCCTCAGTTGCTGTTTCTTCTGGAACTCCCAGAGAAGTCAACCACTTTGAAAGGAATTCATGTCTTTCATAGATCATTTCGGCAATTTCCTTACCTGAATCAGTTAAATAGATAAATCCTGCGTCCGTAACGGTGATATGATTTTTTTCACGAAGATTTTTCATGGCAATGCTCACGCTTGATTTTTTGAAGCCAAGCTCATTCGCAATGTCTACCGAGCGGACAACGGGAAGCTTCTTTCCAAGCATTAAAATAGTTTCCAAATAATTTTCTGCAGATTCATTTACATTCATACGTCTCTCTCCTATTGTCCCAACTTTTACATTAAATAATTATTATAACTATAACATAAATTGTACCAATTTTCAACGGATTGCATAATGATTAAAAATTTCTAAAAAAACTCTCAAATAGTCCTTGACATCTAATAAACGTTAGCATATACTAACTAACGTAAGAAATGAGAAACTTTTTCAATAACGAGAGAAAAGAGGTTGATCTATGATGCCCTTATCAATGGCTAAAGAAGGAGAACCCGTTGAAATCAAGAAAGTTGGCGGGAAAGAAGAAACAAGAAAATTTCTGGAGAATCTTGGCTTTGTCGTAGGCAGTATCGTCACAGTCATCACAGAAATGAACGGAAATATGATTGTCAATGTGAAAGAATCTCGCGTTGCGATCGGAAAAGACATGGCTAATAAGATCATGGTATAGTATATTATGAATCACCATATTGATTCATATATATAGATTATTTTTACGAGAAAGAAGGAGACGGAGTAATTATGAAAACACTGAAAGAAGTTCCGTGCGGACAGACCGTAAAGGTAGCAAAGCTCACCGGCGAAGGTCCTGTTAAGAGACGTATCATGGACATGGGAATCACTAAGGGTGTTGAAATCTTTGTAAGAAAAGTTGCCCCTTTGGGAGATCCTATCGAGGTTACAGTAAGAGGATATGAATTATCCCTTAGAAAAGCCGATGCCGAAATGATCGAAGTCGAGTAATTTTTTTCACCATTTGTTAGCTTTTGCTAACGAAAATAAGAGAAAACAATCAAAAAGTAGAATGAACAAACAAAGCCGAAAGGCAGAAGGAGCATGAAAATGTCTATTAAGATTGCATTAGCAGGTAATCCTAACTGCGGTAAAACAACATTATTTAATGCCCTGACAGGTTCTAACCAATTTGTAGGTAACTGGCCGGGTGTAACAGTTGAAAAGAAAGAGGGTAAATTAAAAGGTAATAAGGATGTTACCATCATGGATTTACCTGGTATTTATTCTTTATCTCCTTATACTCTGGAGGAAGTAGTTGCAAGAAACTACCTCATCACAGAAAGACCGGACGCAATTCTGAACATTGTTGATGGTACTAATATTGAAAGAAACCTGTATCTTTCCACACAGCTCATGGAACTTGGTATCCCTGTTGTTATGGCAGTTAACATGATGGATATCGTAGAAAAGAACGGCGATAAGATTTATATCGATAAATTAAGTAAGAAACTTGGTTGTGAAGTTGTTGAGATCTCTGCATTAAAGGGCACAGGTATCAAAGAAGCTGCAAACAAAGCTGTTGCTGCAGCCGCTAAGAAAACTTCCACACCTGTACATGAGTTCTCACAGGCTGCTGAAGCAGCTATCGCTTCTGTATCAGCCAAGCTTGGTTCTGATATTGCAGAAGATCAGAAGAGATTCTTCGCTGTAAAGCTTCTTGAAAAAGATGACAAGATTGCAAACCAGATGAAGAGTGTTCCTGATGTAAGCGCTGATATCAAGGCTCTGGAAGATGCTTTTGATGATGATACAGAAAGTATCATTACAAATGAAAGATATACATACATTTCTTCTATTATCAATGAATGTTATAAGAAGAATTCCAAGAACAAGCTTACTGTATCTGATAAGATCGACCGTGTTGTAACCAACAGATGGGCAGCACTTCCTATCTTTGCAGTTGTTATGTTCCTGGTATATTATGTATCTGTAACTACAGTTGGTTCTATCTTGACTGACTGGACTAACGACACACTCTTTGGTGAATGGATCGTTCCAGGTGCACAGAGCTTCTTCGAGAATATCGGATGTGCTGACTGGTTAACAGGTCTGATCGTAGACGGTGTTATTTCCGGTGTTGGTGCTGTACTTGGTTTCGTACCTCAGATGCTTGTATTATTCCTGTTCCTCGCTTTCTTAGAGGCATGTGGATATATGGCACGTGTTGCATTCATCATGGACAGAATCTTCCGTAAATTCGGTCTGTCAGGTAAATCCTTCATTCCTATGTTGATCGGTAGTGGATGTGGTGTTCCTGGTGTTATGGCTTCCCGTACAATCGAGAATGACCGTGACCGTAAGATGACTATCATGACAACAACATTTATCCCTTGTGGTGCTAAGCTTCCTATTATCGCTTTGATCGCAGGTGCATTCTTTGATAATGCAGGATGGGTTGCATGGAGTGCTTACTTCGTAGGTGTTGCAGCAATTATCTGTTCCGGTATCATTCTGAAAAAGACAAAGATGTTCGCCGGTGAACCTGCTCCTTTCGTTATGGAGTTACCTGCTTACCACTGGCCTACAGTTGGCAACGTTCTTCGTAGCATGTGGGAGCGTGGCTGGTCCTTCATCAAGAAGGCTGGTACTATCATCCTTCTCTCAACAATTATTCTGTGGTTCTTAATGAGCTTCGGATGGGTAGATGGAAGCTTCAGTATGTTGGAAGCAGAACAGCTTGATCAGAGCATCCTCTCCAAGATTGGTTCCGCTATCGCCTGGATCTTCATTCCTCTTGGATGGACACAGGGCGGCGAAGGCTGGAAGATGGCAGTATCTGCTGTATCTGGTCTGATCGCAAAGGAAAACGTAGTAGCAACATTTGGTCTTCTCTTCGGCTTCAGCGAAGTTGCAGAAGATGGTGCAGAAATCTGGGGTAACTTGGCTACAGTTATGACTCCTGTAGCAGCTTACGGATATCTGGTATTCAACCTTCTGTGTGCTCCTTGTTTCGCAGCTATGGGTGCTATCAAGAGAGAGATGAACAACGCTAAGTGGTTCTGGTTCGCAATCGGATATCAGTGTGGTCTGGCTTATGTTGTTGCACTTTGCATCTATCAGATCGGTACATTGATCACAACAGGCGCATTTGGTTTCGGTACAGTAGTTGCATTTGCATGCATCATTGGTCTTATCTACTTACTGTTCAGACCTTACAAAGAGAGCGAAACTCTGAATGTTAAGGTTACAGCATAATCAGTAACTATCGTTCATGTATAAGAAAGGCAAGGTTTTCGTATGGGAACATTGATCACAGGTGTAGTATTGGTCGCAGTCGTTGGACTTGCGATCCGCAGTATGATTCGTGACAAAAAGAATGGTAAATCCTTACAGTGTGGCGGCGACTGCAAACACTGTGGAGGACATTGCCAATAGTAAGATGTAACGTCTTTTATTGTTAACAAGGAGGTCTCCGGTGACTGGCAATAGACAAGATTATGGAAGCTATCACAGAACGCAGATGCAGAAAGAACTTGTAATTCAAAAGCTTCGTGAAAAAGGCTGCAGAATTACCCAACAGCGTCTTATGCTTTTAGATATCATTCTGGAGGAGGATTGCTCCTGTTGTAAAGAAATCTATTATCGGGCTGTGAAAAAAGACGCTAGGATCGGAACAGCAACTGTATACAGAATGGTGAACACACTCGAGGAAATCGGTGCGATCAGCCGTAAAAATATGTATAAAGTTACTTGTGGTGATAACTGTCAGCTTGATGATATGTGTGTTGTAGAATTCGAGGATGGAACATCCTGTCACCTGTCTGCACAAAAGTGGAATAAGGTAATGAAGGCGGGACTTGAAATCTGCGGATACCTCAATAATCAAAAGATAGCGGCCGTATCCATCAAACAATAAAGAAGTAAAAATGAAAAAAGCAATAGCTTGTTGAGAAAAACATCTCAATAAAGCTATTGCTTTTTTTATGTATATTAGTTATGATAAACGCATGTTAGTTATATCTAACTTATATTACATAATTCGTTATTTTGACCGTTGTGCACATATGCACGCAGATAAGGAGGCATACATGAGTATGGTCATTATAGGCGGCCACGACAGAATGGTACGTCAATATAAACAGATTTGCAAGGAACATCAATGCAAAGTTAAGGTATTCACTCAAATGAGTGCAAACATGCGTGAACAGATAGGATCACCGGATGTGATCGTTCTTTTCACCAATACAGTCTCTCACAAGATGGTTCGCGTGGCTGTGTCAGAAGCAGGCGATGCTGACATTATTCGATGTCACACCAGCAGTAGCAATGCATTACAGGAAATTTTCGAAAACATCGAGAGAGCCAAAGAAGCATAATTATCAGGTTTTACAAAAACGACAGCGTATTTGCTGTCGTTTTTTAGTTCTTTTTAAGTTAAATATGTGTATTTTTTATCAATTCTTATCGTAAAATATAATTAAAATTAGCTACTATGATAATTATATTAAAAGCCTGAATATGTTAAAATAATATACAGTTTTGCAACCGGGTTATATGTTTGCAAAAGTGGAGGAATTAGTGCGCAAAAAGCGTGCGCAGAAATGAGGATTAACATGAAAAAGAAATTAGTAGCAGCATTACTGATCAGTACAATGGTATTAACATCTATATCAGGATGTGGCAGCAACGATGAGCAGAATTCTGCACCTGTCCAGACAGAAGAAACTGCATCAGTTGAAGAAACTACACAGACTGTATCAACAGAAGAAACAGAAACCACATCCGAAACAGATACAGAAGAGCAGAAAGGCTCAGAATATTCATTAGATAAAGATTTTACATTAAACACCGTTGACGAAGAAGGTAACCCTTGTGATGTACAGACCAGTCTTGATTATACAATCACAGACGATGGCAATACAAAGACTTATGTTATTGATTTAACTTATACACAGGAAGATCCTAAGCCATTTCTTGTAAAAATTACAGCCTTTGACACAGCCAAGCTTAACATCATAAAGAAATTTGATGATTCCATAGGTGAGACTACAGAAGGAACGATCAAAATTGACGATACCTCCTATGATTATACAGCAATTGTTGAACAGGAAACAGATGAAAATGGCGTAGTGACCAAAGAGACACTTACTCTGACTGTTGATGAAGGATACGACAATCTTGGTCTGTGGATCGTTGCTTATCAGGACAAAACACACTTGGGTGATGAGAAGAGATTTGAAATTAAATAATTGTACGATATGACAACATATTTGGAAAAGGCAGAAATTAAAATGTGATTTCTGCCTTTTTTATTTAAAATCCTTTATTATGAAGAAAAAGTAAGATATAATGTAATTATTAATCCATATTATAACAAAAAGGTGATTTTATGACACAAACAGGAAGTTTTCTCCCGGAGTATATATCCTTTGTATTTATTGCTATTATTTTATATTTAATGCTCTCCACGCATCCAAGACCGACAAAAGTCTATTTTATCAATTTTCTGGGTGTTCTTCTATCCGCAGTAGAAATCCTTCTCCATCGTTGCATATACGATTATATTAAACACAATATGTATTCAAATGCACTGCTCATATGCTGTGCTGTATATTTTGTTATTTATACGATTATATTATGCGTCATTTACATATATATATCCCTGCTTTCTTATCATAAAAGACAGCATACAAAACGCATGTGGATATTTGCCGGATTACTGGCCACAGTCAGCATCATTACAAACCTGGTTCTTCTTTTCAGTGGCAAAATGATATATCAGGAGGCCGGAAATCTTGTGATAACAGACTGGTTCAACACCTATCTGTTCTTTGGGATACTGGATTCCCTGTTCTGCATGCTTACTTCCATGATCAACCGTAAAGCAATTTCAAGAAGGATTTTTGGATTTATCGCGTTATTCTGTCCTCTGGACATCTGCCTTTTGATCTTTCAGTTCATGCGACCTCATGTTCAATTCAGCAGTCTGACTTATGTAATTCCATTCATGCTGTTCTATATTTTATTTCACAGCAATCCATACGATGAAGTCAGTGGCTGTCAAAATTCCCACTCCTATATTGCCCGTTTTATTGAAAATGCCTATATGCACAAAAGGTTTATGATCGTATGCGTAGAATTTCCAAAGCTGAAACATTCATATCAGCTATATGCACGTGAAAAAATCAATTATATGGCAGCTATCAAATGCAGGGAACTTGAAGCCCTTCATTCAAATATCTTCTTATACGCCTTAAAAGATTACCAATATGCACTTTTTGCAAATACACATGATTCAAGGCAGGAAGACAAACTTATAACAGAAGTCAGACACATTATGGATGAGACTATTTACTATAAACAGGAAAAGTTTAACCCTGTCTACAAAATGATCGTATTCAAAAGTTCACCATTTATTAATAATCAGACCAAACTGACCTCTATGCAAAGATTCCTGTTTGGCAAAATGAAAGCAGAATCGTCCATAAACCAGTGCTATATCGCTCAGGAAAAGGATTATGAGGATTTTACAGAAAGCTATACAATTGAGCAGCTTTTACTTAAGATCAAGACAACACATGACTTAAATGATGAGCATGTTCTATGTTTTGCGCAACCCATACTCAACGTGGAGCACAATCGTTTTCTCTCTGCGGAAGCCCTTATGAGACTGCAGATTAATGGCAAGATCATTTATCCAGACAAATTCATTCCGGCTGCAGAGCAAAATAACTGCATCCATACGCTGACCTGCATTATGTTGAACAAAGTCTGTCAGAAAATAATAGAACTTTCTGAAACCTATGATTTTGAAGCAATTACAGTAAATTGTTCCACAACAGAACTTTCTGATCCTAATCTGCATGAAGAGATTCTTCAGATTATTCACCAGAATCATATTGACTGTTCCAAGATATGCCTGGAGCTCACCGAAAGCGCCATGTTCAATGATTATAATACTGTGCTCTACAATATGCAGAAACTGAGAGAAGCAGGCGTACAGTTCTATCTGGATGATTTTGGTACCGGCTATTCCAATCTGGAGAGAATCCTCAGTTGTCCTTTTAAAACGATCAAATTCGATAAAAGTCTTCTATATAAATCAATGGAAGATGAAGCAGTACAGGAACTTCTGCAGAGCATGATAAACGTTTTCAAGCGCCAGGGACTTCACCTGCTGGTAGAAGGAGTCGAAAATACTGAGCAAAATGATTACAGTATAGAAAGAGGATTTCAGTATATTCAGGGTTATAAATACTCCAAGCCGTTACCTATTGATGAACTGACCAAATTTTTTACCCATAAATAATGGTTCTTTTTCAACATTTTTCCAAATCTGTCTGTATGATTCAATTTACATAAGCGCTACAATAATAATGCAAATGAAAGATACAGAAAGGACATGATTTTATGCGTAAAGAAAAAGGCTCCCTTACCTTCTGGCTGACTGTCTGCGTATTAGTGATCTGTGTCGCAATGGCAAGAGACAATGGCAGTACTTCAAAAGCTAAGGGCAGTACAGATGTTGTATATCCTGACTACTATGCTAAGACCTCTGATGATTTAGATACAACTAACACTGAAAAGGCACACCGAAACACGAAGACTTCAACTAAGAAAGAAGACACCGTCAATGTCAATATTGAAGAGGAAGATATTCCATTAGCTGATACAATAACAGATGAAACTCCAAGTGCCCAGAATACAACACCCAAAATTTCAACTGTAACGCCTACATCAAATTCTACAGCTTTACCGGTTACTACTTCTGTACTGGACAGAAAAAGCCAGATTCTCTCTGATATGGCGCAAAGTTCGTCACTTATCAATACAACACAGACGTTGGCAAATGCTGTCGTTGCTGCTAAAACTGCCAAATATCAGGCTGTAGCCGCAGGAGTTGCACTGGGCACTGCCAATATACACAATCAAAAACGTGCGGCTGTGTTAGATCTGGTCGAATCCAGACAAAAAGCTCATACAGATACAGTAAACAAGATCATCTCACAAACCGGAGATACGACAAAAGATGTATTAAACACGGCACTTACCATTCACAATGATATTAACCAGATCCATAACGATCTAAAGCAAAATGCTGATAAAATCCATGGTGATATAAAAGATAAAATTGACGAAATCCATAAAACACATGATGAAATCAAAGATGTGATCGATAACCTTCCTCATTTACCATTGTTACCGGATTTTCCAAGATAAAATATGCAGGAGGCAGCCTGTTTTAGGTTGCCTCCTGTAACTATTCGTTAAAGTTGTGTTTGGCGAACATATGTTCTTGTCTGTTGGAACACTCATCTGTTTAAGGGTAAAATATAATTTTAAATGCATATTTCTTTGACTAAATGCAACACTTTTTAAGGGTGTTGCATTTAGTCTTATAATACAAAAAATATATCAAATAGACTATACTTATTATATAATAAAAATGTATTGGATTAGTGTTGTCCTGTCTGTGCTTGGAAAGGTAGGCTGAATATATGAAAAAGCACTTAACACTAAGCGATCGAATTATTATTGAACAGAAACTAAATGAAGGAACCTCTATTAGAGAAATAGCCAGAACAGTAAATAAAGATGCCTCTACGATTATTCGTGAAATTAATAAACGTAAATGTCCAAAAGGCAAGCGTTCTATTAAAGTATTACCAGCTTGTGCAAATAAACATGATTGCCAGGTAACAGGGTTATGCAAGGACAAACGCTGCTATATGCTTTGCCGTAACTGTATGGCATGTAAATCCCTTTGTGAACTGTATGTTCCTGGTACATGTACAAAATTAAAAAAATCACCGTATGTGTGCAATGGCTGTGATAAACAGGGGTCATGTACCTATGACCGCTTCTTTTACATTGCCACATATGCCAATGATTTATATCAAGATACGTTGATCAGTTCTCGCGAAGGTATTAATCAAGAACCCGAAAAAATACGCGAAATGGATGAACTAATTTCACCGCTGATAAAAAAAGGCCAACCCGTATCACATATCTACAATACACATTCAAGAGCACTTGGATGCTCTAAATCAACACTTTACAACTACATCGATTCGTGCGTTTTCTCAGCACGAAACATTGATCTCCCTAGAAAAGTTAAATATAAGGTTCGAAAAACAGGTACAAGGGCAAGTATATCCGAAAATGAACGTTTACTCATTAAAGAACGTAATTATGAAAAATTTCAGGAGTATATGAAGCAGAATCCTTTGACTTCAGTTGTTGAAATGGATACGGTAGTTGGACCGCTTCACAGTAAAAAGGTGCTGCTTACTCTTCTCTTCCGTAACTGCTCTCTTATACTTGCCATTTTACTTAATAACAAGTCTCAGGAATGCGTAATTGAAGCTTTAAACTGGCTTTGTGATGAATTGGGCATAGAAACCTTTAAACGCTTATTTCCAGTTCTTTTAACAGACCGTGGAACAGAATTCATGTATCCTGAAGCAATTGAATGTGATCGATTTGGCGAGCTGAAAACAAAGGTATTTTACTGTGATCCGCAATGTGCCTGGCAAAAAGGAATGTTGGAAAAGAATCACGAATTTATCCGATATATCGTTCCCAAGGGGCATTCCTTTGATTTGTATTCTCAAAGGCAAATCACGCTGATGATAAATCATATCAATAGTATTTCACGTGAAAGTTTAAATGGATGTACACCGTACAAGCTCTCGCTCTACTTGTTAAATAATAAGCTACATGAAGTAATGAAGCTGGAAGAAATCCTTCAGGATGAAATCAGACTGAAACCATCTCTTTTAAAGTAATCAAAGCTCTTTGGGCAGGCAGGAAAAACATTCCAATCCGAAATGCAACACCATATATTTATCTTATCGAAGTGTGGCATTTAGTCTTAGAAATATTGACCAGACTTCTGTTTGCTATGTTTGAAACGGTTTACATAGTTACTTATAAGATAAAAAACACAACCAATAATAAAGGTTTTATTACTGGCTGTGTTGCATTTAATTCTGGACTATTTTTTGTCATTTACAGTGTTGCATTTAGTTTTCAATTTGACCCGAATATTTTAATTACACACACCCGTATGGACAGTGGAAAGATACAGGTATTCGTTTAGAAGGAGATGCTGTTCAGTCGCTTACGGTGACATTTTTGGAAATGTGGAATGCAGTAAGTGATAAGGATGCTAATGATTCTGATTTTAGTAAATACCTTTTCCACTATGATTATGCGGCACAGCAAACTGGGTTTGTTCAACCTTATGCAGACAGCCCTATGGATAATGAGCAAGTAGGAGAAGAAGTTTATATCAGTATGATAAATAAAGCTGAAAAATATTGTTGGTTTA
>ERZ780137.339-NODE-339-length-42008-cov-4.849451_pt1 | contig 42008 bp, 35 predicted proteins | sample MGYA00511020_ERZ780137 | MGnify/ENA primary metagenome ERZ780137 (study PRJEB29588, sample SAMEA2157917) | human gut metagenome | biome: human gut; feature: human-associated habitat; material: faeces | place: Denmark | collected 2008/2010 ... | reverse complement strand
TAAAAACAGTGTGCGCACTGATTTTATTCCACGTTCCACTTGCTCTGGCTTCGCTGCTTGTGTCGGCCTCTAATCAAGGCCGTAAGCGAAAGCGCAAGCGCAACGCTTACAGCCAAGATTATAAAAAACGGGGGGTGAACGCACATGCAGCATTAAACACAATTAACAGCGATACCGGCTGAGTGAAAGTAAGCTCCTTTATCCCTAAACCATCACATTCTAAAAAGAAAAAGAAAGCGAGGAAATCTCAAATGAAAATCATTGCGATTGCAAACCAAAAAGGCGGTGTGGGTAAAACCACCACTACAATCAATCTGGCTGCGGCGTTGGCGCAGAAAGGCCGTAAGGTTCTTTGCATTGACCTTGACCCGCAGAGCAATCTTTCCAGTTGTCTGGGCTTTGAACCTGACGGTATGCCTACCATCAGCGAACTTGTGTTGCACGAAGCCGCCCCCGCGCTCGCCGGTGACCTTAGCGCAACTATGATGGACTGTGTACGACACAGCGACGAAGGATTCGACTATATCCCCAGCAGTTTGATGTTGGCATCCGCTGACGTTTTCCTTGCGGGGGCCATGATGCGAGAGACGGTACTGCGGCGCCTTGTTACCGAGATCGACGCTGATCAATACGACTATGTGTTGTTGGATTGCTTGCCGTCCTTGGGTGTTCTGCTCACCAACGCGCTGACTGCGGCTGATGGTTTGCTTGTGCCGGTGCAGGCTCAGAAATTGAGCGCCGACGGCCTTTCGCAACTGATGATGGTTGCAGACCAATGCCGGAAAGCTACCAACCCGAATTTGAAAATCTGCGGTGTACTGGTAACGATGGTAGACCGAACGGCAATGTCGGCGGCTGTGCAAGAAGCTGTCCGCGAGCTGTACAAAAACATGGTATTCACAACACACATTTCTCGGAGTGTTTCTGCGGCAAACTCCACAAACGATCAGCACAGCCTTGTTAAGTACGCTGGCCGGACTGGCAACGCCGGGAAGTTGGGACGCGAATATCTCGCGGTAGCGGATGAAGTTATTCGCCGTATGGAAAAAGAGGGGGTGTAAACAATGGCTAAAATGAAGTTGAACACGTCTGCTATGCAGCACAGCAATCTTGATACCGGGCTTGCAATGCTGTTCGGCGGCTCCACCCCCACTACTGGACAGCAGCTTGAAAACATCCCTATTAACATGATCGACACCCATCCGAATCAGCACCGTTGGAGCATGAATGAGGATGAACTGAACTGGCTTACCAATAACATTGCACAGGTTGGTGTTTTACAGCCTGTTAGCATCATGAAAAAGCCGGATGGACGCTATTTGCTGCTGGCTGGTCACCGCCGGAAATTGGCGGCAGCTCGTGCTGGATTGACTGAAATCCCCGCCTTGGTCGAACCCTACGATGAAGCCCGCGCTGATATTATCTTCAACGCAACGAACCTCGGCCAGCGTCAGCATCTACGTCCTAGTGAAAAAGCATTCGCCTACCTCGATCTGGAACGTGCAGTTGGCTCCACAAAAAAGACAACCGCCGCAATCGCAGAGCTGACCGGTGATAACGTGCGTATGATTCAGCGTTATAAGCGCCTGACAATGCTTCTGCCGGAACTGATCGAAATGGTTGATTCCGATGCCATCCCCGTATTTGCCGGTGAAGCACTCGCCAGCCTTAACTCAGAAGAACAGGCTGCTCTACTTACTGTGATGGGGGATAACGACATCAAAAAGATTTCCCTTAAACAAGCTAAGGAACTGCAAACGGCATCAACCAATGCCACCGACGATCTTTCTGAGGACGAAATTCTTGCGGTATTCCGTCCCGCCGATTATCCCGATTGGCTGTCTGATATGGTGATGAAGTTCTTGGAACTGTACAAACAGACGCCGCGCCACGTCGATGTGGAGTGTCTGAAAAACGAGTTGGGAAAAAACTGGACAGGGGTAAGCGACACCGAAATGGATGTAACCACATTCCCCAAGGGGATTCAATTTCGCAGCCGCAAAAATGATCAATCGGTCAGTTTCACTTGGGCTAAATTTGAAGCCTACTGCCGATCACTCGCTCCTACGGATGAAAAGCCTATGGCTCTTTATCGTTCTGAACTCGGGAGCTACATTCCTTCGACCTTAAAAACCGAACAAGAAACAATGGACTATATCGTTCAAGCGCTGAGGTACTGGCAAGAAAGTCACCCTGCGAATTGAGAAATCCGGGGTGCGACAAATCGTCGCACCCCTTTAACTGATATAAGTATCTCCACCTATATAGAAAGAAAGGCATCTATTATGTTATCCTTTAAAATCATGAACTTTACAAGGAATCTCAAACCCGGCACGCTGTTAGCCACCGCCGACGTTTGCATCGAAAACTCCGTAACAATCTGTGGAGCACGCCTCGTGGCACGAAAGAATGGGAAAGGCTCCTTTCTTTCCTTGCCCACACGGAAAGTCGGAGATAAATACTATCCCGAAGTGCTGGTTATCGACAAACAGCTTCACAAGGAGATTGAAAAGGAACTCTGCACACTGGTAAACAACACTGATCTCTAACGTCATGGCGGTATTCTCCGCAATAGAGTACGCATTATTGGACTAAGAATATGCTATGCTGACGATAGAATCCAAAAAAAGTATTGCAGACAGGGAGGGTTATTATGTATTATGTGATGAAAGCGCTGCGATGGGTGCTGCTGCTTCCTATCATTGCGCTCTTGATGCTGCTCAATATATTTTTCGCCCTGCTCTATGCCTTTGGCGGCATGGTGATGAACATTCTCTTTCTTGTTTGCGGCTTTTGTGCACTTTTCTTTCTTTTTCAGCAGGATTGGCAGCTCTTCCTGATTGACTTGGTAATGGCATGGGCGTTCAGCCCCTTGGGCCTGCAAGGTCTGCTGGGATTGATTGTACAGTGGGTTGCAAAAGCCTTGTCAGCATGTGTAGCGTTTGCGAATAATTGACCTTATGTTTAGGTCACAGTCATAAAGTATGGAGGTATCATTATGAAAAGGAAACTCATTTCTTTAGGGTTGGCACTTGTGCTGGGCGTTTCTCTCTCGGCATGTTTCGGCCCAAAGCTGACCGAGATCACCTTGCCGAGCGAACCGCTGGAACTTGCAACCGGCGAAACGGCCACATTGGAAACAGCGTACATCTACGATGGTGAAACACCGGAAAATGCACAGCCTGACATCACCTACACCAGTAGCGACGAAAATATCGCCACCGTGTCTGAGGATGGCACTGTTACTGGCGTAGCCGAAGGTCAGGCCACCATTACCGCTACTGTAGGTGATCTCAGTGCGGTACAGGAAGTCAATGTAACAATCCCGGTTGACCGCCTGACCGCCGAAGATTTTTCTCTCCATCTTTCTGATGGCACACAAAACATTCCGTATGCTGTCACACCCGAGAATTTCAGCGGCTCACTGACTTTCGCTGTCGCTGATGAAAAAGTTGCGACTGTTACGGAAGATGGTAAGATCACACCGGTTGCCGTTGGCGAGACAGCACTTACAATTATTGCCCCCAATGGGAAAGCTGTCAGTGTCACCGTTGACGTGTGGGATGGCCCCAAATCATTGACTTTGTCTGCCGGAAAAACTGAAATCACGCAGGGCAGCGGCACTCAAATCAGCGTAACCGACGATCAGGGCAACGAAGTATCTGCCGAAAATTTGCTGTGGGCATCCAGCGATGATACCACTGCGGTTGTTACCAATGGTTGGGTAGATATGACCGGCACGGGTGATGTCACGATCACGGCCAGCAATGAGCACGGTATCTCTGCATCCATTGATCTCACCGGCACTGCTCCCGCACCGAAAGCGGCTACCAGTACCGGGAACACTTCTGGCGGTTCGGGTTCTAACAGCACTTCTGCGGCCCCCAGCGTCGGCGGCGGTTCTGCTCCGGCGAACAATTCTGGACACGGGACATTCACGATTTACGGTGACGGTTATGCCTTTGACCTGCAAAACAACATTCGCGCAGAGGCTGGCGTCGGTGCATTGACTTGGGATAACGGCCTCGGAGACATTGCTGCGGCACGTTGCCAGCAGATTGCCACCGATTTCAGCCACAATGGTGCACAGACTGCGGAGAATATCGCTTGGGGGCCGTCTGATTCGTCCAGCGTTATCGCTGGGTGGCAGAATAGCCCTGGCCACTACGCTAACATGGTAAACTCTGGATTTACGTGCGGAGCCATCGTCCACATGTATGATGGTGACGGCTGCAACTTCTGGGTTGCTGTTTTCCAATAAAACATGAGAAAGGGTACGACGATTCGTCGTACCCTTTTTGATAATAGAAAGAAGGCTCTCGATTGAAAAACGTATATTTGACCAAAAGCGAAAAGCAAATCATGCACGCCTTCTGGCAGGCCGATCATCCACTCTCTTGCACCGAATTGCTCTCCATCTGCGAACTGAGAAACTGGAAAGATCGTTCCATTTTTTCTATGTTGAACGACTTACTTGACAAAGGACTTTTGCAGTCCGTCGGTTTCGTGCGTAGCGGAAAAACTTATGCGCGCACCTTTACGCCGACGATGTCCCAAGTTGAGTATTGGGGCGAGGTTATCAATCAGGAACACATGAGTAGCAGTCAGCTTTCGGAGTTGACCAATCTTCTTGCCAGTTACCAACGTTCATTGGATTTGGCGTAAATGAACACCACAAAGAATAAATATCACAACCCACGGTGCGACAATTCGTCGCACCTTTTTCTTTTTGAGGTAAAACTATGAAACGAAGCGGTGTACATATCTTTGATAGCAGTTAGGAATCTCATTGGTTCCGCATTTTTTACCAACCAAAGAAAGAGGTAAACAAATAATGAATCAGAAAATCCCTTGCTCGCAAAGGATTTTGGCGTTTTTCCTTGCAATGTTCATGTTATGCAGCCTCAGTTTGCCGGTGCTCGCTGAGGCCGCACCGAGCGAAACGCCGCCTTTGCCCGCAGAAACTTCTGCAACTTCTGAAACGGCCACTCCTACAGAAGATTCCACGGACAGCAGCACCACTGAAAATAACGATACAACTGCTTTAAGCGATGCTGCACAAGCGTTTGTTGATGCCGTCGCGGCCCTTGACCGAGACGCCATCATTTCCGCATCCAATGCGTGGGGGCTGGCCAGCAAGGCATGGCAAGCCGATCAGAGTAATGCCGAACTTGAAAGCGCCTTAAATGACGCGATTGCAGCGCAAGATGCCGCTTGTGCGCCGTTATATAACGCTGAGGATTTGTACAATGCCTTATCAGCTGACGAACAGGGTATCGAAGCTGTAGCCGCTGCATATTCCCGATTTGAAGAAATCTGGACTGCAATGGTCAATGCAATGGAAAACCCCATTGAATCCGAAAGCGATGATGAAAGTGACGAATTGGAAAAAATCGTCGCCGTCATGTATTCTGATTTGCCCAAAGAGCCGACAGGTTACTATCTCGATTCCAACGGTCTGCCGGTTGTAACCGGCGACACCCTTATCAGTATTGAGGGCTGGGGTACTGAGGACTACAGCGACATTGACCCCAATAGCGCAACTCAGGTTGCGCTCGACGCCGACCTGTTGGACGCCGAGAGTGCCGCAGCATCTTTCCCTCATATTGAGGGTAAAGATTACGCTATCGTTCCGATCAGCACGCAGATTCTTTACCCCGAAAATGGAAGTTGCGCAGACATCACGCTGCCGGACGATGTAACTCTCTTGGGTTACTCTTTCACAAGTGATAATCTGATGGAGGCAACCGCAGACGAACGGAAAAGCATGCTCCATTATGATTTTTCCGAAGTCTCCGCATCTGTAGCTGGTATCTATGTTCTGGCTCACAATGATTTTGAAGCCACACTGACCTATACGGACAGTTCCAAGACTATCACCAAAACCCTTACTGTCACATTGGATGATAGTGCTCCTCAAAGTGCCATCCTGACAGATCGTTTCTCTCAGGAAAGCGCCGTCAGCGCCGCCAGCACTTACGAGCTGAACGCGGCTCCGCGCGCAGGTTTGCAAGTCACCCAATGCGTAAACACCAGCGTTGGCTGGATGAATTACCTTGGCGGGCAGCAGGTACTCTGCGCGGATAAAGGTAAATGGGCTTGGGGGCCGGGTGCAACCTACGCGAACAAATATCCCCCTGTAGCCACTTATACCGCTGCTGGGTCAGTGTGGGTTGATGCTGAATCGTTTGGTAAAGGATGGACGGCAGATCAGGCGACGATTTGGGCTGCTGGTTTCAACAATGGTACACCCGCAGCCAAAACCAACACGTATGCGCTTGATGAAAATTCTGGTGACGCAAGTTACTATGATAGACTGGCATGGCAGGCACAAATGTACCCCGATAGCATGGCTGCCTCGATCGTAAACCAGTTGAATCAGGCAACTCCGTATATCGGCCCCGGTGAATCTCAGACAGTCTATCTCGGCACTATTTACACCCCGAGCAACCCGGCATGGCAGCGTTTTGTCTTTTTGGACTACAATCCCGTGGTACTCGGTGGCGATACCGAAATTCCCGGCTTGACCCCCGATGGCGAACCTATCGACATTCCTTGGGAAGCCAGTTATGAACGCACCGCCACGCTCGATCTCACTTACACAGTAAACGCCGACAAGATTCAGCTTGAAACCGGTGAAAAAGTCGATGGCGCTTCTATTGACATTGAACCGATTCTTGATGGCATCCCGAGTGACATCGACGGTGGCAGTTGGACGATCACCCCGGTTGGCAAACAGTCTGTTACCACCAGTGGACATACTGATGATAATAGCTACCATCAGAATGGTGGTGACGGAACCGTTTCTTGGACAATTCATTATGAAGTCACCAAGTCCGCATCCAAAAGCGGCAAGGTTACTGTAAACAGCGAGCAGGATGCTGACACCAATGGTCAGGAACAGGCCAACCAGCAGCAAGCCGCCGCGCAAGCGGACTGTGAAGCTCAGGTCAACGCCGCGATTGAGGCTGCACTGGCGCTGGCACACAGCTACTTTGACAACATTCAGTACCGCTATGATGAAACCGATGTGCCGTATGGCTTTGACGAGTACGACGGCGAACTTGGTAGCCACCAAACCATCACTGTGCCCGCCGACAGCTCCAACGACTACGTTATGAAGAATGACGAGTGGAGCCTGCAGGTCAATCTGAAAAAGGTGGACAGCGAGACCGGCGAGCAGATTGCCGGTGACGCGCTGTATGAAGTCTACGAGTGGGACACTGTAACGCAACAGTACATTCCTTATGGAGACTACAACCAATATAGCGTTGTACGCAATCCTGACGGCACTTACTCTGTCGCCAATGGCTCCAACTATGGAACTGGATTTGATACCAGCCGGAAGATGTATTATACCCAGCGCAATGAGGGCAAGTTCATCATTGTCGAAACTCGTGCGCCTTCCGGTTATTACGGCGACTGGACGGATGTAGAGCATCCCGGCACCGCAGACACGCCTCTGGGCAAGCGAGGATACTACATCGAAATCACCAAAGCCAACGACGGCAGCGTGATCACGCTGGACAACACCCATTACAGCGCAGACATTGCAACCAGCTATACGGGTGGAACCAAACTGCTGACTTCCGGCGGTGTGGAAACCACCGTTACCATTTATAAGGCTGGCGACGAACCCGCTGCTGAAATTCAGTATCAGGATGCCGGACGTATCTATGATACGGATAATTCCAAAACTGCTGCCAACGAGGATAGCTACACTATGACGCCGATTACTGGCGTTATGCAGAACGATCGTGTGCTGGGCGAAATCTCCCTCAGCAAGGTTGATCTGGACGCCGTTCGCTATGTTGGTGGCCGCGATACCGATGGTGACGCAATGGCCAGCGGACAGGCTCATGCTGATGCCCGACTGGATGGTGCTGTTTATGACCTCTATGCCGCTGAGGACATCCAGCACCCGGATGGTGTTACCGGAACCGTGGACTACAGCAAGATCACCTATGCCGACGGCACGCCTATCTGGCATACCACCATCCGGGACAACTCCGGTCAGTGGGTGGACGATTACCTGCCGGTGCTGGCCAAAGACCATTTGGTAGCCAGCGCTGTAATCAAAGATGGCTGGCTGACCTTCTCGAACCTCTATCTCGGTAAGTATTACATCGTGGAGCGTGGCACCGGCGTCGTTATCCCTGTAGAGGACGGCGCTTATAAAGTCTCCGGCACCTACCCCAATGTAGATTCCAAAACCAAGGAACCGACCGGCACCACATCGCCGCTGACTACCAATGAACAGGGACAGTACACCGACTATGTGTACAAACACCAGTGGTCTTACATCGGGCAGAGCAAAGCCCATGATGGAACCAAGACCTATGATGGCTATTACGAAAGCTATGCTACCGGCTACCTCTGCGACGAACACAACTACTATATTACTCCTGCCTATGCTGACGAGGGCTGGTACGTCGAAAAAACGGCTTTTGAAGATAACCGTCAGGCCGAAGGTGAGCAGCGCGACACCACCGATTACAGTGCCAATTATCATATCCACCGGGATAATGAGCTGGCCGAATCGCAAGATCAGGTGATGAAAGGTAACGTTGAACTTTCTAAGCATGTTTCCAGCACTGGCAGTTCCGACGGCATTGACCTTGAAGGTGCCGGGTTCACGTTCTATCTTATCTCCGATCTGAGCAAGGCCGATCAGTTTGCCACGACCCGCAGCGGCAAATATCTGATTAAATCTATTCTGGATGCCTACATCAATCCTGAGTACGACGAATCGTCGCTGAAATACGATTTTACGGGTGAATCTCAGGCCATTGCCAAGACCTATGAAGTCAACGCCGATCAAATTGCTGCGTACAATGCAACACTGACGGCTGCCGGCGACTTCAAAAACGGCAGCGGTGACGGCTGGGTAGCTACAGGCCGACCCAATGAGTATCAACTTGCGGAGATTTTCTCCAATGACACCGGCAGCCTGCGGGTCCAGGGCCTGCCCTATGGGCAGTACCTCGTGGTTGAAACCACAACGCCCAAGGATGTATTCCAAGCAGAACCCTTTATCGTGACCATTGACCCTACGGACGAATCCAATCCCCAGTCCGCAATGGCCAATCCCAAGGATGCTGTACAGGCTCCCAGCGATAGTTACCAGAAGTACACCGTGCTGGATGAAGAAATCGAGGTCTATCTCCGCATTACAAAAATCGACGATGAAACCGGCAAGCCGGTGGTTCTGCCTAACACTGCCTTCCAAATCTACTGGATGGATGAAGCAGGCAACCACATCATCGACGAAAACGGCAACGCCAAATTGGTTACCATGACCGATACCAGCGATCCGCTATTGCCGAAAGTTATCGACACGTTCTACACCAATGAAAACGGTGTCCTCGTCCTGCCCGAAAAACTCCCGCTGGGACATTATCGCATCGTTGAGATCAACGGCCCGGAAGGCTTCTATAACGAATGGATTGCCTCTGCGGTATACGAAGATGGCATCCTTCACATTGACGATACCGGACGTTACGAAGATGGAACTTTCTATGTTGATTTTGAGGTTTCCACGGAACGTGCATACAAAGCAACCGGCGATGATAGTGAGGATGGACAAGATATTCTCGTCATTGACGAGGAATACCGCAATAATGAAACGCTGGGTGTATTGACCATCCGCAAAACCGGCCCCGTTTTGACAGGCTGGCAAGAGGACGGCGGCGGCATCCTTGACCCTGAGTTCTCCGGCGAAGCACGCCCTGGTCACTTTGTCTATGAGGATGGCGGCATCCCCTATGCCGAATACACCATCACTGCAAACGAAGATATTTACACGCAAGATCACCAGCTCGACGGCAATGGTAACAGAACGTTATGGTATGCAAAAGGCGATGTAGTTGCTGTTGTCCAGACTGGCGACGGCACCAGCAATATTGCCACTTTCGCCCCCGGACGCACAAACGCAACCTATGATTTCCTTTCCGTTATCCATAACGGAACAGTAGGTGAAGTTACGGTAACCCTGCCGCTTGGCAGTTACCATGTGGAAGAAACCAATGCGCCGTATGGTTATGTCGGAACCAAACAGAGTTACGACGTGACCTTTGTTTGGGATAATCAGACCAACGATGTGGTGCTGGCAGAGACCATCACCAACAATCCGGCTGACGGCTCTACGTCGCAGACTACAACTTATCCTATCATCAATATCAACAATGCCACCGCTGATCAAATCGAGGCTCAGACGTTGAGTTTTTACAACGACCGAGTAAAACCGCAGTTGGATGTCTATAAGCGTGACATCAAGACGGGCGAACTGGTTGCAGGAGCTGTCTATAACCTCATTACGGTGGATGACATCTACAGCGCAACCGGTGACCTTCTGTTCCGTGCCGGTGACCTTATCGCCACTTCGGCCCCCACTGATGCCAACGGTCACACCACTTTCACCTGTGACTTCCCGCTGCGCGGTCAGTTCTACGGTATGGATGGTGTACAGATTCCCGAACACACAACTGCCAACAGCGGCAAATACCGCATTGTGGAGCTGCGCCCGCCGCAGGGATATTTCCTCGACGCGCCCGATCAGGAGTTTGAGTTCGTCTACAAAGACGGAAATACTCCTGTGATTAAGATTGAAAACACCTTCCAAAACGATGCCACATCGTTCTATGTTTCCAAGCGAGCACTCACGGGTGATGATGAATTGCCCGGAGCAACCCTTACAATACAGGACAAGGACGGCAACGTCGTGCGTCGTTGGGTAAGCGGAACAACGCCTACTGAGATTCGCGGGTTGAAATTTGACACAGTTTACACTCTCGTTGAAACCGCAGCTCCCAATGGGTATGAAGTGGCAGAAAGCATCCGCTTCAAGTTGGTGCAGCGCAAGGACGAAAACGGCGATCTGCTCAACGAAACCGATGTCTATGTCTGCACCGGCAAAGACTGGCTTATCATCGACCACTGGACGCTGATGGAGGATGGAACCGTTGTTATGCGCGACGCGCCCAGCCCTGATACGCCGGACACGCCGGACAATCCGACCCCGACCCCCACTCCTACTCCCGAGCAGCCCAGCGAAACGCCTACTCCGACCCCGACTACCAGTGTCCCGCAGACTGGCGACGGATTCCAGCCTATCTTGTGGTTGGCTCTCATTGCTATCTCTGGCGGTGCTTTGGCGGTGCTTATTATGCGCAAGCGCAAAAATGGCGATTCGGGAGACAATGACCACATCAGCGGGTAAACGAAAATACGAGTTAGGAGTTCAAAATGAAATCCGAAACATCTTCATTGGCAAGCAAAGAAAAAATTCTCAATCTTATCGCTTGCTATGAACAGTTGACGCAAGTTCCTGATTCCAAACGCATCACTTTCAATACACCTGATGGTTGCCATTGTGCTTTTTTACCGTATGCTTCTGTAGAGGAAATTGCCGCCTCTTTTGACGCGGCACTTTCTACCATTCACTACACTCGGGCTGACTTCTTTAAAGCATCCGATTTGTCTACCTATGAATCCATCAACGCCCAAATGCGAGATCGTCTGATTGCGCCGCAACTTCGTGTCAATTCCGAGGTTCTTTTTGTGGCATCTATTCCTTACGCTGCCCCCGAAGATTATGATTTGCGGGGAGGCGTCGTAAAGTCAATCGACCAAGATCGCATGACTTGTAGTGTCATTGGTTCGTTTTTTACGATGGACAATGTACCGATTCACTATATTCTTGGCGAATATGATGAATCTGTCCAAGAAAAACACTATGGCAGAGCCAACTTAAAGCCATTCCTCTGCGAACAACCTCACATGGCAGACTATTTTTTAGGTGAAGTGTTGAAGCCTACTCCCGAAGAGCTGAAAACACTCGACGCGATCTGCGCAACCGCAGAGGAACAAGCCGAAACCCATAACTCCACAGTCTTAGAAAATCAATCGTTGGAACTGGCACCCGAAAAAGAATAAAAAGATTTGCCGAGTGCGACAATTCGTCGCACTTTGGGAGGGCCTATCGACCCTCCCCTGTTCCACAACCTCAGAAAAGGTCAAGATACTTTCGCGGCATAAAAACAGTGTGCGCACTGATTTTATTCCACGATTATCTTGACTTTTTCTTTTGGGTTGCAGTGGCCTCTAATCAAGGCCGGAAGCACAAATGCAAGCACTGTGCTTCCGGCCAAGATTATTTGAGATCAGGAAGCGAAAGATTTTCACGTCAACAGAGATCACCAGCCGAGTGAGAGTAGGCTATATTTATTTTTTTATGGAGGGTCAAATGGATTTGATAGAGCGGATTAAGCAACAAATCCGCATCGAGGACTATATCACCTCTTGTGGGTTTCACTTGGAACGCCACGGTACAACCCACTTGCGGCTGAAAGAGCATTCCAGTTTCATTATCGACCCTCGCACCAATAGGTTCTACTGGAACAGTCGGTCGGCAAAGGGGTCGATCATCGACCTTGTCATGCTGATGGAAAATGCGAATCAAGAAGATGCCATTCGCAAGCTGGCTCAACGCCTGAGCACTCACCAAGAGCCTAAACCACGTCATGTTATTTCACCACCCCGAATTTCTGCATCAGAGCCACAACCCTTTGTGCTGCCTACTGAAAGCAAAAAGCACTGGCGTCGTATTTACGCCTACTTGCTCGGTGCAAGGCAGATTGAAAGAAGTGTGTTCGATTGGCTCTCAGATGGTGGTTACATTTACCCCGATGAACACGGAAACCTTGTTTACCTCTCCAAAAATGCCGCGAATACCCCAACGTATGCCGCCGCTAAAGGTACTGTACAAACCAAGAGGTATATGCACGTTATCCCCGGTAGCGACTACGAAACGCGCGCTGCTTGGAACCTATCTGTTGGCCGCAAAGCATGGTTTGTATGTGAAGCTGCCGTAGATGCCTGGTCTCTGATGTCATTGTTTGCACTACAGGGGATGGACTGGAAACAGTATGGTTTTATTTCTTTGGAGTGTTGCTACCCCGGCCCGCTTCGGCACCATCTTGAACACTACCCGTGTCCCAAAAAAATCTACCTAGCCCAAGACGCTGATGAAGGCGGTGACAAAAGCCGCGATGCCGCTCGCTGTCTTTTGAATGATTTGAATTTCAAAGGCAGCATCATCGACAAACGCCCACCCAAAGGGAAAGACTGGAACGATTACCTAAAAATCATGAAAGGAGGTACTTTCGGTGATTGAAGATCAACTTATCCATGTTGAAGCCACCACCGCCCGCCTATCTGCCGAGGCTCTTGCGAAACTGTTATCAGTATCAGCCCATGCGCTGGCCGAGCGGCATTACTCCACCAAAACCGGTGCTCAATCACTTTCTCAGCTTAACCGGCAGGGACGAGCCTTAAACAGCGTCGAAGTTGATTCCGCAGCCTTAAAGGACATCAAGCGACAGATGAAAGCCTATGCTGTAGACTTCGCCGTGACTAAAGACAAAGACACCGGCAATCTGTCCTTATGGTTCAAAGGCCAAGATATTGAACGAATCCAGATGGCATTGGAGCATTGCATCGTTGATCGCGGGAAGGATAACAAAGTTCAAAGCCAAGTACAAGCGGTTTGCGATCGCGCCAAGGAACTGGCCGATCAGCTAAATAGCAAGCTCAGGAGCAGACAGCCCGAAAGGGGTGAGCGCCTGTGACCCCCCGACAAAAGAACAAACCTGCTTTGCTGATTTTTGCAGCCATCATTATATTTTGGCTGTCAAACCGTATGGGCGGTATCTATGAATCTACGCCCGGTGGCATTGGTGATAAAATTTTCGCCGCACTGGACGTTGAACAACTTTTAAACCCGCCTTACGGATTGTGCCTATCAAGCACATCACTTTTGTGGGGACTGGCTGGTCTGGCCATAACAGCACTCGTTGCTATTATTGCCAACAAGCATAAGCTCATGCCCGGTGTGGAACATGGTAGCGCCCGGTGGGGTACGCCAGAGGATATTAAACCCTTCATCGACCCGAAACCGGAAAACAATATCATTTTAACCGACACTGAACGTCTGAGCATGGAGGGCCGGATGAAAGTTACCGCCGACAATGATTACAACCGCAACAAGAATGTGATCGTGTTCGGCGGCAGTGGTAGCCGCAAGACCAGAGGCGTAATCAAACCCAATCTCCTTCAACTCAACTGCAACTTTGTTTGTACGGATATAAAGGGAGAACTTCTGGACGATTGCGGCGGAGCACTTCTGCAGAGCGGCTATACCGTAAAAGTGTTCAACCTAAAAGACAGAGATAAATCTGACCACTACAATTTTTTCGCCTATTTGCACTCTGAGGATGATCTTCTGAAAATAGCAAAAAACCTCATAACCAACATGAAGGATGACCCCAATGCCAAAACAAGTACCGACCCCATTTGGGAAGAAGGTATGACCGCACTGATCGAAGCCATTTTTGGTTACGTTCTTTTTGAACTACCAGAAAATGAGCGCAATGTAAACAGTGCTATGCGCTTGTTTCGGCTGCTTCAAGTAAAAGAAGATGTTCCCGGATATGTCAGTCCTCTGGATATAGTATTTCAAGAACTGGCAGCCAGAAAGCCCGACGCATTTGCCCTCAAACAGTGGGAGATTTATAAGATGGCAGCACCCAAAACCGCACAGAGCATTAACGTTTCTTTGGGGTTAAGATTGAGTGCTTTCAATATCCCCTCTATCCAGAATATGGTTGCTGACGATAACCTCGACCTCATGGATTTTGCAGAGGACAAAAAAGTGGCTTTATTCGTCGTCCTGCCCGATACCGACGCATCGTTCAATTTCTTAGCTGCGATTATGTATCAGCAGTTGTTTGATATGCTGGCCCTCGCAGCCGATCACTCACCCGGACGGCGTCTGCCCAGGCATTGCCGTTTTTTGTTGGATGAATTTGCCAACATTGGACAAATCCCCCATTTCCAATATCTTATTTCTACTATCCGTAGCCGTGAAATCTCCGTTGTTATTGTGTACCAAAACCTTGCACAGCTCAAAAGTCAGTATAAAGACGATTGGCCCACGATAATGGGCAACTGTGATAGCTGGCTTTTTCTTGGTGGCGATAATACCCCTGACAACCTAGATTTTGTCTGCAAACTTTTGGGCAAAACAACGATCGAAGCCCTTAACCCCAGCGAAACAAACGGCTCGCACGGGTCTTACACAAAGGCATATCAATCGTTAGCCCGCGACTTAATGACGCCGGATGAAATACGCACTGACAAGCGCGGATGGTGCTTACTTATAATCTCTGGACTTCCCCCATTTCACAGCCGCAAATATGATCTGCAACGACACCCCAACTACAAGCTATGTGCCGACGCAGACCCCAAAAACCACTTTACCTACGAAATGAGAGAGGAAAAAGAGATGTCAAACTTTTTCCAAGATATTAAGTCTGTTACAACAATCAATCTATCCGAATTAAATTCTCTATAACACAAAGGAGTTTTACTTATGGAATTTCTCGATCAGCTCATGAGCATTCTTTCCAAGGGCATCATTTTTGCAGGTAGCCTTTACATTGTCTGGAACGGCATTCAGCTCGGTTTCAGCATTAAAGACCATAACGGCCCGGAAATGAAGCAGGCTTTGCTCGGCGTGGCCGGTGGTGCCGTTGTGGTATCTGCTGCTGCTGTACTTACGCAAATTCATTTCTAATAAAGTGCGACAATTTGTCGCGCCTCAAAAAGAAAGGAAATTGCCTATGATTGACGCGATTCAGAACATCCTAAACAAAATCATTGCATCGGCAACTGGGATGGGCGAAAATTCCGGGTTGCTTGAAGATTTGAACACTTGGAACTCGACACTCGCAGGCTTTTCTAACACCATTGCTTCAAACATTGTCCTGCCGATCGCGCTTGTAATACTTTCTCTTTTCTTCATTTTGGAGTTTTACAATGCCTTTATGCGTTCTGCTGCCGGTGGACAAGGCAGTTCCACCTATATGATGTTTACTATTTTTCAGTCGTTCATCAAGATGGCACTTTGCCTTTGGGCTGTGCAAAACTCTACAGTTATCCTCAACGCTCTTTTTGGCATCAGCGCACAAATAACAACTGGTATCTCAGGGGTTGTTAATAGCGGTTCAGTCAGTGCAACCATTGATTCATCGTCTTTGGCTGAACTTGACGGTCATTTCTTTGAGCAGCTATCAACCACGTTGGTACTGCAAATTGTAAGTGTAGGTATCAAGATTATCGCCATTGTCGTTGATACACTCGTTGCCGCACGTTTCATAGAGTTGTATGTTTACAACGCTTTTGCGGCAATCCCTATTACAACATTATGCTATCAAGAACTCCACAACGTCGGCATCGGCTTTCTCAAAAGCTATGCCGGTGTTGCCCTACAAGGCAGCATCCTTTATCTCGTCATCGGTTTTTATCCCGCGCTGGCGGCTTCTGTAGGAACAGGAGGCGGTGATGTGGTTGACCAGGCATGGGGACTTCTGGCGCAGTCTGTTATTTTGCTGGTTGCTATGATAATGAGCGGAAAGTTCGCAAAAGCCATCACAAGCGCCGTGTGATGATACGACAAATCGTCGCACCTATACCATGAAAGGTGGATTGCTGATGATTTCGACAAAAATCAATTTTGAAATCACCGAATATCACGAGAAAATCTTTGCCGGAATGTCAATCCGGCAGCTTATTTGTTTCGCTATAGCCATTGTGTTGGCCATTGCAACCTTTGCCCTCGGAATTTACTATTTTGGGGTATCGGCAGATATTTTGACCTATGTTGTTATGGTGGAGGTAACGCCTTTTTTGGGCTTTGGCTTTATCCGTCGCAATGGTTACACCTTCGAGCAATTACTTGCCATCTACTGGCGGAATTACTCCATTACCCCCCAAATTCCGATTCAACCTTACAAGGAGTGCTATGCTAATGTCAATTCTTCAAAAAAGCCCCGAAAAGAACGCACTTGCGAGTGCCAAACAGCAAGTGCGCTCACAAAAAAAGAAATTAAAAGCCGAGCAGCGAGCACGCGCAAAAAAATTGCGGCAGCAAAAAAAGAAACAAGAAAAGAACAACGCGAATACCGCAAAACAAATAAAAAAGAGCCGCGCTCCACAGAAAGCCACTGATTGCTTGGATTTTGTAGCAATGTATGAAAACGGTATTTGTGAGATCGAACCCGGCCTTTATTCCATGACGATGAAGTTTTCCGACGTCAACTACCAAATTGCCCGCCGCGAGGAACAGGCCAACATTTTCACACGCTACTGCGAATTGCTCAATTACTGCGATCCTGAAATGCACCTGCAAATCAACTTGGTCACACAACACATGGATCAGGATCGCTTCGAGCAGGATATGTTTATCCCGATGAAAAACGACAAAATCGACCTTTACCGTCGTGAAATGAATAAGGTGATTGCCGATAAAGCCATGCAGGGGCAGAATGGATTGATTCGGGAAAAGTTTATCACTTTTACCGTTCATGCCGACAGCTACGACAGTGCAGTTCAGCAGCTATCCCGCCGCGCCTCTGATATGAAAGGCAGCTTTAAGGGGTTACACAGCGATGCGGTTGTCCTCTCCGGCAAACAGCGGCTGGCCCTGCTGAACGCCATTCTTCGCCCGGACACAACTTTGAACTTCGAGTATGATTGGCTGCTTGCTGAATCCAAGTTGATGGCAAAAGACTTTATCTGCCCGTCGTCCTTCGACTGGCGCCCCCAAAAGGATGATTCCAAAGGAACATACAGTGACCGCTATGCTTTTGGAGATAAAGTCGGCAAGACCGTTTTTCTGCGCGATATTGCGCCGGAAATGACCGACGATCTGTTGTCCCGTTTGTCTGAACTCCCGTTCGACCTTGTGATTGCCTTGCACATTGACGCAGTGGAGCAGCACGATGCCGTAGAGATGGTCAAAACCAAACTCGCGTTTATGCGACAAGAGGAAGCCGACGGCATGGTTCGTGCCGTCAGGCAAAAACTTCCTGCCGCTATGGGCATTCGGTATGAACTCAGTGAAAACATCAAAAATGCGGAAGATCTTCTTGATGAACTGGTCAATCGTAACCAAAAACTGTTTAAGGTCTGCTTGATGGTGCACACCTACGGAAATACCAATGAAGAACTGGATTCTCGCGTAAAGCAGATTATGAGCGCGGTTCAGAAAAAGACGTGCAAGCTCGACGCGCTGCCGTTTGAACAGCGCGAGGCTATGAACTCTATCTTGCCGATCGGTAAGAAGCGCATTTCAATCGAGCGGACACTGACCACTGCTAATACGGCAATCTTCATTCCGTTTACCACGCAAGAACTCTTTGAACCGGGCGGCTTTTATATGGGATTGAACGCACGCAGCAAATCGTTGCTCATGTTCAGACGTAAAAATCTCGCTTCCCCCGCTGGATATGTACTTGGACAGCCCGGTTCTGGCAAGTCAATGGACGTGAAATTGGAAATCAGCCAGGTCATTATGGGCACAGAGGATGACGTTATCATCATAGACCCAGAGGGGGAGTATTCGCCCGTGGTGCAGGCTTATGACGGTCAGGTTGTAGAGATTTCGTCCAGCAGCAATGAGCATATCAACCCGATGGATATTACCGAGGACTACGCAGATAATGACAGCCCTCTGGTGCTCAAATCTCAGTTTTTGCAGATGTTCTGCGAACTTATCATCGGTGGTGGCGGTATCTCGGCTGCCGAGCGTACCTACATTGACCGCGCTGCACGCCTGACCTATTCCAAGTTCTTCAATAACCCGCAAAAGATGCTGATGCCGAATCTCAAAGATTTCTACGATAATCTCGTGAAACAAGGCCCCGGAGCCAGTGACATTGCTACCGCACTCTCGATCTATGTTGACGGCTCGATGGACATTTTTGCCCATCAGACCAATGTAGACATCCACAACCGGCTCGTTTGCTATAACACCGTCAAATTGGGCAAGCCGATGCAAACTCTCGGTATGATGGTTGTACTTGATCAGATTTGGAACCGCATCACCCTCAACCGTGAAACGGGCCGTCGCACTTGGATTTATACCGATGAATTTCAGCTTTTGCTGCGTGACAAAGAATCCATGAACTACTACTTTGAAATTTCTGGCCGCGCTCGCAAATGGGGCGCGATCTTGACCAGTATCACGCAGCACGTTGAATCCATCTTGTTGGATGATGATGCCAGACGAATGTTGTCGGACTGCCAGTATATCAAGTTGTTAAATCAGGCCCCGCTTGATGCCCAGCAGCTTGGTAAACTGCTTAAAATCTCCCCCGAAGAACTGGACTACATCACAAATGTAGATTCCGGCTGCGGTTTGTTGATCGCGGGACGTTCTGTCGTTCCCTTCGTCAATGAGTTCCCCGAAAACACGAAGCTGTTTAAGCTGATGGACACCAACCCCAACAGCGGAAAAGCGATGGCGAGGATTTGAATATGAGCGGTTCTGTTCGTTTCACCGGGCAGGACGGCCCGGTTTTTAAAACCACAGAAGTAATACAACAGAACTTACGCAGTCAAGTGTCTGCCGCATACTCTGTGAAAGATCATGTTACCTTTGTTGGCGATGAAACACGCGATCGAATTTTGGGTAGAATCTCCTTACCAGAAGAACGCGCTGAAACATTCAATGATGATCTGAACAGTGACCCGCCCCTCGATAGCCCTGATCTCGAAAGCAATCACATTGACAGCAATGGCGAAGCTGGCCACGGTGGCGACGGTGGAGAAAACACCCCTCGCAATAGAACTGACGCCGCCAAGCGACAAGCCGGTAACCGTGAGGGCCGGTTAGGTAAAACACTTGTACAAGGTGGACAGTTCATTACCAACCAAGCAATAACCGCTGTGGAAGTCATTGCACCCAGCGACTATGATGGTGCCAGCATTAAATCCGCAGGACTTAACCCAGCGATCGCAGGCGCAGCAATTCAAGCTACTACGATCACCGCTGCTGGACGTAGTGCGGTGAATGTCGGCAAAGCAGCTATACCACTTGCAGCCGACATCAAAGATGGAACCATCAAAGCCAAGGATGCAATCTCCTACGGCATTTCTGTGGTTGGACGCGAGGGAAAAGCCGGATTGGGGAGCATCACTCGTTCTGCCCTTCGCAACACTCTTGGGCAAGCTCAACGTTTTAGAGCTGCCACCGATGATTTTTCTGGCAACGCTGTTGGCGACATAAAAGATGGAGCCTTTGCCGCCGGTCATGGTATCAAAAGAGTGTTCGGAGCCTTGCGTTTTATCATTTCTCACCCGTTTGGCTCGTTGATTTCAGTTGGTGTCGCTGTACTGATAATCTTGTTGATCGTTATTATATGCGTTGTCAACTCGATGGCCTCAACAACCGTTACCACAACCATCTGTACCGACCCCGCAAATGTAAAGGCTCTCGTCGATTACCTTAATCAATATCGCAATGAATCCATAACCGAAGAAATTTATAACGCCTTTGCCGCCGAAACCGACCCCAACGGAAACCCGTATGGTTATGACACCTTAACAGGACGCTACAGCAACAATCTGCAACATGGTGTTACTTGGAGCTATGCAAACGGCATCAGCAACGATACAGCAGAAATAATCAGTTTGGCTACCGTCTATTTCCAGCAGAACTGGCCCCCAAATTCGGCTTTTTCTTCTTTTGATGGTTACCCTATTTTCGATTATTGCCGCGATCTGACCGCTTATGGGCTGGATGTGGTTGCAAAAGAATCACCCCCATATAGCTGCCTTGTCTATGGCGGCTGCGTCAATGGTTACCGCAGCGAAGGAGAAACCGTCACAATTACCGATTATAAATCGGAAACTCATACATGCGGTGTCGGAAATTCGTCATGTGGCCATTGGACGGGGTCGGAATCAACCGGCACCCGTCAATGGAACTGGGACGAAGGACACAGCGACGGTGGCAGTTACGAGTATTGGGTTGAAGATGGCAGTCATGATGTTACCGTCTATTTTCCAATCATTTTTCCGGATGGAGCCAACGAATCCGAGTTGGAAGAATTACCGGAAGATGCTGTTGTTGTTGAGGACACAATCAGCGCAGGAGATTGCGAAGGAAATCTTGTTTTGGAAAATGCCAACCTCTATAAAGGGTTAAATAATGACTGGTTTTATACGCCGGATGATGAGTTCAGCGCGGAATTTTCTGTCGTTACAGGTGATGGCGATAACGCCATCACCGACACTTATGAGGTTACCTTTACAAACGCTACCGCAATTCCGTGGTGCCCCGGCGAACTTTGTGACGGGCAGTTTGGTCATTATGATTTGAACTGCACTATTTATCTGGCTGGGTATGATGAATATGCTGACCCCGAAACGGAAAATCCCGATGGTACAAGCGGCGGCTCCGGCAATCTACAGGCGCTCGCTGCTAAGATCAACGACGGCACCGTAACGAGAACCGTTGTCAAACAAAATCAGTATGGCGTAGACTACATCGGAAACAGCACAGCAACACGCTACACCAAAACCGTAGAATTGCCTGAAGGAGCTTCTGGTTTTCTCGGTTGGTATGACGCCGCCGGAGAAGATGCCTATGAAAATGTGGCTTGGGCCGAACTGATTTACAAAATGGACTGGGAAGATCTTTACGGTATTACAGACGGCATCAAATGCCGCACCGTTGGCTCTCGACTGTCTGCCGAGGAATTAGCCGAGCTGTTAGAGCAGCTTGGCCTATCAGGTGATGATGCCCGCGCTCAAGTTGTCGGCTTTGCATTGGCGTGTCAGGGTCAATTTTCTTATGGCCAGCCATCGTCTTTAGGCGGTGGCCCCGGCGCACCCGTAGTCGGTTCTAATCTGGATTGCAGCAGTTTTATCCAGTATTGTTTTTGGGCGGTTGGCCTTCCCTATTCCGCATCATGGACAGGCGCTTACGCCACCGCCAGTGATCTTGTCCCCATCGACCCCGGCAGTGTTCAACCCGGCGATGTCCGTGTTGTCTATGCCGCCGGTAATGCCCAAGGCCATGTGCAAATGTATGTTGGCGGTGGCTCGTGGATTGAGTGTGCCGCCGGTTTTGGCGTTGGTTTGAATTTGTCAAATGGATGGATGGAAAGTCGCCCATGTCATTACTTCACCTACGCCGGTTTCTAAAGTGCGACAATTTGTCGCACTTGTAGTTCCACACCCCCAAAAGAAGTCAAGATACTTTCGCGGCATAAAAACAGTGTGCGCACTGATTTTATTCCACGATTATCTTGACTTTTCTTTTTGAGGTTGTGGTTACTGCTAATTAAGGCCGTAAGCAAAAGCGCAAGCGCATCGCTTACGACTGATTTTGAGAGAGCGGCTACTTAAACAGGAGGTTATCATGACTGTAAACGACTATATCAATGTGTGTATTCAATTCAACACCGACACGCAAGACTGGTTTTCGCTCGACAATCAGAAGTTCTACTACTGCGCCCAAGATAGGAAATGGCATGAGGACTGCGATCATCACAAGGCTGGTTTTAACGTAGACTGGGCCTTCTACAAAAACATTCCCAGCGCGGTTCGTGCGCATGGCTGGGTCGATCAGGTTATCTACATTCGCCAGCACGCCGCTCAGGAATTGATTAACGACCTTGCCAATCAAATGAAGTTGGGCATCGAAGAACACTATGACGCCGAGCAGTGGTCGGCGCTTCTCTCCCTTATTCAATAATTCTACCCGGTACGACTAATTGTCGTACCGGGATACTTTTGTATTTCAGAAAGAAGGTTCTCATGAATCTCTCCACCAACGAATCGGCTATATTGAGGGTTCTGTGGGCGACTGACCGACCGTTGACACGTCGTGAAATTCTTGATTTGTGTCCCACTCTGACGTGTCAAAAGCGTACTGCTTTTGTACTGCTGAACAACCTGCAACAGAAAGGACTTATCAAAGTAACTGGCCATATCTGCGACGGCAAGCGTCACGCTCGACTGTTTGAACCCTGCATGAGCCAAGCAGCCTTTCTCGCCTCTACCATTTCCGATCAACTCCCCAAATCGAAATATCCCGAACTTATCCAGATATTGGAAAGCCAAATGGACGAAATACTTGCTGGAAAGGAATGACAATCTTTCTTATCGAAGCAATGAGCATAGTTTGTTTTTTGGCGTGAATGATGTATAATTAAAGCAATGCATCTAAGGAAAGGATGGCCTGCCATGCAAAAACACCATTGGATAAACGACAGCATCAAAATCGACTTTCCGTTACCTACGTCAATGCTCCACTTGATTTCGGAAGCAGAAAAACTGGATGAAGCAAACGACTACGGCTACTACAACTATGCAGAGGCTTTAGACGATTCCGCAAAAGAACTATTTAAACGTGGTGAGTTGAGCCGTGAACACTGGAAACAACTTTCCCTCAAATTTCTTGGAGCGTATTACGAATGAAAGTATCAAATCTTAACGATGCACCACTAAGTGACCGTAATGGTTCTTATGGCGGTGCGGCTGGCTCAAAAGAAGGCATTCTGATTGATGGGGAATATTGGATTGTCAAATACCCACAAAGCACCCGTAATATGAATGGGAATCTGATTTCCTACACAACTGCCCCCTTATCGGAATTTCTTGGAAGCCACATTTATGACATTTTAGGTTACCCAGTTCACGAAACCATTTTAGGTGTTCGCAATAATAAGCTCGTTGTAGCCTGCAAAGATTTCTGTTTTTTTCCGGGTGAATTACGCGAAATGCGAACCTTGAAAAACACCTATAATGCGCAACTGGAAACAATGCTTGAAGAAGCATTATCCCCTACAGGCTCAGCGCGTTATATTGACTTGAACGAAATTCTTTTACATCTTGACTACAACCCGATTCTTTCTCAAATATCCGGCCTGAAAGCACGTTTTTGGGATTGCATTTTGGTTGACGGCCTTATCAACAACAATGATCGAAACAACGGCAACTGGGGCCTCTTGTACCGCAACAATGCTTTCCAACTCGCCCCGATCTTTGATAATGGCGCAGCGTTCTCAAACAAGGCTTCGGAAGAAAGTCTCGCGGCTCGCCTTTCTGACCCCCGTAAAATGGAAGCGAGTGCTCTCAACACCATCTCGATTTATGGCAAAAACGGTAAGAACCTCACGTTCAAAAATCTCTTGACAGAGTGTCTACAATACCCTGATTTTTGTGAAGCCATCAAGCGCACTGTACCTTTGATTCAGCAACGAGTGCCTCAAATCCGCGAATTTATTTCACAGATACCCGAATCTTATCAGGGAATTTCTGTATGTTCCCCTGTCCGAAAAGCTGTATATTTGCAGGATATGGAGTTGCGCTTGGATAAATTATTGGTTCCCACTTTACATCGTGTGGTTGCGCAAGAAATTGAGCATGGCAAAAATCAGCCTCAGTCCTATCTGGATAACCTCATTGCCACTTCGCAAAAACGTGCCGAAGCCTTGAAAGCCACCAATCAATTAGAACATCAAGAGCAACGAGAAAAAGATTTTTCACTTGATCACGAATAAGTTCCAAAACATAGTAAAAAGCCCACATACGACGATTTGTCGTATGTGGGCTTTTGCATTGAAGGAGGAATGTGTTTTGAAGCAATGCCTCACTGCCATTATGGTAGCAATCTGTTTTACTCTTTGGGGTGTGCCTGTGCGAGCTGCCCCTGCCGAGGCACAGATCACCTTCACCGTGCAAGACTTGCCGGATGATATGCAAGACCGTACCTTGATGGCCACTGTGAGTGCTGGCCCCAGTGACCCTCTGGCTGTACAAGCAGTCCTAAGCGCTCTCAATGACTTTACAGAAACGGTAACTGTTGAGCCTGGCACTTACTACTGTAATGCTGCCGTACAGTATGACCCTGCCGGTGATTACCCTGTAAGAGAAGTCAATGACACTTACGAAGTCTCTTTGTCCGAAGGCGATAGCATTACCCTTAATTACATCGTGGGGGACGTTGGCTATTATGAATCAGTTACCGGGCAGCACCGTTTTGCCGACGAAATTGAACTCTTTACCCCGCCTGATGACTATGACCCGGAGAGCGTCGCTCAGATCGGCACCTATCTGACCGCCCCTGATGGATTTGACCATCATGTGATTGTGTATCTTGGCAATCAGTACACCGGCGATCTCTACACCCTTGATGTTTATGCCGCAAACAAACTCGCCGCCTTAAAAACTGACGCCCGCGCGGGACAGTACCAGTTTTTAGGTGCGCGAGTTGCAGACGATGAATCCAATCGCTATAGCATCCAGTCGGAACAGTCAACAATGAATACTTCCACGGGAGCCATTTTTCACTTGACAGTTACCGATACTGATAACCCCGATCGTATGCTAACCACACCGAGCTTGGACAGCAACGATACTGTGCAACAGGCAAAAGCCCACAACTCAGAGGCAACCGGCGACGAGGCAACACCGCAGCCGACATCCACACCAACGCCGACCGCTGAACCAGAACCACACACTGATATGCTTTCGGCTTTTTCTGAACTCATTGTACTGCTAGTTCTTGTGATTGCCGGTTTTATCGTTTATTTTCTGCGCCGGAAATATAAGGAGGGATAATTTATGCCTACCGTACAAACCTCGCAAAATCAAGCCAAGATCAACGAGAAAATCAAAGCTCTAACTGAAAAATTGGAGCAGGGCGCTCGGGACGTATTTACCAGCGATAAGTATGCTGCATATTTGCAGATGATCTCAAAGTTTCATACATACTCTTACCGCAATGTGCTGCTGATTCTTTTGCAATATCCGGGTGCGACCCACGTTGCAGGCTATAATTCTTGGATGAAGAATTTCAATCGCCATGTCAAACGCGGCGAAACTGGCATCCAAATCTTAGGGTATACCCCCTACAAGAATACGGTTGACAAACCCAAACTTGGCCCTGATGGCAAGCCAATTATGGACGCCAAAGGAAAACCGATCACTGAGAAAGTGACTATCACTGTCCCTGCCTATAAACCTGTATACGTTTATGATGTATCTCAGACCGAAGGTGAACCTCTGCCTGAGTACGTCACAAAGCTGCAAGGGAACAATGTAGCTGACTACCAAATGCTGCTGTCCTCGCTGATGGAACTTTCGCCCTACCCTGTTTCATTTGAAGATATTGCTGGCGGCGCAAACGGCTACTGTGATCACGCCGAGCATAAGATTGTCGTTCAGAAAGATATGAGTCAGGAAATGACGCTGAAAACCACCATACATGAAATTGCCCACGCTCGTGAACATGGGCAAAGTCTTTCTGATGATACGCAGAACCCGTCCCGCCAAACAAAGGAAATCGAAGCTGAAAGCATTGCCTACATTGTGTGTGCACATTTAGGCATTGATACATCGGACTACTCTTTTGGATATGTTACGAGCTGGTCGTCCGGACGAGAGTTGAAGGAATTGGGCAAGGCGATGGAACACATACAAAAAGCGGCCACTACGTTTATCAACAAGCTGGACGAAACCGTAGAGAAATCCCGCGCCCGCGAAACCGACATTCCACAAACCGGCTCGCCAGAGCCGGTGACCGCTGCACCGCGTCGGTACAATTCAAAGGGTGATCGACAGTGGAACGGCAAAACCGCAGAGCAATTCACCGATTCAGACGTGAAGTCATTCATGGCCGAAACGTCAAATGTGCTCGACACCATTTGTACAAAAGCTACAGCCCGTGCTGCCGAGATCAATGCGGCCCGTCACGACAAGACCAAGCAGGTGGAACGGAACCGCGATTTGTGAAAAAAGGAGCTTGATCACCATGTTAATGAACGAGCAAAAAGAAATCATCCAGTGTTACTGTCTGCCGGGAGCTACGCCGACCGTGGCCGAACTCCAAAGTCTTTTGCAGGAGGCCATTCCCTACGCTGACGAAACCATCGCCCATGATATGCAGGAACTCTTAGACATCCTGCCCCAAATGACCGATGAAGAAATCGCTGAGATGGCGGCATCTACACTGCCTGAGACAGAGCCGATCGCCGGGACACAGCATTGACCGCGATTTTTTATTTTGAGGTGGCCTCGCGCAGCGAGGGTTAGCAAGCATTGCATGTGGTAACCACATGCGCTTGTTAGGGTGTCCCTACCCTAAGACCCTCGCTTGGGGCTATGCCCCAAACCCCTTTTTATAGGAGATTATCAATGTCCAAACGATTGAGACCCATCCGCTTGCTTGTCAGCTTTACTCCTGACGAATGGGATGAAGTTCAATCAAAAATGAGTGAAGCGGGTGTAACCAATTTTTCGCTATTTGCACGCGAGATGCTTTTGACCGGGGAAGTCAAATGCTATGACTTCTCAATACTCAAAGATGTCAGCCGCGATTTGGCGCGGCTTGCCGGTAGCATAAACCAGATCGCAAAACGCTGTAATGAAACTAGAAATCTATACCTGTCTGATGTCGAGCAACTGAGACAAGAGTACATGGATGTCAAAGCACTCACACAAGAACGCCTGTGCAAATTGTTACGCAAAATTTAGGTGCGACGATTCGTCGTACCAGAGAAAAGGAGTGATAATTATGAGCTGGTCTGAAACAGATATGCTTGAAATATTCGGGCGGCGGTATGAGTATCTATCTCAGAAAGAATTTGACGCGGCCCGGAAAAGTCACCGCGTTGATTTTGGTGGATGCCTTTTTGAAAACGTAACGCTGGATGGACTTCGCATCGCTGGCGGAGATTATGATTTCAGCGGATGTCGATTCTTGGATTGCACAATTTCCAACTCGTACTTGGACGGTGTTCTCTTTGAAGGAACCACATTTGAAGATTGCTTTTTCGAGAATGTGGAAGCCTTGCGTGCTTCCTTCTCCAATGCACGAGTATTTCACTCGCGTATGTGTAATATTGTATTTCACGATTTCGACGCCCAAGGCAGTAGCTGGCGTCACGGTACTATGAGGGACAGCATTTTGGGAAATGCCAATTTGCAATTCGACCTTCTCAACAGTTTCACATTCCATCAAGTCAGAGTTCAAAAAGGTGTCGGACTGAACGCCGATGCTATCACGATGGGCGGGGCAACTCAGAGCGAGGTTTCCCAATATCGAGACAGTGTAGTACGCGCACTCTCGGACGAGCGAAGTCTGTCGTTGTTTGACGAGCTTGGCGACAGCAAGCAAAGAATTTGGAGTGAGATTTTCTACGTTCCTTTCGATCGGGTTTCTGAATTGTCCGAAATGTTCAACGGCGAAACCAATGAACCCGAGGCCGAAGAATGGCGAAAAGATCTCACTACCAATGAGCGTTGTCTTGTAGATCGCTGGGACAAGGATGTGGATGCCGGTTTTTCCAAACTGGCTGAGGCATTGTCAGCCGCTCGGCAAAACACGTCCTCCCAACCTCAAAACAGCACACTTGAATCGCTTTGTGCTCGTGCCACAGAACAGGCCGCCACGATAAACGCCGTCAATCCATCATTGCGTGAGCGTGGGGAAACCGAACTTGACACTATTTAGTGCCTGAGATATAATGATAATACAAGGATAGCCTACGCGCGCGATGCCTTGCAGCCCCCAGCGCTATAGTCTGGGACGATATATAGAACCTGAAATATGGTTAGATCGAGAGGTAACTCCGATCACGGTTTTTAAGGATTAGCCGAAGGGGTGCGACGAATTGTCGCACCCCTTTGGCTTTTTCTTATCGAGTAGCGAATAGAAAGATTGGAAATGAAAAAGCTATCATTCTATTATGTGTCCCCCGAATACGTAAACCACCTTCGGAATTTTGAAAGCAGTATCCGTGGGATTTCACATGTCCCCTTTGTCGATTATGAAAGTCATAATCGCAAGGGCAAGTTTTTTTGTGGCGTAGTCTTAGAAATTAACGGTTTTCAATACTATGTTCCTGTTTCTTCCAAAACGAACAATCACCAAAACGCCTTTTTCCTGTACGACAAGAATAAGAGGATTGCATCTTTGCGATTTGATTTTATGTTCCCGGTGCCGGATAAACTGATTACCGAGATCAAGATTACCAATGAGCCTGACAATCATTATCGAGCACTCTTGCAAAAGGAATTGCAGATATGTCGTATTTATACTTCTGTTATTCGAGATAAAGCGCTGGAAACGTACACCAAGCGCACGCTTGGTGATAATTCCAGAGGCAGTGAGAAAAGCTGTGATTTCCGGCTATTGGAGGATGCCTGTTCGATCTATTGTGTAGAACACAATTTATCTTCCGAGCCTTTGGAGCCTGCGGTTGAAATGCTTCGGAATACTCGCCCTCGCACGCTGGACGAGATAATTGCTTCTGCTACCACGCGGGCCTCAGAGATCAATTCTCAAAGAATTGCAACCCCTTCCCTCAACCGTACAAACGAAACTCTTGAGCACGAATAATGCTGGCAAGAATATTCCTATGTCATTGGCAAACAAGAGTAATTCAGTTATAATAAACTATGTATTTATAATTTGAGATGGAGGCGAACCTTTTGGACAAATATCAGCAAGCGGTGAAAATTTGGCAAGACTGGAACATCCGAACAGTAGCGGATTTGGAGCTGCACCTAGAAAGTTTTCGTGTGCTGTTCGCTTACCACTCCGGTAAAATCGAAAACGACGCCATTACCTATTCTGACACACGAGAGGTTTTTGAAAACGGCAGGGTGAGTGGTTTTAATGGTTCGCCGCGCACTCTCTTTGAAGTTCATAACCAAAAGGTTTGCTATGAGTTTCTCAAAGAGAAAATCATTCAGAGGGAGCCGATCACTACCTCGCTCCTGCTGGAAGTTCACCGAACCTTGACGAGCGGTACGTTTGATGAACACCGTTACATTGATAACGGAGAACGCCCCGGCCAGTTCAAGCGGCATGACTATGTAACGGGGATTCATGAAGTAGGGGCATTTCCCGAAGATGTACCACAGCAAGTCGAAGAACTTTTACAAGAACTTGAACAGAGTGGTCGGCAAAAGCCATTGCTGGCGGCTGCTTATTTTCACGCAGCACTTGAAAACATACATCCTTTTGCGGACGGAAACGGGCGCGTTGGCCGTACAATGATGAACTATTGGCTGATGATAAACAACTACCCGCCGCTCGTAGTACATGAGGAAAATAGGCGTGATTACTATGGAGCATTACAGCACTACGATGAGACAGAGGACTTAGCCCCGCTGGTTTCCTTCTTGCAGGCTGAAACTGTGCAGACTTGGTCACGCCAAATGCCGGAACTGGCTCACGATAAGCCCCAACGCTCGACAAGAAGGAGCTTGGACAATATATGCGCTGAAGCTGCGGCCCGAGCCACTGAGATTAACGGGCAACTCCAAACGCATGATCTGACACCCCAAAAGCAAGAACCTGATCTTAACTAAATAACCAAATTTAAACCCCAGATACGACGATTCGTCGGACCTGGGGTTTTACTTTTATGGGAAAGGAGGCCCTGTATGGCTATCACCAAAATACACGCTATAAAAACCACACTGAATAAGGCTGTATCATACATTGAAAATCCTGACAAAACGGATGGACAGCTTTTTATTTCTGGCTATAACACAGAGCCTCAAACCGCATCTCTTGACTTTGAAATGACTGCCACAATGGCACGAAAGGCTCACCGCAGCGCCTCTCGACGCAATCAGAATCTTGCCTACCACCTGATTCAATCCTTTTCACCTGATGATGATTTGACACCAGAGCAAGCGCACGAATTGGGAAAAAAACTGGCCTCGGAATTTACCGAAGGCCGATTTGAGTTTGTTGTTGCTACTCACCTTGATAAAAACCATTTGCACAATCACATTATCATCAACGCTTATTCCTTTTACGACTATAAAAAACTGCGCACTGTTCCCTACAAAACAGCACGTCAAATCCGCGGAATCAGTGACCGCCTTTGCGCCGAAGCAGAACTGTCAGTTATCGAAGAACCCGAAAATATCGGTCAGCGCTATTCAGCTTATATCAGAAAGCACCAAACCATCCCCATGCGGACACAGGTGCGCCGACGTCTTAATTTCGCGCTGGCCAGAGCTACCAGTTACGATCAGTTCAAATCAATAGCCTTAGCTTTGGGCGTAACCGTCTTGGACAATGGCAAACACATTGCCTATCGCTATTGCGGGGCCGGAAAAGCTGTTCGAGGAAATAAATTGTCCGATACCGAAAAATACCTTTCAGAAGGGATTCAAGAGCAGCTTGCCGTCAATGCCGATAATTTTACCCGGCTGCGCAAAATCATTCGGGAGGCCGTGCAAACTGCCCCTTCCTTCGACGGTTTCCAAGACGAATTGAATCAAAAAGGCATCCGTACAAAAATAGATAAACGCACTGGCGCAATCACATACATCATGGATGATGCCGATGAAAGCCACATCCCCGAAGATGCTCTCGGCCCCGGCATGAGCCGTAACGCCATCATTGATGCCATCAAGAACGGCAGTGATGCCTCTCTCAGCGATGCTGCACCAATGATCGGTGATATGCTTGAAACTTTCCAATCCACTGTGCACAACAACGCCAACACACAAGAAACTCTGGTGACCGTAACAAACAATCAGATAATACAGGCCAGCAAAAACGGTCTGCTGCTATCAGTAAAGGACAAGAACGGCAATTCTGCACGTCTTATGTTGGACGCCGATCACGTTGAAGGAAAGCCTGACGGTTCAATTCAAATTGCTCTTGGAAGTGCTTTTGAATATGACATTGTATATCCTGATAATTCCCACGGTGCTGTGCGCGGCGGCGATCTCATTAAGCAAATCGAATTGGCCAATGGCGTTCAGCCAGCCATGATCGGTGTTAAGAACGACGATATAAAAACTATGAGCTTAAAGGGAATCACTCTTACACTTCCCCAATCCGGGATAGATCGCATTTTCATCCCGGCTGAGTTCGTGCATTATGATAAAGCTGCCGGCACATGCCAAGTCGAAATTTATGAAAACTGGGACTATAGTTTCGTTCCAGTGTCAGACGAAAATACGAAATCACAGCGCCAGAGCATGAAGGGTAAGCAGTTGATCTCCGATATAGCTTCCACCGAGCCTAGTGAAACACTTCACCCGGAAGATAGTTTACGCCAGCGTATTGCCTACGTCGAGCGTAAAGCTGCCTTAGCCAATGTCAAACATTTGGCGGCAACTCTTAATACGATGAACCGTAGCCGTATGAGCACCGCAAAAGACTTTATCCCTCAGCTCAAAAAAATACAGCAGGAGATGCAGCATATTGCGGCCCGTATCAGCGATACAAAGGAAAAGAACAAGCAGTATGCTTTAGCTGTTCGTCATTTGGAAACGTGCCATACCTATAAAGAAACTTGGCTGAAATTTCAGCGTACTCCCGGCCCACTTAAACCACTCTTTAAAAACAAATACAAAGCCAATTTAGATGCTTACCGCATTGCAGCCGAGCAACTATCTCAAATGGGTGTTCAGCTAGATGTTGACCCCGAAAAGGTTACACAGCTTATCAAAGATCGAGAGCGCCAAATTGACCTCGATTCTACCCGCTTAAACGACCTTAAACAACAGGAGAAAGAACTGCTTGCCCAGCAGAGCACGGTTGCCACTCTGCAACACGATGAAAGTGAAAGGAACTATAGCCATGATGACGTTCGATATTGATTCCACCCGCGTAGTCTGCCATGTAGATAGTTTGGGAAGAATCAAAATTCCCAAATTTGTTCGCAATGAATTGAACATCGACAAAGGCCAGCGTGTAGAACTCGTTTATAACCACGATCAGACTTTTACGCTGCGCCTCTTGACGCAGGAAAGCGCCTGTCCAGAAAGTGTTGCGAAAGAATAAATAGCAGGAGAATAAAGATATGCAATTTTTGAAAGTACCATACGCCGTATTCGACTGTGGGCTGTCACTGTCGGACTTGAAGCTCTATCTTTATCTGGTAAAATGTCAGAACTGCCTTGGTACGGCTACTATCCGTATTGAAACCATCCGGCATCAGTGCGCGATCGGAAGCGCTACTACCATCCGCACATCCATTGGTCGGCTGGTGAAAAAGGGGTTGATCACTCACCAGCACCGGCACGGAATGGGTGGTATGTATATTTCGTCGAAATTTACAATCACACAGCTTAAAGGCAAATGGTTCCGTCTATGGCTCGACGGGAACCCTTTTTCTCTCGATAAAAGTGCATTTGCAGTTTATACATATTTGTGCAGCCAAAGAATCTCATATAGCGGCAAGGCTTGCCCCAGTCAGGCCACGATCGCTAAGGCCCTTGGTATCGCACGTCACACTGTCAATGACGCGCTCAAACGTCTTACTGAGCTTGGGGCCATTATCAAAGCTGCACTCTGGCGCGGGAAACATAACCTCTACACCATTATGCAAACCTTTTTTAATATAAAAAAAGGAACCCCCCTTGAACCGTTTGTTGTGGAGACAAACGAGGGGGATTCACGAGCCTATAAAAGCATCTTTACTGTATTACAGCTTTTTAATTTTGTCAAGAGCCTCTTTTTTACTTGGGGTTGTGCAATTTTTGGTTCTCAGTATTCAGATAAAACGCTTAACCCCAAAAAAGAGAAGAAGAAATTACAATTTGCAATAAAAATAAATAGCACTTGCCACTACACAGGGGGAAGTGCGCCCTTTTTTAGCCTACCACCCAACTTTTTGCGTAGGTTCGGAAAAAATATTCGGCTGCGGCCGTGATTTTCTTTTTTGGGGTATTGTGATGCAATTTTTGTTGACATATCATGATATTGTGGTATAATATATATGCACTTATGTGCGAATTGAACATTGATAAAAATAACGAAGTCGATATAGAGTACAATAACAACTACGGGAAAGTATTCGACCCAATTTGACCTCATGCTTGACGTGCAGGAGGTCACAGGTTCGAGTCCTGTACCGCGCACCAGAGAAAGCCCCTTGCCGATACGTTCGGCAGGGGGCTTTTCTTTTGTTTCCGCGGATGCAAGCATCCGCTTCTGTATGTAGGGGTCGATGCTCCTCATCGACCCGGGAGCTGAACGACTGCCGCAGGGCCGGGCGTGCTGTGCCCCCGCCCCTACAATGCACTTTTTGTGTCCCCATTGACGAACCTGCGCTGGTACGATATACTTATATTTTACGGCATTTTGTCGTACTTTGTTCAAAGCAGAAATAGGAAAAGGAGGGAGGATTGCCGTGATTTTCGGCAAAGCGATCAACCGATACTATCTCAAGCACGCGCCGGTGCTGCTGCTGGGCATTCTGTCGCTGCTGACGGTGGACTATATTCAGCTGCTCATCCCGGAGCTGTACCGGCTGGTCATCAACGGCGTAAATCTGGGGCAGGTGGTCATGGACGGCCAGACGCTGCCCTTTACTAGGGAGGTGCTGTTTCAGCACATCTGCCTGCCAATGATCTGGATCGTCGTGCTCATGGTCATCGGGCGGTTCCTGTGGCGCGTCTGTTTCTTCGGGTCAGCGGTCAGCGTGGCCGCCGATTTGCGGGAGCGGATGTTTGACCACAGCCGCCGCCTGTCCCAGCAGTACTATCAGGTCAACAAGGTCGGCAACCTGATGAGCCTCTACACCAACGACCTCGACACCATTCAGGAGTGCTTCGGCGACGGCATTTTGATGTTCTTTGACGCCGCCGTGCTGGGCATTATGGCGCTGGTCAAGATGTGGCGGATGGACTGTAAATTAACACTTCTGGCGCTGATTCCGGCGGCGGTCATGTTCGTACTCGGCACCGTCATGAGCCAAGTCATGACCAGGCGGTGGGAGGAGCGCCAGCAGGCGTTCTCCGACCTGTCCGACTTTGCGCAGGAGAACTTTTCCGGCATTGCGGTCATCAAGGCGTTTGTGAAGGAGCTCAAGGAGCTGATTGCCTTCCGCCGCCTCAACAAGGAGAACGAGGAGGTCAACGTCGCCTACACCAAGATTGCAACACTGCTCGAGGTGCTGGTCACGCTGTTCGTCGAGTCGGTCATCTGCGTGATTTTGGGCTACGGCGGCTGGCTCGTCTGGCGCGGGCAGTTCAACGCAGGTCAGCTTGTGGAGTACATCGGCTACTTTGAGGCCATCGTCTGGCCCATCATGGCCATCTCGATGCTGATCGAAAAGACCTCCCGCGGCAAGGCATCGCTGAACCGCATTACCGAGCTTCTGGATGCGCCCATCGACGTGGCGGACCGCGACGGCGTCGCCGACCTGCGCGATCCGCACGGCGGCATTGAGTTCCGCCATCTGACGTTCCGCTACCCAGACGGCGAGTACGACGTGCTGAAGGACGTATCGTTCACCATCAAGCCCGGCGAGAGCGTCGGCATCGTCGGCAAGACCGGCGCAGGCAAGACCGCGCTGGTGGACCTTTTGCTGCGCACCTACAATGTGCCCGACGGCACGCTGTTTGTGGACGGGCAGGACGTGAACGCTGTGTCCATCCATTCGGTGCGCGACGCCTGCGCCTACGTGCCGCAGGACAACTTCCTGTTCTCGGACACGATTGCCCACAACATCGGCTTCGGCGTGGACGACGCCAGCCAGGCCGACATTGACCGCGCCGCCGCGCTGGCTGATGTGCGGGACAACATCGTGGACTTCAAGGACGGCTACGAGACCGTACTCGGTGAGCGCGGCGTGACCGTCTCCGGCGGGCAGAAGCAGCGCATCTCGATTGCGCGTGCCCTGCTGAAAAACGCGCCGATCCTGATTCTGGACGACTCTGTCTCGGCTGTCGATACCCGCACCGAGAAAATCATCCTCGACAACCTCAAGACCAGCCGCGCGGGCAAGACGACGCTGCTGATTGCCCACCGCATTTCGACGGTGGAGCAGCTGGACAAGATCGTCTTTATCGAGGACGGCAGGGTAGAGGCCGTCGGCCCGCACGATGAATTGTATCGCAGCTGCGCCGAATACCGCCGCATGGTCGATCTGCAGAAGCTCGAGGACGAGGAAGGAGGCGGCAGCCATGGCTAACGTAAATCCGCTGTTGCTGGTGGGCGCAGTCATCGGTGTCGTCACGGCGCTGCTGGTGCTGGCCTGCGCCCTCGTCAAGGACAAAAAGGAGACGATGGGCTTTGAGCGCACGATGAACGACGGCGAGATTCTGCGCCGCCTGGCCGGGTACGCCAAGCCGTACTGGGCGAAATTCGTCGTTGTGCTGTTTTTAATGCTGTTCTCGATTGCCTATGACATCATCTCGCCGCTGATCGTCGGCGCACTGGAGGAGCTGGTCTCAGGCGAGTTCGAGCTGCCGCGGCTGTTCGCGGGCGTCGCCGTCTATGCGGGCGTGCTCGTTTTCTCGATGGCCAGCACCTACTTTCAGGCCGTCATTCTGCAGCGCGTCGGCCAGCGCATCATCTCCGACCTGCGCGAGGACCTATTCACCCACATTGAGTCGCTGTCCCACGAGCAGCTGAACGAGATTCCCGTCGGCAAGCTCGTCACCCGCGTGACGAACGATACGAACGCTATCTCGATGATGTTCACGAACCTGCTGGTCACGCTGACCAAGAACATCTTTGTCATCCTCGGCATCCTGGTCGCCATGCTGGCGCTCAACTATGAGCTGACGCTGATGGTGCTCTGCTTTGTGCCATTCATCGTGATTTTTACGGTCATCTTCCGCAAGTTCTCCCGCCGGGCCTACCGCAAGGTCAAGGACGCGACCACCGACATCAACACCTACCTGTCGGAGAATCTGTCCGGCATCAAGGTCACGCAGATCTTTGGCCGCGAGGACGAGAAGATGGCGGAGTTCCGCGAGAAAAGCCAGCGCCTCGCCCGCGCGAATCGGGAGCAGATCTTTGTGTTCGGCGTGTTTCGTCCTCTGGTCTACATGCTGTATATCTGCTCGATCCTGTGTCTTTTTTATCTCGGCGGCATGGGGCATCTGAACGGCGTGACGTTTCTGGGCCAGACCATCACGGGCGGCACCATCGTCACGTTCTACATGTACATTTCCAAATTCTTCACGCCCATCCAGAATCTGGCCGAGCAGTTCAATTGGCTGCAGTCGGCGCTGGCCTCGTCGGAGAAGGTGTTCTCCATCATGGACATTGCGCCCAAAATGGTGGATGCTCCCGACGCCATCGAGTTGGACGAGGTAAAGGGCGAAATCGAGTTCCGCGACGTCTGGTTCAGCTATCTTCCGGGCGAGTGGGTGCTGCAGGGCGTGTCCTTCCACATTGACCCGCACCAAACCGTGGCGTTTGTCGGCTCGACGGGCTCGGGCAAGAGCACAATTCTCTCGCTGATCTGCCGCAACTACGAATTCCAGAAGGGCGAGATTCTGATTGACGGCATCGACATCCGCAAAATCAAAATTTCGTCGCTGCGTCGTCACTTCGGGCAGATGCTGCAGGACGTGTTCCTTTTCTCGGGCACGATCCGCAGCAACATCGTCCTGCGCGAGGAGGGCATCTCCGACGAGGAGATCCTACAGGTCTGCCGCTATGTCAACGCCGACAAGTTCATTGACAAGCTGGACCACGGTCTGGACGAGGAGGTCCGCGAGCGCGGGAACAACTTCTCCGCCGGGCAGCGCCAGCTGTTGAGCTTTGCGCGGACGATCATCCACAAGCCAAGCGTCATGATTCTGGACGAAGCCACGGCGAATATTGACACCGAGACCGAGCTTTTGATTCAGGATTCGCTGGAAAAGATGCGGTCCGTCGGCACGATGCTGATCGTCGCGCACCGGCTGTCCACCATCCAGCGCGCAGACAACATTATTGTGCTGTCCCACGGCAAGATCCTCGAGCAGGGAAACCATCAGGAGCTTCTGGCGAAGCACGGCAGATATTACCAGCTGTACACGCTGCAATATCATAAGGAGCAGCTGGAGGGGTAAGAGCCTAAAGCCTTCCCCCTTTGGGGGAAGGTGGCCCCGCAGGGCCGGATGAGGGATCGGTTTGCCATTGCAGACCCTTGACAGGCAACTACCGCAGGCCTTGCCCTCATCAGTCAGCGGGCGGGGCCGCTGACAGCTTCCCCCGAGGGGGAAGCCGCTCGTTCCCAAAAGTCTCTCTTTCACACGAAAGGGAGGCTTTTTTATTTACAACCTATGGACGTAACTGCAATTTTATGGTATACTATATCGGTTAAAGTGGGGAGGTATAGGACTATGCGCGTTTTGGGCATCGACCCGGGGTATGCCATTGTGGGCTGGGGCGTTGTGGAGTACATCAGCAACCGCTTTGCACCCATCGGCTACGGGGCGGTCATCACCGAGAAGGACACGCCCTTTGAACAGCGCCTCGTTGAAATTTATGAGAGCGTATTCGACATCTGCAAGCGCTACCAGCCCGAGGCCCTCTCCATCGAAAAGCTGTACTACCAGCACAACCAGACCACCGTCATCGGCGTGGCCGAGGCCCGCGGCGTCATTCTGCTGGCCGCGGCGCAGTGCGGCGTGCCGATCTACGAATACACACCCATGCAGGTCAAGCAGGCCATCACCGGCTACGGCAAGGCCGTGAAGAAGCAGATTCAGGAGATGACCCGCATAATGCTGCACCTCGAGTCCGTCCCCAAGCCCGACGATACCGCCGACGCCCTCGGCATGGCGATTGCCCACTGCCATTGCAGCCGCAGCCGGTTGATGGGGACACCGGTGAGATAATCCCTTGCCTTCCCCCAAGTGGGGGAAGGTGGCCCCGCAGGGCCGGATGAGGGATGAGGTTTCCGCAATCACCCATTTGCGTGCGGTACCCGACAAGCTGCCCCTCATCCGCCCTCGGGCATCTTTCCCCAAGGGGGAAGGCTTTCCACCATACAAAAGAAGGATACACCATGATCTACTGCCTTACCGGAAAAATCATCAAAAAAACGCTGGATTCCGTCGTCATCAGCTGCGGCGGGGTCGGCTATTTTGTCCAGATCCCCGCCACCACCGGCGAGGCCCTGCCCCCCGCCGGGCAGGAGGGGACCGTTTATACGATTATGAACGTCACCGAGAACGACGTCTCGCTCTACGGCTTTGCTGCCGAGGAGCAGCGCGACTGCTTTAAGATGCTGACCGGCGTCACCGGCGTCGGCCCCAAGGCCGCGCTGTCCATCCTGTCCATCATGACGCCGGAAAAAATCGCGCTGGCCGCGTCCAGCGGCGACCACAAAGCGTTCACCAAGGCCGCGGGCGTCGGGCCGAAGCTGGCCCAGCGCATCACGCTGGAATTGAAGGACAAGGTCGGCAAGGGACTGGCCGCGGGCACGGGCTTCTCCGGCAATATTGCCGCCCCGGCCCCCAGCTCTGCGCCCGCGCAGGCCGTCGCCGCGCTCGTCAGCCTGGGCTATGCGCCGTCGGACGCTGCCGCCGCCGTGGCCCGCGTCGACGAGACCCTCTCCGTGCAGGAGATCATCACCATCGCGCTGCGCAGTCTGTCGCGCGTGTAACAGAAGGGGAGTGCCGAATTGAACCAGGAATACACCGTGGACCCCAGCCGTCTCGTCAGCCCCGATATGACCCCCGCCGACACGGAGGAAGTCAGCCTGCGCCCGAAAACCCTGGACGATTACGTCGGTCAGGAGAAGGCCAAGGGCAACTTAAAGGTCTATCTGCGGGCGGCGCAGCAGCGCGGCGAGCCGATGGACCACATCCTGCTCTACGGCCCGCCGGGCCTGGGCAAAACCACGCTCGCCGGCATCGTGGCGCAGGAGATGGGCGTACAAATCCGCATCACGTCCGGCCCCGCCATCGAGAAGCCCGGCGACCTGGCCGCCCTGCTGACGAACCTGCAGGAGGGCGACATTCTTTTTATTGATGAGATCCACCGCCTGTCGCGTCAGGTCGAAGAAGTCCTGTACCCGGCTCTCGAGGATTTCGCGCTGGACATCATGATCGGCAAGGGGCCGAGTGCCCAGAGCATCCGCATCAATCTGCCGCGGTTCACGCTGGTGGGTGCCACGACCCGCGCGGGCCAGCTGACCGGGCCGCTGCGTGACCGCTTCGGCATCCTGCTCAAATTAGAGCCCTACAGCCCCCGGGAGCTGGGCCGCATCATCCTGCGCAGTGCGGGCATTCTGGGCGTGCCCATCACCGAGGAGGGCGCGCTGGAGCTGGCCCGCTGTGCCCGCGGCACGCCGCGTATCGCCAACCGTATGCTCAAGCGCGTGCGCGACTTTGCCACCGTGCAGGGAGACGGCACAATTGACGAGGAGACCGCCATTGCCGCCCGCAAGTGGATGGACATTGACGAGCTGGGTCTGGACGAGCTGGACCGCAGTGTCCTGCGCGCCATCATTGAGATGTACGGCGGCGGCCCCGTCGGTCTGGAGACGCTGGCCGCAGCCCTGGGCGAGGAGAGCGTCACCCTGGAGGACATCTGCGAGCCGTACCTGATGCAGATGGGCATGCTGACCCGCACGCCCCGTGGCCGCTGCGTGACCCGCCTGGCCTATGAGCACCTGCACATGGCCGTGCCGAAGCGCTTTGACGACGAGGATTCCGGCCAGACGAGTATGTTTTAAATAAGGAAACGTGCGAGCTATAAGCGAACGGGTAGAGCCCTTCCGGGCACTGCCGCTTGACCTCAACCACAAAATTCATCGAACCAACACATATAGCAAAGGAGAATCGCCTATGCGCCCTGCTGATACATGGCAGGATTATGAGCTGCTGGACGCTACCAACCACAACCGGTTGGAGCGCTGGGGCCAAACCCTGCTGATCCGTCCCGACCCGCAGGTCATCTGGAAAAACGACGAGACCAGCCCGCTGTGGGCCAAGGCCGACGCTGTCTATTACCGCTCTGCCAAGGGCGGCGGGCAGTGGAATTACCACAAAAAGCTGCCGCAGAAATGGCAGATCCACTGGAACGATTTGACGCTGATCGTCAGCCCCACGGGCTTCAAGCACACCGGCGTTTTCCCGGAGCAGGCCGTGAACTGGGCATGGTACCAGGAAAAGATACGGCAGGCTGGCCGTCCCATCCGCGTGCTGAACCTGTTCGGCTACACGGGCGGCGCAACGCTGGCATGCCTGGCCGCGGGCGCGTCCGTCACCCATGTGGACGCCAGCAAGGGCATGGTCGCCTGGGCGCGGGAGAACGCTGCCGCCAGCGAGCTGGCAGATCGCCCCTGCCGCTGGATCGTGGACGACTGCGCCAAGTTTGTGCAGCGTGAGATCCGCCGCGGCAGCCGCTATGACGCTGTCATCATGGACCCGCCGAGCTATGGCCGCGGCCCGGGCGGCGAGATCTGGAAGCTCGAGGACAACGTCTACGACCTCATCACGCTGACTGAGCAGGTGCTGAGCGACGACCCGCTGTTCTTCGCCATCAACTCCTACACCGAGGGTCTGAGCCCCGCGGTCATGGAATACATCGTCAAAACGACGCTTTGCCCCGTCAAGGGCGGCCACACCCACTGCGACGAGATCGGTCTGCCGGTCTCCGCCACAGGCGGCGTGGTGCCCTGCGGCGCAACGGCCATCTGGGAGAAATAAGCCATGCCGAATCAGGAACCGATGATCAAAGTACAGGACGTCCGCTTCCGCTACGACCCCGAGCAGCCCAAGTACGCTGTGGACGGCGTGAGCCTGAACATCCGCCGCGGCGAGTTCGTCGCCGTGCTGGGCGCGAACGGCTGCGGCAAGTCCACGCTGGCGAAGCACTTCAACGCCATTCTGCTGCCCGAGGCCGGTACTGTGCTGGTCGAAGGCATGGACACCCGCAACGAGGACCATCTCTACGATGTGCGCCAGAAGGTCGGCATGGTGTTCCAGAACCCCGACAACCAGATCGTAGCGACCATCGTCGAGGAGGACGTGGCCTTTGCGCCGGAGAACCTCGGCGTGCCGCCCGAGGAGATCCGCGCCCGCATCGACGAGGCCATGAAGCTGGCGGGCATCTATGAAAAGCGCGAGGCCGCGCCGTACAAGCTGTCCGGCGGCCAGAAGCAGCGCGTCGCGATTGCGGGCGTTATCGCCATGCGGCCCGACTGCCTTGTTATGGACGAGTCCACTGCCATGCTGGACCCCCATGGCCGCGCGCAGGTCATGAAAACCATCCGCCAGCTGCGGGCGGCGGGCATCACGATCGTGTCCATCACCCACTACATGGAGGAGGCCGCCCAGGCAGACCGCGTGCTGGTCATGAGCCGGGGCCGCATCGTCATGGAGGGCACGCCCGAGCAGGTGTTCAGCCAGACCGAGCGGCTGCACGGGTATCACCTCGA
>ERZ780137.294-NODE-294-length-46266-cov-4.437212_pt1 | contig 46266 bp, 37 predicted proteins | sample MGYA00511020_ERZ780137 | MGnify/ENA primary metagenome ERZ780137 (study PRJEB29588, sample SAMEA2157917) | human gut metagenome | biome: human gut; feature: human-associated habitat; material: faeces | place: Denmark | collected 2008/2010 ... | reverse complement strand
AATCGCCTGTGCGCTTTTTTATTGGAATTTATTTTTGAATTTAGGACCACTTCAGTGCCTTAACAGAGAAGCCCAGTTCCGTATCCAGGCGATTCTTTTGCACCACGGCGACCACCTTTTTGCAGCTCTTTTCGCCGCTGACGGAGCCGGTGACCTTGTAGTAGTTGTTGTTGCCCAGGGACTCTACCCGGTTGATCTTTACGGACTGCTGCTTAGCCTCGCCCTTGGTGATGGTGAACACGCTGTCCTTGTTACTGTAACTGATGGGGGCGTTTTCTTTCTTGGCCGCTGCGTTGCAATTGCTCTTAAAGTTGACCACCGTCTGGCCGTAGTATTTGAACAGATCCAGCACAATGGTGCCGGAGGGAAAGCTGGTGCCCTTAATATCCTCACGGGCAGCCATCCAAACGGCAACATGGGTAGCCATTTCGGCGCTGACGCCGTCCTTGTTCTCATAGCTGAACTTGTACAGGCCGGGTACCTCCAGCATCGCTGCGATGCGCTCCAGATCCTGTTGGGAAAAAATCACCTTCTTGCCGCTGGCATTGGTGGAGGGCACTTTATCCTTGGACGCCTCAATGGTGGTCAGCTCTTTACCGGTGGTCTCGCCTTTATTGTCCGGCTCCTGCGGCGTTACGGGATTTGGCTTCAAATTTTCGTTGCCGTTGCCGCCGTTGTTATTGCCGCCGTTTCCGTTTTCCTTACCATTGTTGTTGTTACCGTTATTATTGTTATCGTCTTCAATCGGCACTTCTACATAGTCGCCGTTGCTATTGGTTACCTTTTCGCCGTTTTTGTTGATTTCGTAGGCGTGGTTTTTGCCCTTTTTGTCCTTTTCATAGACCACATCTACTTCTTTGCCGTCTTTATTGATCTCTGTGCCAAACTCGGTGTCTGCATTGGCCAAACCGGCTTGGGTGGTGTCGGCGGCAGAGTTCTGTCCGTCTGTCTTTTTGGAAGAGCAGGCAGCAAAGACGCCGCAGACCAGTACGCTCAGCGCCATGATCAATGCAATACTCTTTTTCAAAGGGAACACGCTCCTTTTGGTGCTCTGCACCGTAATATCTCCTACATTATAGTCTTTTTATGCATAAAAGGCAAGGGTTACGGCTGCAAGTCACCAAATGTTTACCACTTATTCATAATCTTTACAGATTTAGCCAAATGGATTATAATGAATACAAACGGAAAGGGAGGTGGGGTGTATGCGCCCTGCGGCTAAGGTCGCCATGAGCGGTATTTGTACGGCGCTGAGTGTGCTGCTGCTGTTTTTCGGCGGTGTGGTGCCGGTGCTGGCCTATGTGTGCCCCATGCTCACCGGGGTACTGATGGTGGTGCTGGTGCGCACCTTCGGCTACGGCACAGCGTGGATCACCTATGTGTCTACGGGGCTGCTCAGCTTCTTTTTGGTGCCGGACAAGGAGTGTATGTTGATGTATGTGCTCTTTTTCGGCTATTATACCATCGTGCGCCAGTGGATCGGGCGGCTGCGGCCTCGGTCGGTGGCGCTGGCTGCCGAGTGCCTGCTGTTTAATGCGGCACTGGCGGCAGTGAATCTGCTGCTGGTGTATGTGTTTGCTATTCCAATGGACGCGGTGAGCAGTAACAAGTGGTTTTTGGTTGGCTTTTGGCTGGCGATGAATTTGCTGTTCTTCCTTTACGAGCGGCTGCTGGGTGTGGCGGAACTGTTGTATGCCCGTAAGATTGAGAAGCGCCTGCGCAGCGTGTTTAAGAAGTGAAAAGCGACTTGTATTTGTAAGATACAAGTCGCTTTTTGAATTATTCCGTATAAACGCGGGGTACGCGGGGATTCACCAGCAAGGGTGACAGGTCACAGGTGGCAATATCGCCGGGCTGTACGCTGCTGCCGGTCACATCCACCGCCGTGTGGGACAGCCCTACCTCGCCGATCACCGGGTAGGCTTTGCCGTTAATGGTGACGGTCAAATGGGCTTTCTTGAGAAATTGCTTGAGGGCAGAGAGCACACTGTGGAAGTTGTGATTCTCTTTCTCCTTGGTCAGGCCGAAGCCGTCATAATGCCCCATTGGCACAATGGCAATGGTGGTGGGGCGTTTGGTAACAAAGGTGCCGTTGTAGCCCACTGCATAACCGGCGGGCACTTCCTTTATGTCCACCACTTCCGCCTCCAGTCGACCTAAGCGGTGCAGAGGTGTCTCGCTATGGGTGATCACCCGTCCGGTAAAGGCGGAGCCGATGCGTACCGCGTCCAGCGCCACATGCTCCACATTCAACAATGCGGGGGAGTTGGCTGCATGGCGGGTACCTATGGTCTTGCCGGCCTTTTCAATCTGCGCCAGCGTGTCCTTGAACACTTCCAGCTGGGCAATGGTTTTGGCCTTGTCGTGAAAGGCGCTGCTAAAATGGGTGTATGCGCCGGTGAATTCCAAATTCGGCAGGTCGTAGCAGGCAATGGCCTCCGCTACCTGCGCAGGCAAAAAGCCATAGCGACCCATGCCGGTGTCGATCTTCAAATGGCACGGAACCTTAACGCCCAAATCGGCAGCCGCCGCTTGCATCGCCTGTGCTGCCCGGGTGCTGCCGATGGTGGCAATACAGCCGGTGTCCGCAATATGGCGCGCCTCGCTGTCCACGCAGGTGGAGCGCATCACTAAAATATTCGTGTTCGGTTGCAGCACCGCCCGCAGGGGGGCAATGTCCGTCACTTCCGTTACTGCCAAAGTGGTGATGCCGCAGTGCTCCAGGATCAGCGCCAGTTCCGTTAGGCCAAAGCCGTAGCCGTTGCCCTTAACGACGCCGATAATAGGCACGCCCGCTTTCTTTTGCAGGTAATGCACATTCTCGATTAATGCGGTTTTATCAATTACATATCTGCTCATTTTCTTATTTTTTCCAATACCTTTGTTGCCAAGTTATACAGGTGGTACACCGGTTTGTTGATCACATAGTCAAATTCGCCGATAAATTCTTTCATATACCCGCCAAAGCCGTGCTTAAACCGCCACAGACCATAGTGGGGGTTGTCCGGGTTTTGGCAGTCGCCGCTGATGCCGCCAAAGTCATAGACCTTACAGCCGCATTCCATACCCCACTGCATCATGGCCCATTGCAGGGCATAATTGGGGTACACATTGCGGTGGGCGTTGGAGGAGGCGCCGTACTGGTATTTCATCACATTCTGTCCCCACTTAATCGCCAAGGTGCCGGCAATGGCTTTGCCCTCATAGTAGGCCATATACAGGCGGCAGTCCTCGCCCATGCAGTTCATAATTTGCTCAAAATAGCTTTTCGGTCGGGTGGAGAAGTTGTCCCGCTCCCCGGTCTCCTGCATAATGCGTACAAAGTCGTCCAGCGCCTCGGTGCCCATCACTTTTACTTCCACGCCTTTCTTTGGCGCTTTGCGGATTCGGTTTCTGTAATCCGGCTTAAAGGTGAGCATCAGCTCCTGCTCGTTCAGGCCGTTGTAGTCAAAGCAGTAAACAAACCGGGGCTGCACATTCTCAAAATCCATACACCCCGGGTTCAGTTCTACAAAGCCCTTGTTCAGCAAATGCTGCTTGTAGGCCTTGTTCTCCACGGTGATCTCCGGGTCGATTTTAATACAGTAGCCGTGGTATTCCTTTGCAATATCCAAAAGTGCGGCAAAGAGCGCGTCAAAGGTGGCAAAATCATCTTCGTCCGCCACAAAGCCGCGGCAGCAGTAAAGCAGGGAGGCTTTGATCACCGGCACGGTACGAATCAGCACATCGGCGCTGCCCTTAATGTTGCCGTTCTCGTCCCTCAACATCACGGCTTCCCACTTCCAGGCGGACTTGACCTTAGCCCACTTGGAGGAGTGCTGGAACAGGCCCTTGGGGTGCTTTTTGATAAACGCTTCATATTGGTCTAAATTCTCTTTTGTTACACGCTCGATCATAACAGACTCCTTTATATTTCTGCTTTTTATTATACCAACATTCTGCCCGCTTGTCCACCCACTCCGGCGGTTTTCTGCATTTTGCCATGTTGACAAGCGGCGGGCGTTCCTTTATTATTATCTATATAGTATGAATCGGGGGCAGACCTATGCAAAAACCAAGATATGCCGATCCCAGTGTGATCGCAGTGAATAAAGAAGACGGCCACGCCATCGCCATGCCCTATGATACGGCGGCGCAGGCGCTGGCAGGGGAGAACAGCCCATACAAACGGAGCCTGAACGGGCTTTGGAAGTTCAGCTGGTGCCGAGGCGTTAAAAACGAATTGGAGGGCTTTGAGGCACCGGATTATGATGACGGCACCTGGCGGGAAATTCCCGTGCCCTCCGTGTGGCAGACCCAGGGCTATTCCGTGCCTTACTATTATGCCAGCACATTTCCCAGAGCGCTCAGCCGCAGCAAGGGCAAGATTCCAAAAATTGACCCTGCTATGCAGGAGGTGGGCTACTATCGCCGCACCTTTACCATTGATCCGGAGTGGAAGGGGCGTCAGGTGTTCTTGCACTTTGGTGCAGCCAAGGCGGCGCTGGAGGTGTATGTGAACGGCCAATTCGTAGGCTATTCCCAGGGTTCTATGACACCCCACGAATTCGATGTGACCCGGTATCTTTTGAATGGCGAAAATCTGGTGTGCGCCAAGGTGTACCGGTACAGTGACGGTAGCTATCTGGAAGATCAAGATATGTGGTGGCTGTGCGGCATTTACCGGGAGGTGTATTTGTTCGCTGAGCCAAAGGCTTGCCTGCGGGATTTTTATTTCCGTACGGAGCCGGACGCGGATTTTCGGGACTGGACGGTGCGCCTGGACGGTTATTTGCACCTGTACGCCCCCTCAAAAGAAGACTTGACCCTGCGTGCCGCTTTGTATCGGGACGGCCAAAAGGTCTATGACCTGGGCAGTGCTGCCTGCAAGGGGGACCGGCCCCGTCAGACCTTGCAGTTGGAAGCTGCGGCTAAGGCGCCGCTGTTGTGGTCCGCCGAGCAGCCAAACACCTATACGCTGGTGATGGAGTTGCTGTGCGGAAAACGCGTGCTATGCGCTAAGCGCTACACCGTGGGCTTTAAGAAAGTGGAAATTCGGGGCGAAAAAATCTATTTTAACGGCATGCCCCTGTTTGTGCGCGGGGTGAATCGCCACGATTTTGACCCGGACAATGGCTGGGCTGTGCCGGAGGAACGGTATCGGCAGGATATGGACCTGATGAAACAGGCCAACATTAACGCGGTGCGCACCTCCCATTACCCGGACGATCCCCGGTTTTATGACTACTGCAATCGCTACGGCTTTTATGTAATGGACGAGTGCGAGGTGGAGAGCCACGGCGTGCGTCGCAAGGGCGTACCGGGGGACAGCCCGGTGTGGACGGCGGCCTGCGTGGATCGTATGGAGCGTATGGTGCTGCGGGATCGGAATCATCCATGTGTGTTTATGTGGAGTCTGGGCAATGAGGCCGGGGACGGTACCGCCTTTGCAGCAATGAAGCAGGCGGCACTGGCACTGGACGACACGCGCCAATTCCACTACGAGGGGGATTTTGACCTGACCAAAAGCGATGTGATCTCCCGTATGTATCCCACCGCCGATGTGATGGAAAAGTTGGGCAAAAAAGAGCCCATTACCATTTCCCTCTACGACAATATCGCCAATCAGCTGGCAGCGGACAGCAAGCCCATTACTGCCGAGATGTATGAAGGCAAGCCGGTGCTGCTGTGCGAGTATGCCCATTCTATGGAGAATTCCCTGGGCAACTTTGCCGACTATATGGCGGATTTTGAAAAGTATGACAATATGTGCGGCGGCTTTATCTGGGACTTTGTGGACCAGGCACTGCACCGCAAGGCTCAGGATGGCACGGACTTGTGGCTTTACGGCACGGATTTTGAAAAGGAAGAGCCGCGGCACTGGTATTCGCTGCCAAACACCACGGCCATTACCGGGTCCAATACCTATTTTTGCGCCAACGGGATTATCGGTGCGGACCGCACGGTGCATCCTCAGTATTACGAGGTGCAAAAGGTATATGCCCCGGTGCAGACCCTGGCTGTGAACCCGGACAGCGGCTCCTTTACCGTAAAGAACAAAATGCTCTTTACCAATATAAATGCGCTGGAGTGCCGCTGGCAGATCGAAGTGGGCGGCCGGCTGCTGATGCACGGCAAGCGGGAGCCGATCGATTGCCCGCCTTTGTCGGAAGTGACGGTGTCTTTGCCTTACACTATGGATCAGGTTACTGGGGACGGTATGGCGGTGCTGACGGTGTCCTTTGCCACCACCCGGGAATTGCCGGGACTGGCAGCGGGCTTTACCTTTGCTTGGGACCAATTTGTGCTGCGGCCTATGCCTCAGCCTGTGGCGGAAAAAGATGGCGGCGATTTGCATTATGACCACCGGGGCAACCGGGTAGAGGTGCAGGGCACCGACTTTGACCTGACCATTCAAAACGGGCGAGTGGTCAGCTGGGTGATCGACGGCAGCCAGCGGCTGGTAGCGCCCTTGGAGCCTGCTTATTTCCGGGCGCTGACAGATAATGATATTGATTTTCTCAATTTTGTGCCGCCGCTGATCAAGTTCCACCCTCTGTACGGCTGGCGCCGTGCCCAGCGCCGTACCCACGCACTGCGTACTGTGGTGCAGGCCGGGGCAGACAATACGGTGGAGGTGCACATTGCTATGTCCACGCCACGCTTGCGAGAGGACTTGATCACATATAAAATATATCCCAATGGGCGGCTGTATGTGTACCACAGTGCCGTGCCCAAGCAGGATATGCTGCGCTTCGGCTTCCAGATGACCTTGCCGGGCAGCTACGAGTATGTAAACTGGTACGGCAGAGGGCCGCACCCCAACTATCGGGACCGAAAAACCGGGGCTGCGCTGGGTCGTTATCAATCTACGGTGACGGCGCTGGAGCACCGTTATATGCGTCCCCAGGAGAGCAGCAACCGCACGGATACTTACGACCTGTATGTGTGTGACAGTCACGGTGAGGGCTTCCGGGTGCAGGCGTACTATGAAACACCCTTTGCCTTTAGCGCTTATCACTACACCACTATGGGGCTGGACAAGGCTGCACATATCCACGAGATTCCCTATGATCCGTCTTTGACCACATTGAATATTGACGGCGCCCAGTGCGGCGTTGGCGGCGATCTGCCGGGCCAAGGCGCGGTGCGTGCCCCATACCGGGTAACGGCAGGGGAGAAGTGCAGCTATGCCTTTGTCTTGGAGCCGATGCATAAAAAGAAATGAAACGTGTGTTTGCCCATTTGGGATTTTCGGCGGCGGTAATGCTGCTGACCTTAAACTTCTTTTCCGTCACCTTTGCGTACATTGCGTTAGGTGTGGTGTTGGCAGCACTCTGTTTGGTGCTTTCCGTACCGCGATTGCGCCAAGGGGTGAGCGTGTGGCTGTGCCTGGTTGGAGCGGTGGTGGCTTGTGTGACCTTTATTGTAGGTGTTCACGCTGCCTATCTGCCACAGCAAAAGTTAGTCGGCCAAACGGCGCAGGTGCAGTTCTATGTGACCGATGTGCGCCGGGGTGCGGAGCAAAACGACTATACGGTCAAGACCACGGCTATTGATTTGCCTGGTGTGCCCCAGAATATCCGCAGCACCTTTTCTGCCCATGCGGATCTTGGCGATGTGCCGGACGGTATCTATACCGGCAAGGTGACTTTTGCCTCTACCGGTGAGAACGGTTACGCCGCCTGGGGCAAGTTCAGCGACGGCGAATTCCTTAGCGGCAAGGCTGCCCGGGTGCGTAAGACCAACCAGTCTGCACCCGGCAGCGCAGTGGCGCTTATCCAAATGCGCCACGCCATCAGCAGCCGCTTTGCTGCCGTGTTGCCCGGGGATCGTGGTGCGTTGGCAACGGCGCTGATCACCGGTAGCAAGACAAATTTGTCCGTGGGTGCGGTCAGTCACTTTCGCACCTGCGGTGCTACCCATTTGATGGCGGTGTCCGGACTGCATTTATCTGTGATCGTGGGCTCTCTTTACTGGCTGCTCCGCAAGCTGCGGTTGCCTGCTTGGCTGACTACGGTTTTGACAGGTGCGGTGCTTTTGGTGTATGATGGCGTAGCCGGATTTTCCGCATCTGTGGTGCGTGCTTCTTTGATGATGGCTGTTTTGCTGGCGGCACGGCTGTTTGGCCGCAAGGCGGACGGCCTGAATTCACTTGGTCTGGCGGTATTCCTACTGTGTACCGATCCCTTTGCGGTAACGGATGTGAGCTTGCAGCTGTCGGTGACTTCCGTTCTGTCGCTGCTGACTTTATCCCCGGTGCTGAACAAGAGTCTTGCCAGGCTGCATATTCCCAAAGTTTTGCGCCAAAGCTTTAGTGCCACCGTGAGCGTGCTGCTTTATACGCTGCCGTTTATGTGGCTGTCCTTTGGGCAGACGGCGCTGTTATCTCTGCTTAGTAATTTGGTGCTGATTCCGCTGGCACAAGTGGCCATGATCGCAGCACTGCTCATGTTGCTCTTTACGCCGCTTCCGTATCTGGTGTATGCCTGTGCGGTGGTGGTGTCCGGCACCGCCGGCGGTATGCTGTGGCTGGTGGAAAAGTTTAGCGCACTGGGCGCACCGATTATAGATTTGACCGGGCCGTTGACCTGTGTTGCCATTGCCGGTGTGCTGTTGCTTTTCGGCGTGCACTTTCTGTTGCAACGGCAGCGGTTGGGTGTTACGGCGGCAGTGGCCTGCGCTTTTTATTTGTTGACTTCCTTTGCCGGGTTGGCAGTGGAGCAGGGCAACGCTTACCTTTGTATCGGCAGCAGCTCGGCTCTGCTGTATGACACGCATTATGCTTTGCTGGTAGGCACGCCGGATCAAAGCGCCTACTACGCCTACACGCGCATTCTGCAAAATCGGCGGCTGCAACTGGTGGCCGTGTACCTGCCCGATGATCGGGTGGGATATTATACCCGCGCATTGACCACTGCGGTGCACCCGGTGAATGTACTGCTGCCCGGCGGTAATACCGCTTTGGCTGTGCAGCCGGAGTGCGAGCATTTGCTCACCGCCACGGCAATGGATACCACGCCTTGGCAAGGGGTGCAGGTGCAATACAGATATAATAAAAAGCGCTACACCGTCTCCATTACCTGCAAGGGCAAGCGGCTCGTGCTGGGCAACGGCACCGACCTGAACGGCGGCGACTTAACGGTAGCGTTTGGTAAGCAAAGCACCGCTGTCGGTACACTGGTGTGCGCCAGGGTACTGGCGGAGGACGAACTGCTGACAGTTACGCTGCGGCAGGACAGCGCTTTGCGGATAAGGAGGAACGATCCATGGCTGTGATCGGCGAAAAGGAGCTGCGCGCCCAGTTGAAAAGCGGCATGCTGTCCCACGCCTATTTTATCTATGGCGACGAGGGGTACTTAAAGGACCACTATATTGGCCAAATTAAGAAAAAGGCGGTGGACCCGGCCTTTGCGGATTTTAATATACATATTTATGAAAAGGACGGCACGCAGCTGTCCGATGTGCTCCACGACGCAGATACTTTCCCTATGATGGGCGGCAGCAATCTGGTGCTGGTCTATGACTTTCCCTTTGACAAAAAGGCGGATGTGGAGGATATTAAGGCATATCTCAAGGATGTGCCGGACACCACGGTTCTGGTATTTACCTACCAGTCTTTGCCGGTGGACACAAAAAAGGAAAAGCGCTGGAACAGCATTATTAAAGCTTTTGCTAAGGCCGGGGACGCGGTGGAGCTGAACACCCGCACCCAGAGCGACCTGGTAAAAATGCTGGTCAGCGGCGCCAAAAAGCGGGGCGCTGCGCTGCAAACGGACCAGGCGCGATATTTGATCTCTGTGGTGGGCACGGATATGCAGACCCTGCTGCACGAGCTGGACAAGCTGTCTGCCTTTTGCAAGGACGGCGAGATCACGGCGGCGATTATTGACGATATGGCCACCAAGTGCCTGCAAGCGCGTGTATACGATCTGTCCAAATTCATTTTGAAAGGCGACACCGGCGGCGCCTGTAAGGTGCTGCATACCTTGTTTGAACTGGGCGAGGAACCTATACCGATTGCGGCAGTGCTTATCAATCATTATGTGGATATGTACCGAGTGAAGTGCGCCAAGATCGACGGCCGCAGAGCGGACGATATCGCCCGGTATTATAACTACAAAGGGCGGGACTTTGTGCTGAACAACGCCATGCGGGACACAGCCAAACTGTCCGTAGGCGCGCTGCGCCGCTCTATGCAGGTGCTGGACGATCTGGACCGAGCGCTGAAGAGCACCGCGGTGGACGCAAAAATCTTACTGGAGGAGGCGATCGTCAAATTGTCTGTGATCGCCGTCAGCGGCCAATGATTCATATTGAGGAAGCAGTGATCGTGGAGGGCAAGTATGACAAGATCAAGCTGTCTAACTTCCTGGACGCCATGATCGTAGAAACCGGCGGGTTTGCTATATATAAGGATAAAAAGCGGTTGCAGTTTATTCGCCGCCTGGCAATGGAGCGGGGGATCATCATTCTCACCGACTCGGATCACAGCGGGTTCCAAATTCGCAATTACATTGCCAAGGGATTGCCCCCGCAGCAGGTGAAGCACCTGTATATCCCGGATGTGTACGGCAAAGAGCACCGCAAGCAAAAGTCCTCTAAGGAGGGCAAGCTGGGTGTGGAGGGGATCGACGACAGCGTGCTGACGGCGCTGTTTGATCAGCTGCAAGTGCACTATACCACCCAACTGCCCAAGGATCCCATCACCAGCTATGATCTATACGCCGCCGGACTGGCGGGCACCCCCGACAGCAAACAAAAAAAGAAGAAACTCCTGGCAGCGCTGGACTTGCCGGAGTTTCTCTCTACTTCCGCTTTATTGGTGTATCTCAACAGCCGTATGCAGCGGGACGAATTCTTAACTTATGTGGATACGATTTGAAGCCTTTGCTCGGCGCCGCCGGGCAGGGGCTTTTTTGCGCCCAGGGCGTACAGGTCCGTGCACCGGCTCTCCAGCCGGAACAGCGCCTGCCCCTCCGGGGAAAGGGATTTTACATCTGCCATACGGGTTACGGTGGGAAGCGTGGCGCTGTGCTGCATTTTCGCCAGCAGCGCCTTGCCGGCGGCGTTAAAGCCCAGCACCCGCAGGTACGGCGGCGTAGCCGGGTAGTCTCCTTTGCCAATGCCCAGGTAGGCACGCAGCACAATGCGGCGAATGCGAGCGTGGGTGTACCGTTTGGTCTTTATGGTCGTGTACAGTTCCTCCAGGCTGGTGGCGCTTTGAGCAGCCCGAGCCAGTCGGTTCTCCAGTCCGTCGGTCACATCGTCAATGGCGGCCCAGTCCGCTGCTTCCATACGGCGCAGTACCGCCAGCACCGCCCGCTGGCAGTGCTCTATACTGTAAATTGCCTCTGCCGGGAGCGTGGCGCGAATCGCTGAGGCACTGTACAGCGGGTCCGCTGTGTCGTGACCCAGCCCCAGCCGCTGCACACAGGTGCAGGGTAGTTGGGTGCATTCCATATATTCCAGTGCCAAAATGTTATTGGGCGTGTCCAGCAGCGGGCTGTCGATGACTTGGCGCCGAGCTGCCGGGTAGGAGCACCCGGTTTTCATCACTTGTGCGATCTCTCCTTGGTGGGCCTTGATTTCTCCGGCCAGTGCCGTCAACGCTTGCAAATCGGCGCATTCGGTGCCAAAGGCCAGCTGCTCCACCACACCGGTGGCCTCCAGCAGCTGCACTCCCGCCCGGGCAAAGCCCTCGGCAGAGCGGGTGGCGTAGGCGGTGGGCAGCTCCAGCACTAGATCGGCGCCACCCTTTAGCGCTGCTTCCGTGCGGGCGCGCTTGTCATACACCGCAAAGGTGCCCCGCTGCACAAAGTTGCCGCTCATGACGCACACCACAGCATCGCCGGGGTGGCACTTCACTTGGTCAATTAAGTGCTTATGCCCGGCGTGAAAGGGGTTAAATTCACAAATTATACCGCTGATCATAAAAAAATCCCGTTTTCCCTTGACAATATTATAATATATATATTATTATAATGGCTGTAGAATTCTATTGCAAGATTTGGAGGGATAAATTTTGAAAATTCTGGTTATTAACTGCGGTAGTTCTTCCTTAAAATATCAGCTGATGGATATGAGCGATCTGTCCGTGCTGTGTAAGGGCGTCATTGAGCGGATCGGTATGACCATCAACGGCGGCGAGAAGAATGTGTCTGTCAAGGTGAATGGACAGAAGTTTGAGTACGACAAGGAGCTGCCTACCCATACGGACGCTTTTAACGAAGTGAAGCACATTCTGTGCGAGAGCGAGCACAAGGTGATCGACTCTATGAAAGAGATTGACGCCGTAGGCCACCGCATCGTGCAGGGCGGCGATATTTACACCCACAGTGTGCTGGTGGACGACACGGTAGTGGAGAACCTGCGCAAGCTGTCTCCGCTGGCACCGCTGCACAACCCCGGCCATATCCAGGGCTATGAGGCCTGCAAGGCCGTTGTGGGTCCGGATGTGCCCCAGGTGGTGGTATTTGATACCGCATTCCACAGCACTATGCCGCCGAAGGCTTATATGTATGCTGTACCCTATGAGTGGTACGAGAAGTACGGCGTGCGCCGCTACGGCTTCCACGGCACTTCTCACTTTTATGTATCTCACCGCTGCGCAGACAAAATGGGCAAGCCCATTGAAGATCTGAAGCTGATCACCTGCCACCTGGGCAACGGTTCTTCCGTGGCTGCTGTGGATCACGGCAAAGTGGTAGACACCTCCATGGGCTTTACCCCGTTGGACGGCTTTATGATGGGCACCCGCTCCGGCGGTGTGGACCCCTCTGTGGTCACCTTTATGATGAAGAAGCTGGGCCTGACCCCGGATGAGATGGACACCATTCTCAACAAGCAGTCCGGTGTGAACGCCATCTCCGGCGTGTCCTCCGATGACCGTGACATTTGCGCCGCACAGAATGCCGGCAACAAGCGTGCCAGCCTGGCACATGAGATGCAGGCCTATGAGATCGCCAAGTTTATCGGCTCCTATATTGCCGCTATGAACGGCGTGGACGGCATTGTGTTTACCGGCGGTATCGGCGAAAACGGCCACTGGCTGCGCTCTCGGATCTGCTCTTACCTGGGTTATATGGGTGTGCAGATCGACGAGGAACTGAACCAAGCCACCGTGAAGGGCGCCGAGGCGGAATTGACCGATCCCAGTGCCAAGGTGCGTGTGTTTATCCTGGCTACCGACGAGGAGCTGGTGATCGCGCAGGAGACCCAAAAGGTTGTAGAAAGCCTGCAAAAATAAGCGCTTGTAAATTCTGTTTTTACATACAATATTATCAGCAAAGGAGGAGCGAATATGCCGGAAATTAAGTATGAGATTACGGAGCACCTGGGTGTGATCTCTGAGACAGCACGGGGCTGGACCCGAGAGGTAAATATGATCTCTTGGAACGGCCGCGAGCCGAAGATCGATGTGAGAGACTGGTCACCCGACCACACCAAGATGAGCAAAGGTCTGACCTTTACCAAGGAAGAGATCGTTGAGCTGAAAAATCTGGTTGAAAAACTCTAAGCAAGGTGAGAGGGCACCCGGTGGGTGCCCTTTGCCCTTTGGTAACAAATCTATTCAAAGGTGAATTTTAGATATGGAATGGACATCATTAAACGACTTGAGAGAGAAGTACCTGTCTTTCTTTGAGAGCAAGGGCCATCTGCGGCTGCCCAGCTTTTCGCTGGTGCCCCAGGGGGATAACAGCCTGCTGCTGATCAACTCCGGTATGGCTCCCATGAAAAAGTACTTTACCGGCGAGGTCACACCCCCCAGAACCCGGGTGACCACTTGCCAAAAGTGCATTCGCACCCCGGATATTGAGCAGGTGGGTAAAACGGACCGTCACGGCACCTTCTTTGAAATGCTGGGCAACTTCTCCTTTGGCGATTATTTTAAGAAAGAGGCCACCGCTTGGGCCTGGGAGTTCTGCACCAAGGTGCTGGAAATGCCGGAGGACAAGCTGTATGTGACCATTTATCAGGACGACGACGAGGCTTTCGAGATTTGGACAAAGCAAAACGGTGTTGATCCCAGCCACATTGTGCGTCTGGGCAAGGAAGACAACTTTTGGGAGCACGGCTCCGGCCCCTGCGGCCCCTGCTCGGAGATTTATTTTGACCGTGGCGAAAAGTATGGCTGCGGCTCTCCGGATTGCGGCCCCGGCTGTGAGTGCGACCGGTATGTTGAGTTTTGGAACAATGTGTTTAGCCAGTTCAATAACGACGGCAACGGCAATTACACGGAACTGAAGCAGAAGAATATTGATACCGGTATGGGTCTGGAGCGTCTGGCCTGTATTCTTCAGGGTGTGGACAATATTTTTGAAGTGGACACCGTGCAGAACATTATGAAGAAGATCAGCGAGATCTCCGGTGCCAAATATCATGAGGATGCGCAAAAGGATGTGTCCCTGCGCGTAATTACCGACCATGTGCGCTCCGCCACCTTTATGATCGGCGACGGCGTAATTCCGTCCAACAACGGCCGGGGCTATGTGCTGCGCCGCCTGATCCGTCGGGCTTGCCGCCACGGCAGATTGCTAGGCGTGAACGAACCGTTCCTGTATAAAGTGTGCGACACGGTGATCCATGAGAACCATGTGGCGTACCCGGAGCTGGCCGACAAGGCAGAGCTGATCAAAAAGATCATTCTGTCTGAGGAGGAGTCCTTTGGCAAGACCATTGACGCCGGTTTGGCTATGCTGGACGAATATATCAGCAAGTTGGATGGCAATGTGTTCTCCGGCGAGGACGCCTTTAAGCTGAACGACACCTTCGGCTTCCCCCTGGACCTGACCAAGGATATTTTGGAGGAAAAGGGCATTACCGTGGATGAAGATAAGTTCAACGCCTTGCTGGCTGCCCAAAAAGCAACCGCCCGTGCCGCTCGTAAGGACGCCGGTGCAGACGCTTGGAAAGGCAATAGCGTAAAAATCAATGCATCGGCCACGGACTTTGTGGGCTATACAGACTTTGCCTGCGATGCCAAGGTGCTGGCTATTGTGAATGCAGACGGCGAGTTGGTAGATATGCTGGGTGCCGGGGATAGCGGCACGCTGGTGCTGGATAAGACCCCGTTCTATGCCCAGTCCGGCGGCCAGGTAGGCGACAGCGGCGTGATCAAGAACGGCGCGGACAATGCCTTTATCGTGGCGGATACGGTTAAGAATGCGGACAAGATCTTTCTGCATCGCGGCGAAGTGACCCGCGGCATTGTCAGCGTGGGTGATCCGGTACAGGCGGATATCAATGCCGAGCGCCGCCGCAGCATTATGCGCAACCACACGGCTGCGCACCTATTACAGGCTGCCCTGCGCCAGGTATTGGGCACCCATGTGGAGCAGGCCGGTCAGCTGGTGGACGAGCGAGAAGTGCGCTTTGACTTTACCCACTTTAATGCCATGACTCGGGATGAGCTGCTGAAAGTGGAGCACCTGGTTAACGCCTTTATTATGGGCGCCCACCCGGTAGAGAGCATGGAGATGCCCATTGATGAGGCCAAGAAGCTGGGGGCGATGATGCTCTTTGGCGAGAAGTACGGCAACATTGTGCGGGTGGTCAAGGCCGGCGATTTCTCCACCGAGTTCTGCGGTGGTACCCATGTAAGCAACAGCGGCCAGATTGGCCTGTTCCATATTGTCAGCGAGGCCTCTGTGGCCTCCGGCGTGCGCCGCATTACGGCACTCACCGGCAGCAATGTACTGGCTCATATTTATCAGGCGGACGGTATGCTGTCCGGCGCTGCGGCAATGCTGAGGAGCGCCGTTCACGACCTGCCGGAGAAGCTGGCCGCCTTGGCAGACAGCGATAAGGCCAAAGATAAGGAGATCAAGAGCCTGAAAGAGGAATTGGCGCACTTAAAGAGCGCAGACCTGTTCGCCGCACCAGTTGACCTGGACGGCCTGGCATTCTATACCGCCACTTTGACGGATGTGGCTCCGGACGCACTGCGTTCTATGGGCGATGAGTTGAAGAACAAAGGCGACAATGTGGTGGCTGTGGTGGCCGGTGTTAACGGCGAAAAAGCCAATATCGTTGCCGTTTGCGGCAAGGAAGCCATTGCCCGCGGCGTAAAGGCCGGCGATGTGGTGCGTGAGATTGCCAAGTTGGCCGGCGGTGGCGGCGGCGGTCGCCCGGACAGCGCTATGGCCGGTTGTAAGAATGTAGACAAATTGCCGGATGCAATGGCTCAGGCTGCTGCGCTGGTACGGGATATGATCCAGTAAGGAGCAATGCAAATGTGTGTGTTTTGTGAGATCGTCAGCGGCAACATTCCCTCCACCAAGGTGTATGAGGATGATCAAATCCTGGCCTTTAAGGATCTGAACCCGGTGGCGCCGGTGCACTTTCTTGTGGTGCCTAAAGCACATATTGAGAATGTGAACGCCATCACGGCAGACAACAGTGCCGTGGTTGCCCATATTTTTGAAACGATCCCGCAGATCGCAGCGTCCCAGGGGATTACCTCTTACCGGGTGATCTCCAACTGTGGGGCGGATGCAGGGCAGAGCGTGATGCACCTGCATTTTCACGTGATCGGCGGTACGGAACTGGGGGAGAAGATTTTATGAGCGACGCGTATTATACCTTACATATTGCCGGGCTGGAGCGGCAGCTAAAGCGCTTCCCCGTGTCTGACAGTATGGACATTGCGGCCTTTATCTTTTTTGGTGATGTGGAGCTAACCAAGGCTTGCGCTGCAGAATTGTTGAAAAAGGTACCGGAATTTGACTATATTGTGACTCCGGAGGCCAAGAGTATTCCGCTGGCTTACGAAATGAGCCGCCAAAGCGACAAAAAATACATTGTGGCTCGCAAGGGCGTTAAGGTGTATATGGACCGACCGGAGAAGGTAACTGTCCATTCCATCACCACCCAAAAGGAGCAGACCCTGTACCTGGGTCATGAGGACGGCGATCTGCTGGACGGCAAGCGCGTGTTACTTTTGGACGATGTGGTCTCCACCGGAGACAGCTTAAAGGCTCTGCAGCAACTGGTGGCTCTGTTCGGTGCAAATATCGTGGCCAGCGCCGCGCCCTTGGCTGAGGGCGACGCTGCCGATCGGAAAGACATTATTTTCCTGGAAAAATTACCTTTGTTCTTCAAATAATAGAGCAGAGGTGGTCCTTTGGGAGGCATTCATATGTTGTCAGATAAGAAGAAAGTGGCCATTGTAGGCGTTGGTATGGTAGGCATGAGTTTTGCTTATGCGCTGCTGAACCAGAATATTTGCGATGAGTTGGTACTGATCGACATCAACAAGGAGCGTGCTTGGGGCGAGGCGGCGGATCTATCTCACGGCCTGCCCTTTGCGCCCAGCTCCATGAAGATCAAAGCAGGGGAGTACAGCGACTGCAGCGACGCAGATCTGGTTGTGATCTGTGCCGGTGCGCCCCAGCTGCCCGGTGAGAGTCGCCGGGATCTGCTGCAAAAGAACTACAAGGTTTTCAGTTCCATTGTGCAGCCCATTATTGCCAGCGGCTTTAACGGCGTTTTCCTGGTGGCCTCTAACCCGGTGGATATTATGACCCAGGTGGTCTATACCTTGTCCGGTTTTCCGGCCAATCGAGTGGTGGGCTCCGGCACTTCGTTGGACAGCGCTCGCTTGCGCCATATGATGAGCGATTATTTCCATGTGAACCCCCGCAATGTGCACGCCTATGTGATCGGCGAGCATGGGGACTCGGAGTTTGTGCCCTGGAGCCAGGCGCTGATCAGCGTAAAACCTTTGGACGACTTTAAGACCACGCATCCTGCTTTGGATGAGGATATGAAGCAGATTGCCGTGGATGTAAAGGAGTCCGCTTATGCCATCATCAAGGCCAAGAAGGCCACTTATTACGGTATCGGTATGGTGCTGGCACGATTGACCCGTGCCATCCTTTTTGATGAGAATTCTATCTTTACCGTGTCTGCGTACCTGAAAGGGGAGTACGGTCAGCGGGGCATTTATATCGGCGTGCCTGCGGTGGTGAATCGCAACGGTGTGCGTGAGGTGCTCCAAATGGACTTGAATGAGGAAGAAAAAGCCAAGTTTGCCGCCTCTGCCGATGTGATCCACGAGATGATCGAGGAGATCGGTATGGACAGAGGGTAAAGCTGTAATGAAATAAGATAGCCGCAGGCATTGCCTGCGGCTTTTTTGCGCCCCAAATGGCATAAAAACAAGGCATACACCTGTGGGCGTATGCCTTGTTTTTATGTAAGGGTCATTCTTTGGTTTCGTCCACCAGGTAGGTGCCGCTTTCCAGCACCACCAGGGCGTACTGGCCGAATTTGTGATACCGTTTGACCTGCTGGGAAAAGGTGCGGTAGTCAGACACGGTATAGTCCATACCGTCGATCTTACGGATTTTGTTGCCGCCGCAGGCCACATACAGGTCGCCGTTGTACTGGCAGATATGCTGGGGGTTAACAAAGGTTTGGGCATCCTTGCCGCCAATGCGCAGGTCTACCTTCATATTTTGGCAGGCGTAGCGAATCACCGCATTCTCGCCGGGACAAACGCTCCAAAAATACTTCTCCTCCAGCGCAAGGTGCTTTACCGGGGCGTCGTGGTACTGGAACATGCCATTCCATTCCAGCGTGCCCTCTCGGTCAAAGATACCGGCCTCGCCGTTGGGGTAGATCACCAGCACCCGCCGGTCATAGAGCACTGCCGCGTCGCACTGAACAAAGTTGGGGATCGCGGTACTGATTTTTTGGAACGCAGAGCCAAATTTGCGCAGCAGGTAGGCGCTTTTGGTGATCACTTCCTGCTCGCCTGTGGCAAAATTCACCACCGAGTAGTTCACCTTGTATTGGGCGTTGCCGGGCAGGGGGCGTTTCTCTACTAAAACCGCAGAGTCCTTGTTGTAGGCAAACAGATCTACGATCTCTTTTGTGCTAATCTGTTTCACTGTGTTACCTCGCTTCGTCCTCTGCCATAGAGGTGTTGGTCAGGTAGCCCAGGGTCATCAGACTGTCGTTCAGGTGCACATTCTCCACCAGCACCTCCGGGTGGGCCATGGCAATGTCGTAATTGCTAAAGTTCCAAAAGGCCCGCACGCCCAGGCGCACCAGCATATCCGTGATCTCCTGCATATCGCTGCCGGGAATACAGATTACGGCGCACACCGGCTGGTTATCAATGCAGAAGTTCTCCAAATAATTGATGTGGCGCACAGGAATGCCCTTGATCATGTTGCCGCAGATGGCTTCATTCTTGTCAAAAATGCCAATGAGCTTAAAGCCGCTCTGCCGGATAAAGATCTTGTTGGATACCGCCTTACCCAGGTTGCCGGCACCGATCAAAATGGTTTTCAATTCCTTATCCACACACAGAATTTCGCCAATGCGCTTTTGCAGCTCCGGCACATTGTAGCCGTAACCCTGCTGGCCAAATCCCCCAAAGCTGTTAAAGTCGTGGCGAATTTGGGAGGCAGTCAGACCCATACGGTCCGCCAGCTCCTTGGAGCTGATGCGCACAATGCCATTGTCCTTCAAACTCTGTAAAAACCGGTAGTATCGGGGCAGACGCTTGATGATGGACATGGATATATTTTCTCTTTTTTCCATAGGGTTCATCCCTCTCAAAAGAACGATTTTATTTGGTCATCCGGGTGATGGTGTCCATCACATAGTCGCCAAATTCGCTGCAGGTGCAGCCGTCCGCACGGCCGGTGATTACCAGTTTCTTTTCTTCAAACATGCACTTGTCCAGCGCAGCCTCCAGAGCGTCCGCCTGCTTTTGGTACCCAATGTGGGACAGCAGCATAACGGTGGCACGCAGCATGGAGCAGGGGTCAGCGTACTGGCCGCGGCCCTCTTTGATCATGCGGGGTGCGGAGCCGTGAATGGCCTCAAACATGGCGTATTTCTTACCGATGTTGGCAGAACCGGCAGTGCCGACGCCGCCCTGGAACTCGGCAGCCTCGTCCGTGATAATGTCGCCGTACAGGTTGGGCAGCACAAAGACCTTAAAGTCCTTGCGGCGCATGGGGTCGATCAGCTTGGCGGTGGTAATATCTACATACCAGTCATCGGTGACGATCTCCGGATACTCCTGGCCGATCATCTGGGCAGTCTTTAAAAACTTGCCGTCGGTTGTCTTAATGATGTTGGCTTTGGTAATGATGGATACCTTACCCTTGTGGTTCTTTTGGGCGTAGTCGTAGGCCAAGCGGGCAATACGCTCGCAGCCTTCCCGCGTGGCCACAGTAAAGTCCACGGCCAGGTCGTCAGTGATGTTCACGCCGTAAGAGCCAATGGCATAGCCGCCCTCGGTATTCTCACGGAAGAAGATCCAGTCAATGCCCTGCTCCGGCACCTTAACTGGGCGCATATTGGCAAACAGGTCCAGCTCTTTACGCATGGCCACATTGGCAGACTCCACATTGGGCCACGGATCCCCGGCGCGGGGCGTGGTGGTGGGGCCTTTCAAAATTACATTGCAGGCTTTCAGCTGGGCCAGCACATCGTCCGGAATGGCCTTGTTGCAGGCTGCACGGTTCTCAATGGTCAGGCCGTCGATCTCCTTAAACTGGATCTTGCCGCTGGCCACTTCGTCCTTCAGTAGGAAAGACAGCACGCGCTCGCTCTCCTTGGTAATGACGGGGCCGATACCGTCGCCGCCGCAAATACCGATCACAATGGTGTCCAGCGCGTCAAAGTCGGTAAAGTCCTTATCCTCACGAATTCTCTTGGCGCGGGCCAGCTGGCTCTCCATCAGGGAGCGGAACTGTTCTACTGCCGCGTCAATGGCTTGTTTCTCATCAGTCATAACGGTTCTCCAATCTGTAAAATTGCTTATTTATTGCTCTCTCTGGTGTAATCCAGCAGACCGCCGCACAGCAGCATGGCGCGCTGACGGGCAGACAGGTGGCTGGCGTCCAGGGGGTATTCCTCATTCTTGGTCAGGTTTTTCAGTACCACCGGGGTGTTGTTCTCCATAGCGGTGCGAATGTCTGCCAGTTCCAGCTGATCCATCTGGTCAATGCGATCATAATCTGCCTCATTGGCAAAGGTGAAAGGCAGAATACCGGCGTTGACCAGGTTTGCCACATGGATACGGGCGAAGGACTTGGTGATGACCGCTTTAACACCCAGGTACAGGGGCACCAGTGCCGCGTGCTCACGAGAGGAGCCTTGGCCGTAGTTGGCGCCGCCGATGATGATGCCTTTGCCCTCGGCTTTAATGCGCTCCGGGAAGCTCTCATCGCACACGCCGAAGCAGAACTGACTTAGGTGCGGAATGTTGGAACGGTAGGGCAGGATCTTGGCGCCTGCAGGCATAATGTGGTCAGTGGTGATATTGTCGCCCACTTTCAGCACAGCCTTAGCGGTAATGCTCTCCGGCAGCGGTTCGGTTTTGGGGAAGGGCTTGATGTTGGGCCCGCGCAGCACCTCTATGCTGGCGGCTTCCTCCGGACTGGCCGGGGGCTCAATCATATTATCGTTAATGGTAAAGTGCTCCGGCATTTCCACCGTGGGAGCCTGGCCCAGATCCCGGGGATCGGTCAGATAACCGGTGAGGGCGGAAGCTGCCGCCACTTCCGGAGATACCAGGTAGATACCGGCGTCTTTTGTGCCGCTGCGGCCCTCAAAGTTCCGGTTAAAGGTACGCAGGGAGATGCCGCCGCTGTTGGGGGATTGACCCATACCAATACACGGACCGCAGGCAGACTCCAGAATGCGGGCGCCGGCGCCGATCATATCGCCCAGTGCACCGTTCATAGCCAGCATATTCAGCACCTGCTTGGAGCCGGGGGCAATGCAAAGGGAAACGGTGGGGCACACGGTTTTGCCTTTCAAGATCTTGGCAACTTTCATCATATCCACAAAAGAGGAGTTGGTGCAGGAGCCGATGGCTACCTGATCCACCTTGATCTTGCCGATCTCCTCGGTGGTCTTGACTTTATCGGGCATGTGCGGGCAGGCAGCCATGGGCTCCAGTGCGCACAGGTCAATATCGATCACTTCGTCATACTGCGCGTCCGGATCCGGCAGAATCTCCGTCCAGTCGTCTGCGCGGTCCTGGGCTTTCAAAAACGCCAGGGTGATCTCGTCAGAGGGAAAGATGGAGGTGGTAGCGCCAAGCTCCGCACCCATGTTGGTGATGGTGGCGCGCTCCGGTACGGACAGGGTCTTTACGCCCTCGCCGCCGTACTCAATGATCTTGCCGACGCCGCCTTTAACAGTCATACGGCGCAGCACTTCCAGGATCACATCCTTGGCAGAGACCCAGGGCTTTAAGTAGCCGGTCAGATTGATGCGGGTCATGGTGGGCATGGGGATATAGTAGGTGCCGCCGCCCATGGCTACGGCCACATCCATACCACCTGCGCCCATCGCCAGCATACCGATACCGCCGCCGGTGGGGGTGTGGCTGTCAGAGCCGATCAAGGTCTTGCCCGGAATGCCAAAGCGCTCCAGGTGCACCTGGTGGCAAATGCCGTTGCCCGGGCGGGAGAAGTAAATGCCATGCTTCTTAGTCACAGTCTGAATGTATCTGTGGTCGTCGGCGTTCTCAAAGCCGGTTTGCAGGGTGTTGTGGTCGATGTACGCCACGGAGCGCTCGGTTTTGACCCGATCGACCCCCATAGCCTCGAATTCCAGGTACGCCATGGTACCGGTTGCGTCCTGCGTAAGGGTTTGGTCAATTTTCAGCCCAATTTCCTGTCCGGGGATCATCTCACCCTCGACCAGGTGGGATTTGATCAATTTTTGTGCAAGTGTAAGACCCATTGTTCAAAAAACCTCCTGAGTTGTTCAAAGAATTGTCAAACCCCATTTTATAATAAATCGGCGGCAATGTCAATTAGAATAAAGATTAATAATTAGATTTCATTATATTGTTGAATTTCTGCCCGCCTTATGCTAAAATTATCGTTGAATGTGGAGAAACGGGCATACTAATTCCGGGAGGAATGGTATGCCGCACACAAACGAGGATACAGAAAAGGAAATAGAGAACGAAGAAGTTCAGACGGAAGATCTGCAACCCAATTTGCAGACCGGTTCCATCACGGTACAGAAGGACGGCCATTTTATTCACTGCTTAACGGTGATCGGCCAGATCGAGGGCCACTATATTTTGCCCAGTCAAAATAAGACCACCAAGTACGAGCATGTAATCCCGCAGCTGGTGGCCATTGAGGAAAGCGACGATGTAGAGGGCCTGCTGATTATTCTCAACACCGTGGGCGGCGATGTGGAGGCAGGACTGGCCATTGCCGAGCTGCTGTCCACCATGCGAACGCCCACTGCCTCTCTGGTGCTGGGTGGCGGCCACTCCATCGGCGTGCCCCTGGCGGTGTCCTGCCGGCGCAGTTTTATTGTGCCCAGCGCCACCATGACGGTGCACCCGGTGCGTATGAACGGCCTGGTACTGGGCGTGCCCCAGACCCTGTCTTATTTTGAGAAAATGCAGGATCGGATCGTGCGCTTTATTGCGCATAATGCCAAGATCAGCGCAGACGATTTCCGTGCCCTGATGATGAAGACCGGGGAACTGGTGATGGATGTAGGCACGGTGCTGGACGGTGCCGGTGCTGTGGACTGCGGGCTTATTGACCAAATGGGCGGTCTTAGTGACGCACTTGCGTTTCTCAACCGCACCATTGAGGAGGAGCACCATGCTGTGGACTGTCATTAGTCAGGCGGATGTGTTCTACCAGGCGGCGCAGGGCAGCCGGGCGCCTCGCTCCAGTAACCCTTTTGACTACCTGAACAACGGGTACAGTCTGGAGGGCGCTTCTTTGTTCGGAGGGCAGGATCATGTGGTTTTTAACTGCGATATTTCAAGCCGTCGCACAGGCAGTCACCTGGGTACTCCCGGTGTCTGAAAGTGGGCATTCGGCGATCTTTCACGATTTTTCCGGTCGGTTCAGCGGCAATGGCAGCGAGCTGACCGGGCTGGTACATATTGGTATTGCACTGGGTATTTTCTTGGTGTTCATTAAGCTGTTTGTGCGGCTGTTTGGCGAGTTTATCGCCTTTTTCAAAGATGCGTTTGCAAAGCAAAATCCCTTTGTCAACCCCGGCGGTGCACGCCGGTTTATGTTCGGCACGGTGCTGGGCTTTTTGCCGATGGTTTTGCTGTTGGTGCCGGCAGGCAAGTACGGCAATGTGTACGGCCTGTTTCGCAGCATGGGTTATAACGGCACATTGCTGGACGAGGGTGTGTTTTTCGTCCTCACAGGCGGGCTTATTCTGCTGGCGCTGCTGCAAATGAAAAAGCACGGTCCCCAAAAGAATGTGGACTGGTACGCCGCTTTAATCTTGGGGTTTGCCGCCGCCTTTTCCCTGCCCATTGCCGGGCTGTCCTATATGGGCGTGCTATTCTGCCTGGGCGTGACGATGGGCGTGGCACGCAAAATCTCTTACCGCTTTGCGGCGGTGTCCAGCGTGCTGACCCTGTTGGTGCTGGGCGTGGTGGAAATTTGCACCTGCGTGACTTATGTGAATATCATTGCCGGTATTGTTGCAGTGGTACTCAGCGCGGCGGTGACCTATTTTATGGTGAAGCTGATGCTGTGGATCCTGCACGGGGGCAAGCTTAAGGCGTTTGCTTATTACGATTTTGCCCTGGCCGGTGTGTGCGTCGTGGTGGGTATTTTTGAACTGATTTTACGATAATTTTAGTTTTTAAGGACAGATAAAATGGCGAATGTACAAAAGAAGAATGCCCGGGGTCATCGCCGGGAAGAAAAGAAAGCTGCGGCTCGCGGGACTGCTCCGGCACCAAAGAGGCGTACGAAGGCGGAACAGGCTCGTTGGGAGCAAATGGAGCTGGAAGCCCAGGCGGCTGCCGCCAAGCGTCAGGAGAACATCAGCCGTATTGTCGGCGTGGCAATTTTTGCCTTGTCGGTGATTTTTTTCTTCGTTGCGGTGATCGGCGGCGACGGCGCATGGAAAGTGGTACATAATGTGTACTTAGGGCTGTTTGGCATGTTGGCGGCCGTGTTGTTTCCCATACTGGCGGTGGCGATCATTCTCCTTTATTCTTACAAGGAGAACAAGGCCAAAAAACGCGCGATGGAAGAGGGGACAGCAGCACAAAAGTCCCCGGTGTCTCCTCGAGAGCTGATTGCCAAGGGTGTGGAAAGTGTGATTATCGTGCTGCTGATTGCAGCACTGATCCATATTATTGAAAACCCTACCGGGTTGAAATTTGCAGACAGCGTGAAGTTGGGCTACACCCAGGCGCCTTATGAATTTAACGGCGGCTTTTTCGGTGCGCTTATCGGTTGGGCACTGCTGACCTTTGGCAAGGCACCGGCCATTATTGTGGATCTGGTGCTGCTGGTGGTGGACTTTATGCTGCTGGCGCGGCTGACGGTGATGCAGTTCTTAAACGGCGCGGCACAGCCGGCCAAGAAGGCCTACGAAAAGGCAGGGGATGCCATTGAGGTGTATCGGGAGCGCCGCCAGGCCAATATTGATGTGCCCCTGGACGCGCACGCTCCCGGCGAACAGGAGACGGAAGAGGAGCCGCCTGCGCAAAAAGGCAAAAAGAAGAATACGGACGCTGTGGATACAGACAGTATTGTAAAAGAACTGAATCAGAAGCACAGCAAAAAAATAGCAGAGAAAAAACAGTCTGTCCCGGAAATGGCCAAGTCCTTGGATGAGATTGTGGACAAGGCCACCGAGGAGGCCGATCCGAAGAAAACGGATCCGTCGGAAGTCTTTACGGTTACGGACGCGCAAATGGAAGCGGGTGTGGCGGATTATAAGCTGCCGCCGGTATCACTGCTGACCCCTGCCCAGCATAAGTCTGTAAAAGATGTGAGCGGGGAGCTGAAATCCAATGCAGAGCGGCTCATCGACACCCTTCATTCCTTTAATGTGGACGCCACCATTACGGACATTAGCCGCGGTCCCACCGTGACCCGGTATGAGCTGAAACCGGCTGCCGGTGTGCGTATTTCTAAAATCACCAATTTGTCCGACGATATTGCTCTGAATTTGGCGGCCACCCATGTGCGTATTGAGGCCCCCATTCCCGGCAAAGCGGCGGTGGGTATCGAGGTGCCCAATTCCGTAAAAAGCGGCGTATCTATGCGCGAGTTGATCGACACGCCGGAGTTTGGCAAGCAGCGGTCGATGCTGTCTGTGGGCCTTGGACGGGATATTTCCGGCGATGCGGTGTACTGCGATGTGGCAAAGATGCCCCATCTGCTGATCGCCGGTACAACCGGTTCCGGTAAGTCCGTGTGTATGAACAGCATTATTGTGTCTATTTTGTATCGTGCCAAGCCGGATGAGGTGAAGTTGGTACTGATTGACCCTAAAAAAGTGGAGTTTAGCAAGTATTCCGGCATTCCCCATTTATTGGTGCCGGTGGTGACCGATCCCCGCAAGGCGGCAGGTGCGCTGGGCTGGGCTGTGTCTGAGATGCTCAAGCGTTATCAGACCTTTAGTGACACCGGCGTACGGGATATTGAGGGCTATAACAAATATGTGAAGAAGCATGAGGATATGCAGCCCATGCCTAAGATCGTCATTTGCATTGATGAGTTATCCGACCTGATGATGGCGGCGCCTAAGGAGATCGAGGACTCGATCTGCCGTTTGGCACAGATGGCACGTGCAGCGGGTATGCACCTGGTGATCGCCACCCAGCGCCCCTCCGTAGATGTAATTACCGGTCTGATCAAGGCCAACATTTCGTCTCGAATTGCGCTGACTGTCAGCTCGCAGATTGACTCCCGTACCATTTTGGACGCCTCCGGCGCCGAGAAGCTGCTGGGCTACGGCGATATGCTGTATGCGCCCATCGGCTCCTCCAAGCCCATTCGTGTGCAGGGCTGCTATATCAGCGATGAAGAAGTGGAGTCCCTGTGCGATTTTGTAAAGAGCCAGGGCGAGAGCCAGTACAGCGACGAAATTCAAAAAGAGATTGAGGCCAAGGCCGTGCAGGATAAAAAAAGTCCCTTTGAGGGCGACGAAAGTTCGGAACAGCTGGATCCCCGCTTTGAGGAAGCGGTGGAGATCGTGCTGGAGACCGGCACCGCGTCTACCTCTTTTTTGCAGCGCAAGCTGTCCGTAGGGTATGCCCGCGGGGCAAAAATTATGGACCAGCTGGAAGAGAAGGGGATCATCGGTCCCCAGGACAGCGCTAAAAAGCGTGAAGTGCGGATCAACAAACAGCAGTGGCTGGAAATGCAGAACCAAGGCCCGGCACCGAAAATGAATGCAGAGACCGCTGAGCAAATGCGCTTTGAGGAAGCGGAGTCAGACGAGGACCAAACCGATGCAGAATGATTTTTTACCCATTACTCCGGCAGAAATGCGTGAGCGCGGGTGGAAACAACCGGATTTTGTGTATGTGACGGGTGACGCCTATGTGGATCACCCGTCCTTTGGCGCTGCCATCATTACCCGCTTGCTGGAGAGCCAGGGGTTCAAGGTGGTGGTGCTCAGCCAGCCGGACTGGCACAGCGTGCGGGACCTTCAGAAATTCGGGCGGCCCAAGTATGCTTTTTTAATCACTGCCGGGAATATTGACTCTATGGTGGCCCACTATACCGCTGCTAAGAAGCTACGCCACGACGACGCATATACTGCCGGTGGCAAGCACGGCAAGCGCCCGGATCGGGCGGTGAATGTGTACACCCGCCTGGCAAAAGAGGCCTACCCGGACTGTCCGGTGATTTTAGGCGGGCTGGAGGCGTCCCTGCGCCGCTTTGCGCATTACGATTACTGGGACGACGCCATTCGACCCTCTGCGCTGGTGGACTCCGGCGCTGATCTGCTGATCTACGGTATGGGAGAGAAGCAGATAACGGAGATTGCCCGCCGCCTGCGAGAGGGTGAGCCGGTGGGCAGTATGCACGACATTCGGGGCACCATGTATGCGGTGCCCACCAAAGACACACCCTTTGGCGGAGTGGAGTGTCCCTCCTTTGAGAATGTGTGTGCCTCTAAAAAGGAATATGCCCGCTCTTGCCGACTGGAGCAGGACGAGCAGGATCATGTGCGGGGCAAGCTGCTCAAGCAGCGCCACGGCAAGGTGATGGTGGTGCAAAATCCGCCTATGGAGCCGCTGACCACCTCGGAGCTGGACCGGGTGTACAGTCTGCCGTATATGCGGGCGTACCATCCCAGTTATGAGAAGCTGGGCGGTGTGCCGGGCATTGAAGAAGTGCGCTTTTCCATTACCCACAATCGGGGATGTTTCGGCGCTTGCAATTTCTGTTCCATTGCATTCCATCAAGGGCGCTATGTGACCTCTCGCAGCAAAAAAAGCCTGCTGATTGAAGCGCAAAAGATTACCCAAATGCCGGACTTCAAGGGCTATATTCATGATGTGGGCGGCCCCACCGCCAACTTCCGCCACCCTAGCTGCGCCTTGCAGGAGCAGCACGGCCTGTGCAAGGGCAAAAAATGTTTGGCGCCGAAACCATGCCCCAATTTGCAGGCGGACCACCGGGAATATTTGGACATTCTTCGGGCGCTGCGGCAGGTGGATGGAGTCAAGAAAGTGTTTATCCGCAGCGGTATTCGCTATGATTATCTGCTTTGCGACCCGGACGACAGCTTCTTCCGGGAGTTGGTGCAGCACCATGTGAGCGGCCAGCTGAAAGTGGCACCGGAGCACTGCTCCGCTGCGGTGCTGGACAAAATGGGCAAGCCCCATATTGAAGCGTATATTGAGTTTTCCCGCCGGTATTTTACTTACACCGGCCAAATCCAAAAGGAGCAGTACCTGGTGCCGTATCTGATGAGCTCGCACCCCGGCTCCCGGTTGGACGATGCCATTGAACTGGCGTGTTTCTTAAAGAAAAATCACATTCGCCCGGAGCAGGTGCAGGACTTTTATCCCACCCCGGGCACCATCTCCACCTGTATGTTCTATACGGAGCTGGATCCGTACACCATGGAGCCGGTCTATGTGGCAAAGAACCCCCACGACAAGGCACTTCAGCGGGCACTGCTTCAGTATTATAATCCTAAGAACTACGCCCTTTGTTCTGAGGCACTGCGTCGAGCCCATCGTACAGATCTGATCGGCAATGGCCCTAAGTGTTTGATCCCGGCAACACCGCCCGGCGGACGACCGGATGACCGTTCCGGTGGTAAAGCAAAGGGGCGCGTGCGCGGCCACGGAAAGCCGGTTGGCGGAAACAATCGCTTTGACGGAAAGTCTGCAAAGCGTAAACCCTATGGCAACCGATCCGGAAAAAAGAAATAGAAATGAAAAAAGCACGACAGCTGAAACTGTCGTGCTTTTTGGTGCGGGTAACAGGGGTCGAACCTGCACGGTTGCCCACAGGAACCTAAATCCTGCGTGTCTGCCAATTCCACCATACCCGCATAACGGCTCTTATTTTAGCATTTTGTGCCAAAAAAATCAAGTATAAAAAAAGCGAAGCCGCAAAGCTCCGCTCTTTATTCCGCCCAGCCGCCGTGTGACGAGAATAACCTGCATCTCAAGCAGGTGGGTGACCGCCGTTCGGTTTTGTGCTTCCATCGTCCCCGCAGGGGAGGCCTGCATACCTGCCGACCGAGCAGGAAACCCTTGTAAAAAATTGTTCGGGTTATTAAATCACACGGTTGTCGAGAAGGGCAGAACAGATGTTCTGTTCTTTATTCTTACTGCTCCGGCTCAAAATATTCTACATCATATTTCTTTTCTACCATAGCCATCAGAATATCGGAGACCTGCTCAAATTCCATCTCGTCCTCGATCTCGGCCAGATATTCCTCGCCGTTTTCCTCCAGCACTTTCAGAATAATGACTTCGTTGTCTGCCTCTACGATTTCTTCCGCCTCATCGTGGTATTCGGTAATGGCCACATACACATCGTCGTCCGTCTCGTACCGCTCCAGCAGTTCAAATACAATCTCGTTGCCGTCGTCGTCAGTCACGGAGATCAGGTCCGGTTCGTACAGTTCTTTGTTATCGCTCATAGTTCTCACGCCTTTCTTTTTGCATTATACTCTATTTGCCCATTGCCGTCAATGGCTATTTTGTGGTTGGCGGGGAACAAACCCCATATTTTGCGTAATGTGGAAAATCATTATCAGTAATGCACAAAAAAGTCAAAAAAATATGCAAAAACCTATTGACAACTGCTAACTTTGGTGCTACTATGTAGTTGAACACAGGAGATAAGCCTTAGGAAGTAGTTAAGGCGTGTTCAATCTAATAAGGAGGTCGGTCCAATGGAGAGTGAACCCTTTCAGCAGACCGCCTGTACCGCTCGTCAATAGAGTATAACGGATTTGTGTATGGACAGAGTGCAAATCGGAATTGCACGGCGCACACAAGCTCAAGTGAGCAAAGTAAAAGTTATCATGCAGGATTGATTGGAACGGCAGGCGCTGATTCAACTGAATAGTAAAGGTATATATCGGTCATCTACCTGCAAGTGACCTGGGAGTACCGCCAGGCGGTGCTTTCATAGATGATGTATTTTACGACCAGGTGAATTCCAATGGAGAAGTAAATTTCGTTTTTTCAACTTTAATATTTGTCAAAATCTAAAAAACGAGGTACGGTCCAATGGGCTAAACAGTGTGTACGTTATGTGCCGAAAATAAAAACTAAATAATAAGTGGACATACGCTCCGGGTGTTGCAAGGCATCCGGAGTTGTTTTTTGTTTGCGGCTGTTGTTGTTTTATCTGTATTATGTGATTTTTTTAACCGATTTGCACACTTTTGTGGGCGCAAAATCCCGGCTGCCGCTTGACAAGGGGCGGCGGTTTTGGTACTATAATACCGATAGAAAACGGCTAGGAACGGAAGGAGTACCCCATGACGGCGGCATAGAGAGCTTGTGGTCGGTGCAAACAGGCGCGCCCAGTGCGGGAAGGTAGTCCGGGAGCCGGTGCGGTGAAAGGCAGTAGTCGCACCCGTGTGCCGCGTTAAGGCAAGAGCGGCGCGCTTTGGCGCGCAATTTGAGTGGTACCGCGGAAGTTCAGTTCCGTCTCATTATGAGACGGGGCTTTTTTATTTTTGTAAGGAGCAAAAAAATATGGCAAAAGAGTTGGACAAACAGTACAGCCCCCAAAATGTGGAGGACCGCACCTATAAATTCTGGTGCGATCACAAGTATTTTCACGCTGAAGTGAACCCGGACAAGAAACCCTACACCATCGTGATCCCACCGCCGAACATTACCGGCCAGCTGCACATGGGTCACGCGTTGGACGAGACTTTGCAGGATATTCTCATCCGCTGGCGCCGTATGGAGGGTTACGAGACCCTGTGGCTGCCGGGCACGGACCACGCGTCCATTGCAACGGAGGCCAAGATCGTAGAGGCCATGCGCAAAGAGGGCATCACCAAAGAGGAGATTGGCCGGGAGAAGTTCTTGGAGCGTGCTTGGGAGTGGAAAGCCCAGTACGGCGGCCGCATTGTGGAGCAGCTAAAAAAGCTTGGTTCCTCCTGCGACTGGGATCGGGAGCGTTTTACTCTGGACGAAGGATGCAGCAAGGCCGTGCGCGAGGTCTTTTGCAAGCTGTACGATAAGGGCCTGATTTACCGGGGTGAGCGCATCATTAACTGGTGCCCCCACTGCCTGACTTCGATCTCTGACGCAGAGGTGGAGTACGAGGATCAGGCCGGTCACTTCTGGCACCTGCGCTATCCCTTTAAGGACGGCAGCGGCTACCTGGAGCTGGCCACCACCCGACCGGAGACCCTGCTGGGCGATACAGCCGTGGCGGTGAACCCCAATGACGAGCGTTATAAAGGTATGGTCGGCAAGACCCTGATCCTGCCCATCGTGCATAGAGAAATTCCCGTGATTGCCGATGATTATGTGGATATTGAGTTCGGTACAGGTGTTGTGAAGATCACCCCGGCCCATGACCCCAACGACTTTGAGGTGGGGCTGCGCCACAATTTAGAGGTCATCAATGTTCTGACCCCGGATGCCAAGATCGTGGATGATTATCCTAAGTACGCCGGTATGGATCGCTACGAGGCTCGTAAGGCCATTGTTGAGGACCTGGAAGCCGAGGGCGCTTTGGTGGAGATTGAGGATTACAGCCACAATGTAGGCACATGCTACCGCTGTGGCACCACCGTGGAGCCGCGGGTTAGCAAGCAGTGGTTCGTGAAGATGGAGCCGCTGGCAAAACCGGCTGTGGAGGTGGTCAGAAACGGGGAAGTGAAGTTTGTTCCCGAGCGGTTTGACAAGACCTACTTCCACTGGATGGAGAATATTAAGGACTGGTGTATCTCTCGCCAGCTGTGGTGGGGTCATCGTATTCCCGCCTATTACTGCGACGATTGCGGTGAGGTGATGGTGTCTGCCCAGGAAGTGCATACTTGCTCTAAGTGCGGTGGCAACCATGTGCACCAGGATCCGGACACCCTGGATACCTGGTTCTCCTCCGCCTTGTGGCCGTTTTCTACCCTTGGTTATCCGGACGATACCAAGGAACTGGAGTATTTCTATCCCACGGATACGCTGGTCACCGGCTATGACATTATCTTCTTCTGGGTGGCCAGAATGATCTTCTCCGGTGTGGAGCACATGGGACAGGTGCCCTTCCACACGGTGCTGATCCACGGCCTGGTGCGTGACGCACAGGGTCGCAAGATGAGTAAGTCCCTGGGCAACGGTATTGATCCGCTGCTGGTGATCGACCAGTACGGCGCCGATGCCTTGCGCTTTACTCTGGCTACCGGCAATGCGCCGGGCAACGATATGCGCTTCTCCGACGAGAAGGTAAAGGCCTCCCGCAACTTTGCAAACAAGCTGTGGAACGCCGCCCGCTTTGTGCTGATGTATCTGGGCAATGACTACAGCTATCCGGGTCTACCGAAGGATTTGGCTATTGAGGACAAGTGGATCCTCTCCAAGGTCAATACCCTGGCTAAGGAAGTGACGGACAACCTGGAGCGGTTTGAACTGGGTATCGCTGTTGCCAAGCTGTATGATTTTATTTGGGATGTGTTCTGCGACTGGTATATTGAGATCGCCAAGATCCGTTTGCAGTCCGGCGAGGGTGCCGATACCGCCAAGGCGGTGCTGGTGTATGTGCTGACGGATATTCTGAAGCTGCTGCACCCCTTTATGCCCTTTATTACAGAAGAGATTTATCAGGCTATTCCGCACGATACAGAGTCCATTATGATCTCCAAGTGGCCGGAATATGACCCGACGCTGTCCTTTGCGGATGAGGAAGCCCAGATGGAGAAGATTATGGACGCCATTCGGGCGATCCGTAACCGCCGGGCGGAGATGAATATCCCCCCCAGCAAAAAGTCCAAGGTCTATGTGGAGACCGCCTTTGCCGATGTGTTCGCCGTAGGCAGTGAGTTTATCAAGCGGTTGGCCTATGCTTCCGATGTGGAGATTGCAGACGCCTTTGGTGACCTGGGCAACACGGTGACCATTGTTACCAACGACGCCAAGATTTATATTCCTCTGGGCGATTTGGTGGACTTTGAGGCGGAGGCCAAGCGCCTGCAAAAGGAACTGGCTGCTGCCGAGGAAAAGCTGGCCTTTATCAACAAGAAGTTGGACAACCCGGGCTTTGTGAACAAAGCACCGGAGAAAGTGGTCCAGCAGAACCGGGACGAGGCTGCCAAGCTGACGGAAAAGATCGCTAACTTGCGCTCCTCCCTGGAAAATTTGGGCAAGTAAAATGACCTACGAAGCAGCAATTCAATTGATCAAACAAAAGCAAAGCCTCGGCGTGCAGCCGGGGCTTTCCCGCATGTTGGCGGCTATGGAAAAGACCGGCAGTGTGCAAAACAAATTGCAGGTGATCCATGTGGCGGGCACCAACGGCAAGGGCACCGTCTGTGCTGCCGTGGCCGACGGCTTGCGTCGTGCCGGGTACCGGGTGGGCGTGTTCAGCTCCCCCTGGGTCACGGACTTTCGCGAGCAGATCACCGTGGACGGCCGGATGATTCCCAAGCAGGACTTTGCGGACTGCGTAGAGGTCTTTGCGAAAGAACCGTTGACGGAATTTGAGCTGATCACCGCCGTGATGTATCTGTACTTCTACCGCAGCGGGGTAGATTACGCTGTGGTAGAGTGCGGTATGGGCGGTGCCGGGGATTGCACCAATGTGCTGGCTCATCCCACAGTGTGCGCATTTGCCAAGGTGGCGCTGGACCATACGGCGTTTTTGGGCGATACGGTAGAGGCTATTGCCCGGGAAAAGAGCGGCATTATCAAGCCCGGTTGTCCGGTGGTGCTGTACCCCCAAATTGCCGCCAAAGATGTATTTTTGGAGCAGTGTCGTGCGCTGCATTGCCCTGTGACGGAAGCTGCCCAGCAGGGTGACCCGATTGCGGATGACTTGGCGGTGGCCGGGGAAGTGCTGCGCCTGCTGGGAGTGGATACCACGCCGGGGCTGCCTATGTTGCCCGCCCGGCGGGAGCACTTTGGCGAAAATTTGTTACTGGACGGTGCCCACAATCCAGACGGTGCTGCGGCGCTGCTGCTTCATTTGCCTACGGATCGTCCCATTGCTGCCGTACTGGCGATGATGGAGGATAAGGACATTGACGGTTATCTCTGTCAGGTGCTGCCTCGGTGTCGTCGAGTGATTGCTACCACCGTGCCCGGTATGGGGCGTGCATTGTCTGCGGAAGATTTGGCGGCGGCGGCGCGAAAGTATTGCCCCGATGTGACTGCAGAGCCAAATCCACACCGGGCGCTGGCGGCCGCCAAGGCGGACGGCGACTTTGTTTTGGTCTGCGGTTCTTTTTACTTAGCACGGGAGATCAGAAAAGATTTGATCTAAAACACAATACGGCAAATTCTGCAAAACCGGTCTGTTACAGTGTAAACAGACCGGTATTTTTTTGGAGTGATGGTATGAATGTAACTTTGGAGAGCAGCGGCAATTTGCTCATTGCCTATCTGTTTGGCGAGATCGACCACCATACCGCCGTTGCGGTGCGCAGCCAGATCGACAGCGCCATACAGGACAAGCTGCCCAGCCACCTGATCCTGGATTTTAAGAATGTCACATTTATGGATTCCAGCGGCATTGGGCTGGTGATGGGTCGCTATCGGCTGGTGCACAGCTATCAAGGCACGGTGGAGATCAAGAATGTGACCGCCCGCACCAAAAAGATTATGGAGCTGGCGGGGCTGGGGAGCATTGCACTGATAAAGGAGAACGAAGATGAAAAAGACCAATGAATTTCGCTTGACTTTGGACGCTCGTAGTGTCAATGAGGGCTTTGCAAGAGTGGCGGTGTCTGCCTTTGCGGCACCGCTGGACCCCACCTTGGAGGAACTGGCGGACTTGAAAACCGCCGTGTCAGAGGCGGTGACCAACTGCATTGTTCACGGCTATAAGGATTGCTGCGGCAAGATCTATATACATACGGTACTGCTGGATCCGCCGGCGGTGCGGGTAACCGTGCGGGACAAGGGTTGTGGTATCGTCGATGTGCCGCAAGCCATGACCCCGCTTTATACCACCGGGGAGGGAGAGCGCGCCGGGCTGGGCTTTACGGTGATGGAGAGCTTTTGCGACAAGCTGCGAGTCACTTCTAAGCCGGGTAGAGGCACCACTGTGGTGCTGGAAAAACGCATTACCGGCAAGCAAAAATGGTAACTGCGGAGCGGGAGCGGCAAATCCGAGAGAACCTGGGGCTGGTGCATACCGTTGCCAACCGCTTTCGCGGGCGGGGCATTGAGTACGACGATCTGTACCAGTCCGGCTGTGTGGGGCTGATCAAGGCGGTGGATCGGTTTGACCCGACCCTGGGGTATGCATTCTCTACCTATGCAGTGCCGGTGATCATCGGCGAGATCAAGCGCCTGTTTCGGGACGGCGGCGCCGTGAAGGTCAGCAGGGCACTTAAGGAAAAGGCGCTTCACGCCGCGCGACTGCGTGAGGACTTTTTGCGCCGGGAGGGGCGGGAGCCGACCATTGGCGAACTGGCAGAGCTGCTGTCTTGCGACCCGGCAGAGGCGGCGGAGATCGTGGGTGTTATGCAGCCTACGGTGTCCATCAACAGTGCCGGTGAGGACGGCGATGCCACGCTGGATATTCCGGTGGACGACAGCGAACAACTGTTTGATCGGCTGACCGTTTTGCAAGCCATGGACGGTCTGGAAAAAAGCGAGCAAATGCTGGTGGAGCTGCGCTATTATAAGGGTCTGACCCAGTGCAAAACGGCGGAAATTCTGGGTCTGTCCCAAGTGCAGGTCTCCCGTAAAGAAAAAGCCGTCCTGCAAAAAATGCGCCGGGTTATGGACGGATAAAGTACAAAAAAGCGACAACCACTGCCCATAGTGGTTGCCGCTTTTTTCTATTTCCACGCATCGTGGACGGATTTCCACTATGCGGTCACTTGAACAAACCCTTGCCGTGTGGTATGTTAACGGTAGAAAGTCTTAGGCCTGAAAGAGGCGGGGCTTATTCTTTCGGCGAGGTGTGCATTTATGGAAAAAAGGCGTAAGCAAGCCATTGTCATCAAGTGCCTGTTTTTGGCGGTTGTTCTTGGCTTTGTCATGCTGTTTGTAGTCGGTATGTGTCGGTCGGACGCCCGGTTCTTTTCGTTGAATCAAACGCGTATCCGTACGGATTCAGTTGATTCTTACACCGTGGTGGATGATCAAGGCCGGTCAGCGATTTATCGGGAGCAGGACGAAAAATATAAAACGGTAACGAAAATCCTTTCCAGCGCAGAAGTACGCCATGACAAAGAAAATATCTATCAATATGACAATACGTCCGCGCGCATTGTTTTGACGGACAAACATCATAGCGTGACTTTTATTACCCACGATATACAGCCGGACGGCAGTGTGCTGCTGATACTGAAAGACTATTGCAAAGACAAAAGCACCGTTTATATGCTGGATCATCACGATTATTTGATTACATACTTATTGGAAAAAGACTATAGTTGCATTTTTAATTAGGATAAAACGGCAACAAAAAAGGCACAGCGTAATGCTGTGCCTTTTGGTGTATATCCATTAGTTTTTCAGGCTATGGAGCGGAGCGGGGATCTTGCCGCCGCGGTTGATGAACTTGGCGGGGGAGCCGGTGTTCACTTTCATTACAGGGCCGGCGCCCAGCAGGCCGCCGAACTCCAGCTCGTCGCCTACCTGCTTGCCGATGGCGGGAATCACGCGCACAGCGGTGGTCTTGCAGTTGACCATACCGATGGCGGCCTCATCGGCGATAATGCCGCTGATCACCTCCGGCGTGGTGTCGCCGGGAATGACGATCATATCCAGACCCACGGAGCAAACAGCGGTCATGGCTTCCAACTTCTCAATGGTCAGCGCGCCACAGCGGGCTGCGTCGATCATACCTGCGTCCTCAGATACCGGGATAAAGGCTCCGGACAGGCCGCCTACGCTGGAGGAGGCCATCACGCCGCCTTTCTTGACAGCATCGTTGAGCATAGCCAGGCAAGCTGTGGTGCCTGCGCCGCCGCACTTTTCCAGGCCAATCTCTTCCAAAATATGGGCCACGGAGTCGCCTACCGCTGGGGTGGGGGCCAGGGACAGGTCCACAATGCCAAAGGGCACGCCCAGCCGCCGAGAGGCCTCTACGCCTACCAGCTGGCCCATACGGGTGACCTTAAAGGCGGTCTTTTTAATCAGCTCTGCAATATCGTTAATGGAGTAGTCCGGGAACTTGGCAACAGCCGCGCGTACCACACCGGGGCCGGACACACCCACATTGATCACGCAGTCCGGCTCGGACACACCGTGGAATGCACCCGCCATAAAGGGATTATCCTCCGGGGCATTGCAAAACACCACCAGCTTGCCGGCGCCGATGCAGTCGTTCTCTTTGGTCAGCTCTGCGGCTTCCTTGACCTTTTGGCCCATCAGCTTTACCGCGTCCATATTGATACCGGCTTTAGTGGAACCAATGTTTACGGAGGAGCAAATGTGCTCCGTCTCTGCCAGCGCGCGGGGAATGGAGTCAATCAGTTCCCGGTCGCCAGCAGCAAATCCCTTTTGTACCAGGGCACTGTAACCGCCGATAAAGTTCACCCCGATGGTGCGGGCTGCTTTTTCCAGCGCCAGGGCGTACTTTACCGGGTCGCCGCCGCTGATGCCTGCCATAATGGCAATGGGGGTCACGCTGACTCGCTTGTTAATAATAGGAATACCGTATTCCCGCTCAATGTCCTCGCCGGTCTGAACCAGCTTCTCCGCCTTAGTGCAAATTTTGTCATACACCTTGGCGCAAGCCTTGTCAATATCCGTATCGGCACAGTCTAAAAGGGAAATGCCCATGGTGGTGGTACGAATGTCCAGGCACTCGTCCTGGATCATACGAATGGTTTCTAAAATATCGTAAGTATTGATCAATGGAGTGCCTCCTGTTAAATCTTGTGCATGGAGTTAAAAATATCCTCGTGCATCACATGGATAGAAAGATTGCTTGCTTTGCCAAAGTTCTCCAATTCGCCGGACAGGGCGGAGAGGGAAGTGTTGCACCGGGTCAGGTCCGCCATCATGATCATGCAGAACATATCCTGCAAGATGGACTGGGTCACTTCTACAATATTCACCTGGTGTTCGGCACAGATGGCAGACACCTTGGCAAGAATGCCCACGGTATCTTTACCTACAACTGTAATGACTGCTCTCATTATCAAGACCTCCGTTTTGTCTATTATTTGCTAATGATTATAACAAAGATGTAAAATTTTTTCAATAATAGCGCAAAATATATTTCCAACTTCCGCCGATTGTGGTAAAATACTGTGCAACAAGCGGATTGGAGATGAAATTGTGCATTACGAAAATTTGGTAGACCTGCACACCCACTCGGATCATTCCTTTGACGGCAAACAGTCCTGTATGCTGCTGTGCGAGACGGCGGTGGCCAAGGGCGCGTCCTGTATTGCCATTACCGATCACTGCGAGATTGACTCAAAGACCGAGGACTTTCGCGCGCTGTGTACCAATCAGTATGTAGAAACCTTTGAGTGCAAGCGGTACTTTGAGGGTCAACTGCTGGTGCTCCAGGGGATTGAGCTGGGCCAGGCTATTTATAATATCCCGCTGGCAAATCATATTCTGGATAAGTTTAATTATGATTTTGTGCTTGGCTCCATCCATAATCTGCCGGAGATGGAAGACTTCTTTTTTATGGATTATAAGGATAAAGATGTTTATGACCTGCTGAGCCGGTATTTTCAAAAGGAGCTGGAGTTGGCCAAATGGGACGGCTTTGACTCGCTGGCGCACCTGACCTACCCACTGCGGTATATGGTTGGGGAGCAGAAGATCCCGGTGGATATGACCCGGTTTGACGATGTGATCGGCGAGATCTTTGAAACGCTGATTAAGAACCATAAAGCCTTAGAAATCAACACCAGCGGCATTGCCATGCCTTTGGGCGACACCCTGCCCGGGGAAGCGTACATACAGCGCTTTCACGATATGGGCGGGCAGTATATTACCGTTGGGTCGGACGCCCATGTGCCGGAAAAGCTGTGCGGCAATGTGGACAAGGGTATGGCGCTGGCCAAGAAGTGCGGGTTTGACTATGTGACCATCTTCAACCGCCGGGAGCCTATGCTGGTGCCCATTGCGTAAACACAAGGAGAGAAAATGATATGATGGATGAACTGTTAAGTTTGATCAAAGAGAATCCTCGCCTGACCAATGCAGAGTTGGCGGCGGCGTTGGATCGGGACGAAGCGCAGGTGGCACAGCAGGTGCGCCAATATGAAGCGGATGGCGTGATCAAAGGCTATTGCGCCATTTTGGATAAGGAAAAAGCCGGGGACGAAACGGTGACTGCACTGATCGAAATCAAAGTGCAGCCCAAGTTCGGTCACGGCTTTGACGATATTGCCCGGCGCATTGCGGCGCTGGAAGAAGTGGAGAGCATTTTCCTGATGAGCGGTGGGTATGATCTGTGCTGCCTGGTGACGGACAAATCCTTCCAGGAGGTGTCCATGTTCGTTGCCAGCCGCCTGTCGCCCATGGAAGATGTGGTGTCTACCGCCACCCACTTTATCCTAAAGAAGTATAAAGAGCAGGGCGTGCTCTTTGCACAGAAGAATACGGACGATCGGGGGAATATTTCTCTGTGATCCGATATGAAAATGATATGAATCCCGCTCTTTGCAATGTAAAACCCAGCGGTATCCGCAAGTTCTTTTCCATTGCAGAAGAGATGGATAACGTGATTTCCCTTGGTGTGGGCGAGCCGGACTTTTTGACACCCTGGCATATTCGCCGAGAGGGGATCGACTCCTTAGACCGGGGCGCCACCCGCTACACCGCCAATGCCGGACTGCTGACTCTGCGACAGGAGATCTGTGCCTTCTATGCCCGCCGGTATCATTTGCAGTACAGGGCTGAAAATCAGGTGCTGGTGACAGTTGGCGGTTCCGAAGGCATTGATATGGCCATCCGCACATTGGTGTGCCCCGGTGATGAGGTGCTGGTGGTGGAGCCGTCCTTTGTGTGCTACAAACCGCTGGTAGAGGTTAGCGGCGGCGTGGCTGTGCCGCTGGTAACGAAGGAAGAAGACAACTTCCGTCTGACGGCTGCCGCGCTGGAAGCTGCTATTACGCCTAAGACCAAGCTGCTGGTGTTCCCATACCCCAACAATCCCACCGGTGCGGTGATGCGCCGGGAGGACTTGGAGCCGATTTGTCGGGTGCTGCAAAAGCACAAGATTTATGTGCTGTCCGATGAGATTTACAGCGAGCTGACCTACGGCGGTGCGGACCACACCTCCATTGCTGCCATGCCCGGCATGGCAGAGCGCACGGTGGTGATCAACGGTTTTTCCAAGACCTATTCCATGACCGGCTGGCGCCTGGGTTATGCACTGGGGCCAGCGCCTATTATTCAGCAGATGACCAAGCTGCACCAGTTTGCCATTATGTCTGCCCCCACCACCAGCCAAACGGCTGCCATTGAGGCTCTGCGCCACGGGGACGGGGACATTGATAAAATGCGCCGGGATTATGATATGCGCCGCCGCTTTACCGTGCACGCATTTCGTGAGATCGGGATGCCATGCTTTGAACCGGAGGGTGCGTTTTATTTGTTCCCTTGCATTAACTCCACAGGGCTTAGCTCTGAGGAGTTCTGCGAGCGGCTCATTTATTCCAAGCGGGTGGCTGTGGTGCCCGGCAACGCCTTTGGCGACTGCGGCGAGGGCTTTATCCGCGTGTCTTACTGCTATTCTATTGAGAACATTAAAGAGGCTGTCACCCGTATCGGTGAATTTGTGAAAGAATTAGAGGACGAGCATGACCGTTAAACGCGTAGAAGTGCTGGCGTATGCCAAGATCAACTTAATGCTGGATATTATCCGTCGTCGCACCGACGGCTACCATGATCTGTTTATGATTATGCAGAGCGTGGGCGTGGCCGATCGGGTGACCGTGGAGCGTGAGCCGGGGCGCAAGCTGCGGCTGACTGCCAGTATGGATGATATTCCGCTGGACGATAATAATATTGCATGGAAAGCGGCCGCTTTGTTCTTTAAGACCACTGGGCTACGCCGCCCAGGACTGCATATTCACTTGGAGAAGCACATTCCCCACGCAGCGGGTCTGGCCGGCGGCAGTGCAGACGGTGCGGCGGTGCTGGTAGCCCTGAACCGGCTGATGGGCACGGATTTATCTACGGACCAGCTGTGCGCCATGGGCGTGCAGATCGGTGCGGATGTGCCCTTCTGCATTGTAGGCGGCACTTGCCTTGCACAGGGGATTGGCGAGGTGCTCAGTCCCTTAAAGCCTATGCCGTCTTGTCATATTGTGCTGGCGAAGCCAGACTTTGGTGTGAATACCGGCAAGGCCTACGGCTTGTTTGACACCAACGGCAAGACCCATAATGCGGACCAGCTGGGCATGCTCACTGCGGTGCAGAATCGGGATCTGCCTGCTATTTGCGGCAAGCTGGAAAATGTGTTTGAGCAGTTTGTGGAGGTGCCCGGTCGTATTGAGATGAAAGAAGTGCTTCGTGCATCCGGTGCAGCAGGTGTTTGCATGAGTGGCAGCGGGCCAACCCTTTTTGGTATTTTCACTGACAAAGCACAGGCGCTGGCAGCGGCACAAGATTTGGCACCTTTTGCCAAGGATATAGCCGTCACCAAGCCGGTGCGGCAAGGCTGCAAAATTGTAGAAGTGATATCAGACTGCGGATAAAGCGGCTAAACCGCGCTGGCAAAAATGTGTAGAGATTATTTATAGGGCTGGGGCTTGCTCCAGCCGAAAGCGCTTTTTATCTTTTGAAAATCAAAAAAGTGGCTTGAACATTGAGTTCAAGCCACTTTTGGCGCTTTTCGTCTTTTGTTCGGGGGAGTGAATTGCGCACAGCGCAAGAGACACGAGGCTCCAAATGCGTTAGCATTTGGGAGAAACAGTCCGGTGGACTGTTTCGTAGCGAGTGATATTAACGGCTCCCGCTCACAAAATACGAAATTTATCTCGTTTTCTCGCAGTCTGCAAGCAAGTTTGATCCGTAATTGACCTTTGCGTCGCTTTTGCAGGGCTATTCTTTTGTTGGATTTAAGTGCAGCACGATGATCTCCGGGTGGTTAAAGAGCCGCAGGGGGAACTCGGCGTTGCCGATTCCGCGGGAGACAATCAGTCGCGGCCGCTTTCCAAAGCTGCCCCGGGCGTATTGTGGGCGCAGACCCTGACCGGGGGAGAACACCGGCCCGATCCCCGGGAGAATCCATTGCCCGCCGTGGGCGTGGCCGGACAGTTGCAGGTCAAAGTCATACTGCTGGTAATTGTTTTCTGCCACGGCGGCGAAGTTCTCCGGATAATGGCACAGCACGATCTTATAGCCCGGGTGCTCTGCCAGCCGGGCAAACAGGGGAGAGGAGTCCCGGTAGTGAAAAGTGCCTGCCTTGCGCTGGCGATAGGCCTCAAAGCTGGCCTGATTTTCGTCCAGCCCCAGGAAGGTAATGCCCTTGACCGTTTCGATCTTATCCGTCAGCACATGAAAGCCGATGGCGGACAGTTCATGCATCAAAGTATCAAAATCCGCCAGCCGTCGCTCGTGATTGCCGGGAATGTACAGCACCGGCGCCAGCTGCACCAACCGCCGTCCGTAGTCCAGCATTTTTTTTCGATTTCGATTTTTGTCGTTGATATAATCGCCGGTAATGCAGATAATGTCCGGTTTTTGGGCGGCTGTTTCATTTAAAATACGAGCGGAGGGCTTGGAGTGCAGATCTGACAGGTGCACCACCGTACAGGCTGGCGCACCGGGAGCCGACATATCATATGCGGTTATATCCGGGCGGTTGTTCTGGTTGTATGCAAAAGTCAGAAACAGCACCGCCGCGGCAAGGATTGTGGGAATGATCCAGTACATTTTTCATCACTCATTTCATCAACAGCATACCTTTTTTCTTAGCTTTCGTCAAGAAACAAATTGAATTTATAAAATAAAGGGATTTTTTCTCTTTTTGCGTATAAAATATAGACTATTGGATAGGAGTGGCGTTATGGACAGTGCAATTCGTTTGCGATCGGAAGAAAATGAAAGACGCATATTGTCGCCAAAAGCCTGCTTGGCGGCAGAGAGCCGCGGCCGTTTGCGGCCGGAGCCGGCGTGCGAGATCCGCACCTGTTTTCAGCGTGACCGGGACCGGATTATTCATTGCCGTTCCTTTCGGCGGCTCAAGCACAAGACCCAGGTGTTTCTGGCGCCCAGCGGCGACCACTACCGCACCCGCCTGACCCACACCTTAGAGGTGGCGCAAATCGCCCGCACCATTGCCCGGGCGTTGCAGTTGAATGAGGATCTCACCGAGGCCATTGCCCTGGGGCACGATCTGGGGCACACCCCCTTTGGTCACGCCGGGGAGCGGGCGCTGAACAGCTTGTGCTCCTGCGGTTTTACCCACTATGCCCAGAGCGTGCGCACGGTGGAGAAGATCGAGAAAAACGGCGCCGGGCTGAATCTGACCGATGAAGTGAAAAACGGCATTCTCTGCCACACCAAGGGAGAGGAGGCCTACACTTTGGAGGGGCAGATCATTCGCATTGCGGATAAAATCGCCTACATCAATCATGATATTGACGACGCCTGCCGTGCCGGTGTTATGGCGGAGGAGGATATTCCGCTGGAATTGCGTATGGCATTGGGCATGACCAAATCCCAGCGCATCAACCACATGGTGCTTGATGTGATCGAGAACAGTACGGACAAGATTCGTATGAGCTCGGACACTTACGAGCTGTTTTGCGATCTGCACGACTTTATGTTTACCGCCGTATATACCAACCCGGTGTGCAAGGGCGAGGAGCGTAAAGCCGTGGATATGCTGACAAAAATTTATGGCTACTACATTGACCATGTGGAGGAAATGCCGGAGGAATATGTGCGCATTGCCGGTGAGGACGGCGACGAGCGTGCCGTGTGTGACTACATAGCCGGTATGAGCGATACTTATGCACTGAAAGTGTTTAACCACCTGTTTGTGCCTATGTTTTGGCATGAGTAAGGGTCATTATAGTATAGACAGAAAGAGGTGAGAGATCGTGGCTTTGAGCGATAGCTTTTTGCAGGAATTAAAAATGAAAACGGATATAGAAGATGTGATCTCCACTTATGTGACCTTAAAGCGGCGTGGCGCCACTCTGGTGGGTTTGTGCCCCTTTCATAATGAGAAAACGCCGTCCTTTACCGTGTACCCGGCTACGCAGTCCTTTTACTGCTTTGGCTGCGGTGCCGGTGGGGACGCCATCACCTTCTTAAAAAAGATTGAGAATTTAGACTATTTGGATGCAGTTAAGACCCTGGCCCAGCGGGCAGGGTTGCAAATGCCCCAGGAGGGCTTTGACGACTCCCTGTCCAAACGGCGTCGCCGGATCTTGGAGATGAACCGAGAGGCCGCTCGCTTTTACCATAGCGTGCTGCTGTCCCCGGAGGGCAAGGTGGGCTATGATTATTATATCGGTCGTGCACTAAGTGCCGCCACGATCAATCATTTTGGTTTGGGCTTTGCCCCCAATCAGTGGGACGCATTGCTCAAGCATATGCGCGCCAAGGGCTACCAACCGGCAGAACTGGTGGACGCCGGGCTGGCCCGAAAAGGGCAAAAAGGGTATTATGACAACTTCCGCAACCGGGTCATGACCCCCATTATTGATGTGCGGGGCAATGTGATCGCCTTTGGCGGCCGCGTGCTGGATGACAGCAAGCCCAAGTATATCAACACCGGCGACACGCTGGTGTACAAAAAGACCAACGAGCTGTTTGCCCTGAACTTTGCCAAAGACAGCAAAGAGGATGCGCTGATTTTGTGCGAGGGTTATATGGATGTGATTGCCATGCACCAGGCCGGGTTTACCAATGCGGTGGCCGGTTGCGGTACGGCGCTGACTACGGAGCAGGTGCGGCTGATCAGCCGCTATGCCAAGGAAGTGATCCTAACCTACGATGCAGACGAGGCGGGGCAAAAGGCACTGCAAAAGGCCATGACCCTGTTTGACCAAACAGATGTGAAAGTGCGCATTCCCGCACTGGTGGGCGGCAAGGATCCGGACGAAATTATTCGTACCTACGGTCGGGACAAGTTTAAGGGTATGCTGGAGGGCGCGTCTAACGAAACAGAGTTTCGCCTGCTGGCACTGCGCCGTCAATACAATTTGGCCACTACCCAGGGCAAGATCGACTAGGCTTTTTTGGCGCCATTTCCAAGCGAGACGTGACCCTTGACATTTTTTTCGGTGTGGATTACCACTCCCACCTGGGTACCCGCCGGGGCGGCATGGTGGTTTACGGGCCGGAGACCGGGTTCGTCCGGGAGATCCACGATATTGAAAACACCCCCTTCCGCACCAAGTTTGAGAAGGATCTGTCCGATTTCCACGGGTGCAGCGGCATCGGCTGCATCAGCGACACCGACCCCCAGCCCCTGCTGGTGCGGTCCCACCTGGGGCTTTACGCCATCACCACGGTGGGCATCATCAACAACGCCGACGCGCTGGTGGATCGCTATTTCTCCGACCACGGCCACCAGTTCATGGCCATGAGCTCCGGCAAGGTCAACTCCACCGAGCTGGCCGCCGCCCTCATCAACCAGAAGGATGACCTGGTCTCCGGCATCCTGCACGCCCAGGAGGAGATCGATGGCTCCCTCACCTTGCTGCTCCTTACAGAGCAGGGTGAGATCATCGCCGCCCGGGACAAGCTGGGCCGCACCCCGGTGGCCCTTGGCCAAAAGGAGAACGCCTACTGCATCTCCTTTGAGAGCTTTGCCTATCTGAACCTGGGCTACACCTCCCTGCGGGAGCTGGGCCCCGGGGAGATTGCCATTGTCACCCCAGAGGGCGTAAAGACCTTGGTAGAGCCCGGCAAGGACATGAAAATCTGCACCTTCCTGTGGGTGTACTACGGCTAACCCT
>ERZ780137.278-NODE-278-length-48004-cov-34.036226_pt1 | contig 48004 bp, 43 predicted proteins | sample MGYA00511020_ERZ780137 | MGnify/ENA primary metagenome ERZ780137 (study PRJEB29588, sample SAMEA2157917) | human gut metagenome | biome: human gut; feature: human-associated habitat; material: faeces | place: Denmark | collected 2008/2010 ... | reverse complement strand
TGTTTCTCTTTAAAAAATCGGCTCGTTGTTATCATAATGATGTCTGTCTTTTTGAGCCGGCAAAGATAGGCATCCCCGGAAAAGTGCGGTATCCACACTTTCCATTTTCCTGCTGGTAAAGTTACAAATTACATGCGTGGATAAGAACACCCCGCATTGGGAAGGGACATGCGGAACGGCCGTATTTGTAAAAATACATCCCTTCCGGATAAAAGTGAGGACAAGGTCATTTTTGATCGGGTGTGAACTGCAGCGGGGACGGGCACTACTCTTTAGCCTGCCATTCCCGGAGCCGTCGTACCTCTTTTTACCAAAGACAATGTCGCCCTCCTTGAGGAAATGTACAGGTGGAAACCCGTATGTTTGACAGGGGGGCGCACGGCATTCTTTGATTTACTTAAAAAGTAAATATATGTATTAATAGAAAAAGTAAATCATTGCTTAAAGTTTTATATGCAAGTCACTTGTTTTATGAAAAATCCCCACTTTCCCTTGAAAGGAAAATGGGGACAGCGTAATAATAAAGGAGAGCCGTCCGTTATATTTCTTTAGCATATCCCGTCCGTATGAGATCGGAAAGGAATTTCTCCGGAGTATCGGTGGCAATCCTCACCCCGGCCTGCACCACATAACGTTCGGCGAAATTGTGCATATACTGCTCGTCGGTACAGTCGGAATCCATCCAGCTGCCTATACGGAGTTCATGCACAAACTCTTCGGCGTTGCCGGCAACGATACGCTCGTCACCAGGCAACATATATGTCTTCTTGTTCATATTATTCATACGGCTAATTTTTTTGTTCTTAATTTATAATATAACTTTTGTTTCTCTCCCAAGAAAGGAAAATCTTCCAGTCTGATTCCTGCAGGCAGAGAACCCACGGATGCAAAGGTAATCATTCTGTCGAGAAAACACACCCAATTTTCTATTTTTGTAAAACTGATGGTTCCCGAATGCTGGCGGAACTCTACCGTCCTGTGGCGTGAATAGGCTTGAAGGTTCACTTTCATATACCTGCTGGGGAACAGCCCCTGAAGTTCCCTGATGTTTCGTGCCGAGCGTATCCGCTCATCGGGAAACTGGATGAGGGAGCCACAGTAGGTGTTACTGCCGCCCCTGCGCGAGGCCGGCATGAACTTGTCTATTTCCGCTTCGGCATGCTTGTAGGAAAGCAGCAGGTTCCGCCACGTGGTGATGTTGAAGTCCTCCGCATTCATGTGTACATGCAATCCGCAGCTTCCATTAATCTTGACATTACAGGAGTCCAGCACCCAGCAGACCCTCTCCAGTTTCTCCAGTCCGCCCTCTCCCTCCAGTATGGGACTTACGAGCTCGAATGTGTCATTCCCGTTCAGGCTGCTGTCCGTTACCAGTTTCCAGTGCGGACGAAGGTCATGGTTGTATCTTTCCGAGGCCACCTCGATTCCCGCTTCCGTCAGCTCACGTACGAGCCGCTGGCATGTGCAGTTATAGGCTTCTATCTCGACACCGAACTTTCTCCTGAAAGAATAATCAAGTTCGGGTATGGTGGTAGCGGTAGGAGTCCCTGCGGATACGATCAGCCCCTCGTCCCTCATTCTCTTGTAGACATTCCATACAAACCCACGGTTTCCACGGGTTACAAGATCGGCAATTTCACGGTGGGTGAGTCCGAGCAGCAGAAGTTTTCGGATTTTCGAGGTCTTTGTACCGTCCTGGGCTAAAATGTTTCTAATTTGCTCATTCATAAAATGTTATCTCCTTTATTATTACATATCAAAGGTAATGATTTTTCTTCGAATATCCAAATTTTATCATGCTCTTTATCAGCGTGTTAGCTTTGTTTTGCTTCTGCTAAAAGTTGTATCCGGCATTTCCGTGGGCCGTTTTTTCTTCTTTCATGGGGATTTTTCCACATGCCGCCGTTTCCCCCATGCGCCCCCTTCCTACATGTCATTTCTTTTCATGGGATGACCTCCCCCAAAAACGCCCTGTTCCGGACATGCCATGCCGCCCTTCCTTACCGGGGGGGCTAAGGGGTTCATCCCCTTAGTGAATTCCTGATAAGGAAGAGCAAGAGGTGTTCCCGCACACGTGAACATGAATCGACGCATAGCGTTGATATACAATGGATTAATTATATACAATGTTACAGGTCGCGCATACATTTGTATGCACCTTTTCTCCTTTCTCTCTGGTTCGCAGTGGGTTAAGTTGTGGACATCTCCGTATGCGTGTCCGATATTTTACTAATTTTCAGCAAGTTATATAACTTTCACCTCTCTGCAACAGGTGGCGCTTGCAGGAGAAAACAAAAACAAGTAGCTTTGTGACAGCTATTTACATGTATAACTAAAACGCATACAAGATGAAAGAACATTCAATAAAGTCGGTCAGGCTTACTCCCACGGTAAAAGCCCGTCTGGACACCTTTAAGGGAAGCGATACGGTCAGTGTCTGTGTGGACAGAATGATTACTTTTTTTGAAATAACGGGATTCAACCCCCGTTACGCATCCAAAAATCCGACAGCCTTGGTAGAGAAAAGAATTGAGGATCTTATTAAGATCATAAAGTCCCAGGAACGTGACATCTTCAAGCCCATTCTTGAAAAACTGGCCGGCATGGGAGGCGGCCTCCATGAATCCCCGGATTATGCAAGGCTGATGAATGAGATGCACGATCTGCAGGAAAGGAACAGGAAGCTCCAGCAACAGCTGGCGGAATACGGGGAGGGCTCCCCGGCGGATGTGGAAAAAGAACGGGAGAAGCTCCGCAGGCTGGCAGAGCTGATAAAATTCCAGCTCAATCCGGACAAGTTCCCGAAGGTGAAATTCAGCGATGACGTCAAGGTTCCCGTCAGCACCCTGCAGCTGCTCATCAAGAAGATCAACGAGGAATATGTACTGTAAAGTCCACCGGCCTGTAAATACTCCGGGCGTGTCGGACAACAAGGGAAAATGCGTGCAGCTGGTGGAATATCTCAGCAAGGAACTGAAGGAGGAACGTTCTTATTATGATAATTTTTTTTCACAGAAAGAGGACTATGTGACACCTCTGACCGTCATGCATCATATGGACAACAACCACAGGACACTGAAACGGAATGACGACAAGTTCTATATGCTCACCATCAATCCCAGCGGTGAGGAGCAGCAGCACCTCATTGAAAAAGTGACCGGGAAAAAGACCGGCGAATTCTCGGAGCTCTCCCCGGAGCAGCAGAAAGAAGCCCTGGCTGAAATGAAAAGACTCACCCGTGAGTGCATGGATGAATATGCCTGCAATTTTTACCGGGAGAAAATCAGGTCCGGTGACGATCTGGTATGGTATGGGCGTGTGGAAACAGAACGCCACTATAAAGGCGATGATCCCGAGGTGAAAGCCGGTGAAAGAAAGCCGGGACTGCAGCTGCATGTGCATATTATCGTCTCCCGCATGGACAGATCCCAGACTGTGTCCCTTTCCCCGCTGTCCAAGAGCAGGGGAAACCGGCAGGTTCTTGACGGCAGGGAGGTGGTGGTCGGCTTTGACCGTTCCCAGTGGTCCGCCCGGTGCGCGTCCAGGTTCAACCAGCGGTATGGCTACTTCCCTTACTGCCGGTCCAAGGATGAGGGCCTGAAGGAATATTCCGGGGAATGGAAGGCAAGGAACGAGCTGCGGAACGAGACTGTATCAAGAATCAAGCGTGAGATCCTGCACGGGGAGTTCAGGGAGGAAAGGCGGCTGTACATGAATGTCTGCCGTCTGTACCGGTTCGTGGTGGATCCCAGGAAGGCCATCATCCAGGAACTGAAGAGGCTGGGGACCGATCTTCTGACCGGAAGGGAGAAATGATCATCGGTTATAATTTTCCTTATGTAAGAAAGCAGACAAACAAGCTCATTTGTTTTGGATTGTATGAATTCGATTTTGTTTTCACCCCATTTGATGTCAGAGAGCATCAGATTTTTGACATCGACGCTTCTTAATCCAAAACGTGTCACAAGCAATATAATGGCATAGTCCCGCTTTCCTGCCGGATTTCCACGGTCTATCAAGTTCAACAGTTTTTGCAAATCTTCATGTCTCCAAACAGAAGGTATGCGTGCCTGCTTACGTGATTTGATACATGGCAGACATACTGAGATGTCTTTTTCGATTATCCGTTCTGAATACAGGAAACGTAGGAATGACCTGACACCACAAAGTGTAAATTCAACCATCTTATAGCTGTAGCCCATTAAGGTTTTTACATAATCCGTCAGGCATGTCGGACTGATATATATGCCTCTTGCTTCCAAAAACGACAGGAAGTTTTCCGTTGTACGACAATAGCTTTTAACTGTTGAAACTGAATAATCACATGATTTGTAATGAGTATTAAACGCATCTAGGAACTTTTTATGTTCCGGCTTATTTACACGGGAAAGGCTTCTCATGTAACGTCTTGAAACTGTACCATATAATTGAAAATCTCCAATCATACGGACTATTCTGAACAGATAAGTACTACTTTGTGTCAGCAGACCAGCTTTCTCCTTTGTAAAAAAGTCACACTTCTCATCTACATACTCCATTGCAACGGTCTCAGAATAGAATTCTTCATTACGACCCTCAAAGTAGCGGACAAGCCGTGCCCAATTAACACGATAATACTTCAAAGTCGTTTCCTTGTAATGCATACGGACAAGTTCCTGTTCCAGAAGACTTATCAATCCTCTTAATGGCATTTTTTCCATAATTACTTTACAATTTGGTGAATATGGACAAGATTGTAAAATAGAATGAAATATGGAAATATTATGCGCAGTGTTTTGATAACATATTACTGATAATGAATAAGGTAAAACAAACACTGTGCATAACTAAACGCTGTACATAAGGAGGTATCATTTTCCCGACACTCGCCAATATGGTACTGAGCGGTATGCAGACAATGCTGTCCCAATGGTTCAAGGTCAGGATGGGCAAGAACTATTACAATCCAAAAATAAACATTGCCAGATACGCTGATGACTTCATCGTTACAGACAAAGATAAGGAGATTTTGGAGAAAGAGGTCAAACCTACCATAAAAGAATTTCTCTCGAAAAGGGGTCTAACACTCTCGGAAGAGAAAACAAAGATTACCCACATAGACGAGGGATTCGATTTCTTGGGGTACAACTTCAAGAAATTCAATGGAAAACGGATAGTACAACCGTCAGAAAAAGGCAGACAAAGACTGTTGGACAAAGTAAAGTCAATCGTGCGCAAATACCGAACCATACCGCAGATAGCTCTTATTAGAATGCTGAACCCTATCATACAAAGATGGAACAACTACTATAAAAGCTGTTCATGCGGAAAGGTCAAAGTCAAAATGGACTATCTGCTGTACAAGAAAATACGCAGGTGAGCGGACAGGAGACACCCGAACAAAGGCAAGACTTGGGTATCTCATAAATACTACCACACGTTAGGGGAGAATCATTGGAAATTCGGCGTATGGCTGAAAAGAACGGAGAGAAAATGCTCTTCGCCTTGAAAAGCATATACGATGTGCCAAAGACAGACCATGTGTTGATAGTGGGTGGAGCCAACCCGTATGACGCGCAATGGAGAACTTACTTTGACAAACGGCATACGAGAAACCTCTTGGATCATTTCAACGGACAGTATGCCTTACGCAATTTGTGGGAAAAGCAAATGCGGAGATGCAAAGTCTGCGGTGAACCGATAACTACCGTTACCCCGTGGATAAAAACATACAAGATAGTAAATAATAAGCGGATAAGTTACCTTGCTCACGAAGAATACTGTAAATTTACCAACTAAAACGAATGGAGGCTGCTATGAGCCGGTTTGGTAAAACAAGTTTTGAGCCGACCTACCCGATTATGTGCCCGGAATGGTGAGACTGTTATTTACAAGGGGACTTGCTTACAGCCATTCAAGTGGCGTTGCGTGAGGTAATCGGTGCTTATGCTATAGCGGTGCTTGACAGGAATAGTCCCGATGAAATTATCGTGGCACGTAAAAACAGCCCGCTGGTGGTCGGGACAGGAGAAGATGAATTCTTTCTGGTCTCAGACGCTACTCCTATTGTCGAGCATACGGGCAAGGTGGTATATCTGCGGGACGGTGAGATTGCAGTGATCCGCAGGGACAGCTCCTTGAAAATAGTCAATTTGAAGAATGTGTTTCAAAAGCCGGAAGTACAGACAATAGAGATGAACCTTGGGCAGCTGGAAAAGGGAGGCTATCCGCATTTCATGATGAAAGAGATATTCGAGCAGCCGGATTGCATTGGCAACTGTATGCGGGGAGGTATCAATGCCGAAGGAAACAATGTGGTACTTTCAGCAATAATAGACCCTAAAAAAGGCTGCTTGAAACGCGGCGTTTTGTGATTGTGGCCTGCGTTCCTGGCATGCCGGATTGATGGGAAAACTGCTGATAGAAAGTTTCTGTCACATTCCGGTGGAAGTAGAATACGCCTCTGAATTCCGCTACCGAGATCCGGTAATCCGTACGGACGGACGTGGTTATAGCTATCTCGCAATCCGGAGAAACGGCTGATACCTTGGCCACCATAAAACTGGCGAAAAAGAAAGGATCTTTTATTTACGGTACATGCAATGCGATAGGCTCGTCTATTCCAAGACTCACTGACACGGATTCCTATATCCATGTCAGGCCGGAAATAGGTGTGGCATCCACCAAGGCGTTTACCGGACAAGCAACCGTACTTACCATGCTGGCACTGTTATCCTAACTTTATATTACAAATGATTGAAATCTAATGAATAAATGATTTTAAAGTTGTGATATTTTTCTATGCTTTTGTGTGGCTGAAGTTTTATACATCAACCACATAAAAGCCAAATCATAGTTACGCTCAAATTATTTCTTTAGCCCTACATATTCCAAAAGAGATTGTCCTTTTGGAAGTTCCTTCCATTTCTTTTTAAGTTTTAGAGTTGATGCACTTTCCAAAGTAGCCAATGCTTTATTCTTTTGTTCAACAGAAACAAAGATATACCGCATAGTAGTCCGTATATCTGTGTGTTCCATCAACCTTTGTATGGCAACAATATTTAATCCTTGTTCCAGCCAATGAGTGGCACGCGCATGTCTAAGACTATGGCAGTGAAGATTGCATGGTACACATTTGTCTATTTCATTTGCTTTAGTCGCATACATCTTCAAACGTTTATTGATAGCCTCCTGAGACATTTTTTTCTTCTTCCCATCATAAAAGGAATAGAATAAATAATCAAGAGAATCAAAATTACAGTTATGGAACACCTCTATATATCGTAAAAGAACTTTGGTCACATCTTTCAATATGGGAGGTGTCCTGCATTTATACCCTTTACCTATAATAGTCAAATAATTCGGATTAGGATATTCATGAAGATGCAAATCACATATTCTGACAGATAGAATCTCGTCTATGCGTGCACCTATGCTATACATAAGATAAAAGAGAGCCAAGTCTCTTTTTCCTGTTCGAGTATCTGTCCTAATGGCACTAAAGAGGGATTTGATAGCCTTTTGTGTAATTTCTTCATGAACCACTTTGACCTTACGCATAGGTTTTATTGTTTTTGAGGATAAATATACGGCATTAAATCTTACATCTTTTATGCTTAAAAATTTAATGAAACTTTTTACCCCGGACAAACGGTCATTACATGTTGAATTACTGCACTTGCGCGTTTTCTTTAACCATAGCAACCAGTCATTAAGATTGTTTTCGGAATAAGATTCTGCCGAAAGGATACTGGGCGTGACTTTTTTTCTTTTTGTAAAAACTGCATATATTGCGATAAAGCCGTAAAATAAGAACGCTGTGTATGGTTGCTGCATCCTTTTGCGATAGGAAGGTAACTTGCAAACCATTCATTTACGGCTTGAGATATAACGGTTGATTCAGATTTAAGTTTCATCATTGTAAAAATTTTCAAGATTAGGTAAAATGTTATGTAGATAAGAACCGGATAGTGTTTCCAACATATCAGGAAACATTGGTGCTAATTGATAGTAATAACAAGTACTTTGCAGGGTTTTATGTCCCATGCTGCGTCCCAGAACGAGAAGTTTATCAAACCATTCTGTACCATCATAATTCCAGCGGTTTATATTCTTGACTGCATAATTGGAACGGAAATCGTATGGACGAGCATCTGTCTTTGATATTCTCCGCCATATTTCACTGAATGCATATACCTGCCATTTCATATCGTGATACTTGCCATCCGAAGTAGGAAAAAATACTTTTCTCTTCAGTAATAATTTTTCTACAGCATGGTCGTATCGCTTGAGAAGTTCCCCAATAGAAGGGTGTAGGGCTACCCGATGTTGCGCCCATCCTTTGGTATGCTTGATATCAATTATGCCATTTTTAAGATCAACATCCTCACAGTCAAGCAAACGTGCTTCATTGGTACGCATGCCTGTACTAAGCAACGGTCTGAAGAAAACAGGTATTTGCATTCTTCTCAGCTTAAAGTCGAAATCCGAAATATTAACAGGTTTGTGAACCAATATGGTAGCATTGAAAAAATCGGCAAGTTCGTCTTCTGTGAAAATATGGGGTATGCGTGGCTTGTTTCCCCCCTCTGGGCAAAGAAATGGGAACACTCACTTTAGTCCAATTATGCCTGACTGCATACCTCAAGATTTGAGATATGGGAAGTACCCTTGTATTTCTTGATTTACACTTTTCCGAAAATCTCCGGTCACACCACGGGCTGACGATTTCATCCGTCAAAACATTCGCTTCAGGATAAGTCCGCGCACAAAAATTGTTAAAACGTATAAGGTTCTTGTGTGTTGTAGCACATATTTTGGGAGGGGGCAAGCATTTTTAAGTATGAAATATATTTTTTAATATTTCAGAAACAACGGATTTTTGAATGGGCATTTCTGTCATAGGAATTTTCTTTCTTGGTTTCCTTTCTTCCGGTAGCAGTGACGGTATAGAAATTTTATAAGATTGTCCGCTGTTCGCATATTTAATAAAATTACGCAATTCTGCGATTCGATGGTTGGCGGAATTTATACTCTCCGTTGGGCGTTTTATACACCATCCATCAATTAATTCTTTCGACAGATAATTGCATCCTCTTTTCATGCAAAAAGAAATAAAGGTCTTCAACCGTGTAAATTTAAAAGGTTTCCCGTCATTCTTTAATTCAATTCGGTGTCTTCGATAAAGAACTTCCAGTTCGATTAAAGTAATCATACGTCAAACACCTCCTCTCCGACAGGGTAAATTGAAATGTCAATTCCACATTCACGCAAATGGACAATATCCGCATCTATGTATGGATTGAGTGACTCTGGTGAAATATGCCCCATTATCTCACTGATGTAGCGTGGGGTGATTCCATTGCTTAAGAGTTTGGTAGCCAGATAACGCCGAAACAGCCTGATACCATTCTGGCATTCTTCTTTCCTTATCCCTATCTTATCAAAAAAACGGCGGGCGATTTGTCCAATGATACTTGGACTTATCGGCTTTTCCGGATCATACAGATGAGTGAACAATCTCCGGGTCTTTACATCTTTCGGCATTTCCTCTTTCAAGTATTCCATTATGGCATTTCCTACAACTGCTCTCAGAAGAAGAACCAATTTTTGATGCGTTTTGGATTGTTCAAGGGTAATAAGATCCAGCTCAAAATCAATGTCTTCTATTGTCATTTTCACAATGTCACAGCCCCGTAAACCTGTATACATGGCTATAGTAATAATTGCTTTATCACGAAGGGTTAGTTTTGATTTATCATTCTCCAATGCGGAAGCTATTATAGAAATTTCATCATCTGATAGGATCGCAAAATTTTTGCGTATATTTTTCAATGGAGGCATTATGCCGCAAATACGTTCACATTCTTCTTGGCAAGGTAACCCTTTGGTAGAATGCAGGACTCTGCTGATGCTTTTTTGGCAACTATAGCCTCGAAGTTGTCTCCAACCGTCATAAAAATAAGAAAGAATCAGTGATTCTGTTATATCCTTTAATGTATATGCACCCTTGTTTTGCATAAATGCAAAAAATGAAGCAGCACTTTTGAGTTCATTTATTATCGTACTTGTTGATTTTCCTGCTCGTGTTGTCTTTTCTTTATGATGTTCTATTATAGCCTTAAACATACCGTTTAACCGGTTCATTGAACTGTCCTTATGCAAGGTCGGAGTAAAGACAAACCGGTCTGGCAGATGACCATATTCATCAAAAGCCTCAATTCTTCGTACAGATAACCGATAGTACTTCGAACGTTTATCATCTATGCCTATCCCTTTACTTTCTAAAAGTTTTTTGTAAAAGTCCTCATAGGACGCATAATGACCTTCTTGTTCAAATAGTTCTTTTAGCCTCACTTGAATACCTTCAATTGCGACTTTCCCATACCCATGTTGCTGCATATAGTCAAGCAAAATAGGATACTCTTGTTTTAATTTTTTTATATCCATAATTACGGTAGTTGAGCATTAATGCCCAACTACCGTAAAAAGTATAGAAAATATTATAACTATAAAATTATTAGCCATTATAATTTAATTATTTATATCTCTACGTTATGACAATATACAATTTGGAGAAATATTAGTTTCAATTGTACGAAAGATATTCAGTATGTACCATGACAAGATAGCAGACAGATGTGTTTCTGCGGAAAAATACGGAGGCTTGATAATATTTTGTCAGTTTGGGAGTGATAGTCATGACTATATTAGTTTTTAAAGAATAATAAGATGTCTAAAAGTACATCGTAACAAAAGCTATAGGCTGACAACAGAAAGATTTATCGGTAATATATCGTTTTCAGCCACAAGAAGAATAGTCTTCCATTTTGTCTAAACAGAGAATGGTAGAGATTGTGTTACTATATAATATTGAAAAGCATTTTACTTCTTGTGATTTTTCACAAGGAATATTTATGATTTAATTCGCCTATCTGTTTATGAATGTGTATCTTTGTATTTATTTAAAGAAGTTATATAACAATGAGCAGAGGATCAGAATGGCGGATTTGGGATTTACATGTTCATACTCCCTTTTCGCTCGAACATAATTACAAATGTAATCCCGAAGAAAATATTTGGGATAAATATATTGATGCGTTAGAACATCTTCCTAGTGACATAAAAGTACTTGGAATAAATGATTATCTTTTTATTGATGGATATCGTAAAATTCTAGAATATAAAAATCAAGGACGATTACCAAATATTGAGTTAATATTGCCTGTCGTTGAATTTAGATTAGCTAAGTTTTGTGGTAATGAAAAATTTAAAAGAATAAATTTTCATATCATATTTTCAAATGAATTAACACCTGACCAAATTCAACAACAATTCCTTAATGCACTTACTGCTCATTACACTTTAAGTCCAGATTGTAATCAACAGTGGGGTGGCATAGTTACGCGAGATAGTTTAGAAGAGTTAGGTCGCAAAATCATAAACTCAGTACCTAAAGAAAAACAGAATCAATATGCTTCACCTTTAAAAGAAGGTTTTAATAACTTAAATTTAGAACTTTCGGTAATAATGGCCCCTTTGAATAATGCCAATCATATATTTGATGGGAAATATATTACAGCGATAGGCAAAACAGAATGGGATGATTTTAAATGGGATGATAATTCTATTGCAGAGAAAAAAAGCATAATTAATAAAGCTGACATTGTTTTTACAGCGGCAGAAGATGTTGATAAATATAAAAAATCTAAGAAAAAATTGCACGAACAACATGTAAATGAATTATTACTGGATTGTAGTGACGCCCATTGTTTTTCTGATGAAATTACGATTAAAGATAGATTAGGTAATTGCAAGACGTGGATAAAAGCAGATACCACATTCGAAGGATTAAAACAGATATTATTCGAACCAAATGATAGAGTTTGTGTTCAATCCACAAAGCCGGATGAAAAGAATATATATCAAGTTATAGATAGCATAACTTTAGATGAAGACGGTTTTTGGCGTGGAACCATCTTGCTCAATCCCAATCTAAATACAATTGTAGGAGGACGCTCTACAGGTAAATCATCTTTACTTAAAGCTATTGCTGCAAAACATGGGAATAGAGGCGTTGATAACGATGATTTCATTAGGCAACACTTAAATGGCATTTCTATTCGATGGCAAGATGGAAATGACCAATTAGGTCGTGAAATTGAATATTTTCGTCAAAGCTATATGCATGATATTGCTTTTGATTCAGATAAAACAAATCAAATAATAGAAGATATCATAAAACATAAAGATGAAACAGGGCTATTAAAAGAATATTATGAACATTTAACTGAGTTGTCTAAGACTATTTCGGAAGGTGTTTTTTCTGTCTTTCAGATGCAAAAAGAAATAGATATTTTAAGAAAGTCTTTATCTGAAAAAGGGAAAAGAGAGGGAGTTAATCAGCAATTAAATTTATTAAAAACAAAAGTTGCTGATTTGCAAAAAGATGCAGAATTAACCCCAGAAGAGCGCTTGTCTTTAGATGCATATATAAAACAAGTACAAGAAAAGGAAAAACTAATTGCAAATGCAGAACAGGATTTAATTATTTTTGGAAAATTGTTACTATCAACCCCATTTGATTCTTCATATGAAGAAAAATGGCAGTTTGGAAATATATCATTTGGTTTAAATCAATCTGAAACTTATCGTTTGTTCAATGATTTAAAAATAAAAACAGAAACTGAATGGAGTAAAATAATCAATCAACTTAAAGAAAATACAATAAAAGCAAAAGCACAGTTAGTGTCTGATGTAAAAACTATTATAAATTCTGATATATACCAAAAAGGTAAACGCATATTTGAAGGGAATAAAGAACTTAAAGATTTAAATATAAAAATTCAAGAAGAGGAGAAAACTCTTACAGCTATTGATGAGACACAAAATAAACTTGATAAAACGATACAACAACAAAACAGTTTAATCCTAAAAATTATTGATAGCCATTGCTCTTTTAAAACAAGTGCAGAATATGTTTCGGAATCTTTATCTATTTCTTACGACGGTCTTGATATTCATGTAAACATTAATTTTCATAAAAAAGAAATTCGAGATTTTTTGGAAAACAGACTTAATCAAAGAGGTAATGATCGTCAAGAGTATCTGCAAGGATTACTCAATAACTATGACAATAATAATAAAACTAATAGTAATTTCTTTTTAAAAAATTTGCTCACAGGTGATGTTCTATTAAAAAATGGGTATGATGCACAAAATGTTGCTGTAGAATTTTTATCAAGAACTTGGTATAGCCTTAATTATAGTATAACGTATCAATCTGATACTTTTATGAATATGTCTGAGGGAAAGCAAGCTTTTGTTATATTGAAATTACTTTTAGATTTTAGTGATAAAAAATGTCCTATACTTATAGATCAGCCAGAAGATAGTCTTGATAACCGTGCCATCTATAATGAATTGGTTGCATATATCAAACGTAAGAAAAAAGAACGTCAGATAATATTAGTAACACATAATTCCAATGTCGTAGTCAGTGCAGACGCTGAAAATGTAATTGTGGCTAATCAAAATGGCACAGATACTCCTAATAAGGGAGGATTAAAATTTCAATATGTTCATGGGGCATTAGAGAATACCAAAAGTAAGGATGACACAAATACGGAAATATTATCTTCACAAGGGATTCGAGAGCACATCTGTGATATTTTGGAAGGTGGACGTGAGGCTTTTGAAAAGCGTGAACAAAAATATGGATTTAGAAGATAATTTCAACAATATTATCTAATGTGAATTTGTTCAGAACATGTAAGTAAACTGTGTTAGCAAGGAATGAAATATTAATTTGCTAACGCAGTTTTCTTATGATTAAAAATAATGAAATATCATAATCTTATTTTAGCAGTCCTATAATATATATATAATCATTGACTCCTTAATTCTTACAATATATCATGACATTAAAATTGTTAAGTCTTTCAAATCAAATCACTTATATTATAGAGTTGTGATAATATCAAAGTTAGGATAACGGTGTTTATCCAAAATTTCGGATAAACACCGACTCTTCCAGGGAGAAAAGAAGCATGGCAGAGAAAGAGTATTTGGGAATTCTCCGCGAGCTCACCGCGATTCTGGGGAAATAAAAATCATAAATCCGGTTCATTTCTCACAACCGCCATCATTCCCTCCACTTGTGCGAAAGCCAACATACGTCCATGAAACGAATAACCCGGATTATATCCTTTTTCTTCATCACCCAGCATCAATCGACCATGATCCACACGCATCGGTAAGTTAGGATTTTCGTTCTCAAAAATGCGGATAAGTTCTATTAAATGTCCGCGTCCTGACAGATGAGAACTCTCTATGAAATTTCCACCCGGTATGGCAGCTGTACTACGCAAGTGGACAAAACGAGTACGTGAAGCGAATTTCCTTGCCAATTCGCGCGTGTCATTTTGCTCACCGGCATGAGAGAACCGGCACAGAAGATCAAACCATTGTGCGGATTGTTTACCGCCTTTAAAAACCAGGCGATATCAGACTCGTCCGTAACAATCCGCGGCAAACCCAATACTTGAAAAGGCGGGTCGTCAGGATGTACACACATATTTATGCCATATTCATCACACACCGGCATAATAGCGACAAGAAAATATTTCATATTCTCACGAAGCACATCGCGATTAATTCCTTTATATAGAAACAATAGCTTTTTGAAAATATATATAGGATTCTTGTCACCCTCTTTAATGTTTCCATTGACAAAACCTTGCGTCTTTTACGATAATGGTATCAATTAACTCATTTTTTTCGGCTTCCGTAATGGTCTTATCTAATTCAGTAACGAATTCCAGTTCTTCATCTGAATAATCAGCTTCCGCATTCTAACGTTGTAACAGCTTCAAGTCAAAATAAGCAAAACGGATTCTGTCAAAATATAGAGAAGAAGTCCCGTCATTCCACAAATGCCGCAAATCTGTACGAATCCAATCAATCACAGGCATAAAATTATAACATACGGTTTTAACTCCCGCTTTACCCAAATTTGTAAGACCCTCTTTATAGTTTTCAATTAATTGGTCGCATTCAGGACCGGCATACTTTATTGCCTCAGATACCGGCAGGCTCTCTACTACGGACCATCGCAAACCAAAGGACTCAATATAGCCTTGCAAATCCTTGATGGCCAAAGACCATACTTTTCCGTTGGGTATGTCATGCAAAGCTGTAACTATGCCTTCGACACCTATCTGCCGTAACATAGCAAGTATTATTTTATCTTGCTTGCCAAACCATCTCCATGTCTTTTCCATCCTATATTATTTGTAAGAATACAACTTAATTTGATCCAGGACAACCCCCTCATCAAGTGCTTTAACAACCAATCGATGTTGTTTTTTCTTTTTTATAGGCAAGAGAATTTTTCTGATAGCCTGATTTCTCAAAACATTTTCTTTCCATTCCTCGCTTCGGCCTTGCGTCTGATACTCCACTATTTGAGGTTCGTTTCCATCTAAAGATATAGCCACCCGTAAAGTACCTCTATCTGTCAACGGATGATTAGGCAGCAGGGCTATCTCCAATTCAACCGAATCGGTTGCACAATCCTGAAAGTTGAAAGACAACTCGGTATCCTTTTCAATCCATGCAGCCTTTTCCTCATAGCCCAATCCCTCACAAGAAACAGGAGAACCTTCCGAACATTCCATAGCATTCCACTTATACAAGGGTACACGTTCCTCTAATATAGGTTCCTGCACCGATGACCTATCTACCGGTTCAAATACAGGCAATCTACGCGGCTGATGATCCATCATGCGATGCCATTTTCCATGATTATGAATACCCGTATTATAAATGCGAGTCAATGAAACTATGCTGTCATAAGCCATATCACTTTTTTGCCAACTCATCTCCCCATGCCGAGCAAATTGTGCATAGAGCATTTTCTTGTTCATTTCAGCAGATGATTGTACCGGATATTTCACTAATTGAAAATAGGTATCCTTACGCTCATCGGGAATTTGCTGGAAAAGAGACTCCGCCTCATCCGAGATGCGCTGGTAATCAGCCAAACGTTGGTTTATGTACTGGCGGCTCCATGGAAGGTCTTTCACTATCCTATAAGCATTAGTATGATATTCTTCTTCACGCGTATTACCCATAAATTCAGGTTTACGGATATATGCCAACCGATAATGCTCTTTCATAACCGGCAGTAACATTCTTCCTTCCTTTTCTCCAAATTCTCGCATTAGAAAATTTTTCAGATGAGCATCAACGCCTTCTTGAGCCACTTTTTCCATATTCCAAGCCATATCCATAAATAACTCAGTCTGATATTCTGCAGGTTTAATATCACCTACATTCAAGATCCACATCTTTTGGATATCGCGGTCGTAAGCCAATTTCATTTGTTGGTAAAGCAATGCAGGGCTGAATGTTCCAAGCCACAGATAATCATGTGGCCGCCCCCAATAAGAAACGTGATAATAAATACCGTTTCCCCCTTTACGGGCACGCTCTTCCTCCGTTGGGAAATGACGGATGTATCCATAATTGTCGTCACACCACATCAAACAGATGTCTTCTGGTACTTGCAAGCCTGCGTTATACACGTTCAGAACCTCCTTGTAGGGAATAAACACTTGCGGAACGGCAGTTATATCCTTGTTGACATACTTCTGCAATAAACCACGTTGGTCGTTCAATACATGCTTCAACACACTCTTTTGTTCCTCAACAGTTTTTGCACCATTCATCTGGCCGTCATGTACGCCACGCATACCTACCGTATAAATTATTTCCTGGTTTGCCACCTCTTTGACACGTTTTTCCCAAAAACGAAGTACTTCATTGCTATTGTTCATATAATCATAGTCACCCTTACCTCTTTTACCCCATTCCACAGCTGTGCTAGATGCCATCGGTTCGCAGTGGGAACCACCGATATAAATGCCATATTTCTCAGCCATTTCACGATTGCCAGGAGTAAGGAAGAAAGGTTGAGTACATTCATGCATAGCAGGCCAATAATAATTGGCTCTCAAACGAAGCATTAATTCAAAAATACGTTCATTGGTTTTAGGTCCGATACGCCCTGGTTTATACCATGGTTCGTATGTCAAACTACTCCATTGCATCAATCCCCAGTCTTCATCATTGATGAAGATACCACGATATTCCACAGAGGGGGATTGTATATCTGAATATCCCGCAGGAAGTTCAAAAAAAGCCCGTTTCTTTGGAGTGGCATCTGCCCACCATTCCCACGGTGACACTCCTATCATACGAGAGAGCTCCATAAGTCCATAGGCCATTCCGTGTCCGTCACTGCCGACTATTAGTAAGTTACCGTTCGACAACACTTTCATCAAGAATGCCTGCTTTTTTCCCTCCAAAACCGAGATATCCGTATTTGACAAAGTTTGGTTTTGCAAAGATGCCACGACAACAGTTCCTTTAGACGGACTTTCTTCTACATCAGCAGAGAAAACAGCTTCATAATCGCGTTTGAATAGGCTCAAGGCAGTTTGCACTACTGGGGCGACATTGGTATCACAAGCCACAGATAAGGGCTCTCCAGCTTGAAGACGAAATTGCGCCCACGAAGTTTGCACTAACATACATCCTACCAACAAACTTAAAAATTTATTTTTCATCAAACAATCCTCCAGTGATAGGGTTTAAAAATAACGTATTTCATCGATAGTCACGAAAGTATTGTCACTTCCATAGATTGTCTTTGTTTTATCCGTCCACACTGGACTTATGCCTGTTACTTCTACCCTCAGAGTGTAGTCTGCCTTCTTCATCTTCGGTGTTATGATCCGAATGGCTTTCTCTGGATACTTGCTGTAGAAATCTACCAATGACGAATATACTATCTCCTTTTCTGCATTCAGCACACTCATCTTGGCATAGCCTCCATGAGGATTAGTCTCGCCTACTACGGCTACGTTAGTTCCTTTAAATTCCACCTCAAGTGCCTTGCCTTTCTCGTTAGACTTCCATGCGCCGTATATCTTATTGCTTCCATTTAGAACATCTACAGGCTTCACCTTCTTCACATCCCATGCTTGCCAATATTCAGGTATAGAGATTTTCTCTCCGTCCACTTGCAAAGGTAGCCAGACGTATGTAGCGGCAGATGCTTGATGAGGGAAAGACCAGCGATCGCCCATGAACATTGGCACAGTGTCGTTGCCACACTTCAATGGGAACACGAATGTAGATTGAGAATTGTACGTCAGCGTGCCCTTAGGGCAGAATAGTCCTTGCTTAGTCCAAGGACCTTCTATGCTTGGAGCAGAGAAGTAATAATTGTCGTTCTTCTCCCAGCTCGTCAAATTCGATGTAAGCATATAATACATACCATTCTTCTTGAACATAGCAGGAGACTCTCCCATCCCCTTAATATGCGCCACTTCGGCCTCAACCGAGCGATAATCGTCACTCAATCTATAGATAGGACCATGATGAATCAGCAGATACCCCTCACCATCGCTATCCTGAAAAGTTCCCATGTCCCATCGCTTAATAGGTTTGCCATTATAGAGCAGAGGACCTTGTAGCTTATAGTCGCCCGCTATGGTTTTGCAGGTAGCCAAACCGATATAAGGGTCTTTATACCCCATATCATCTGCGTGCATCAGCATGATGTACTCGCTCGTTTTTGGACATTTCATTACCTTCACACGTTCTCCTACACGGTTAGGACCGAGGATGCCATCGGGCTGAACCTTAAGCACAACATTCTCAAATTTCCAGTTTACGAGGTCATCCGATGAATAACAAGAGAACCCAGGGAAGGCATTGCTCTTATCAGACTTCCACTCACCAAAAAGATAATACCTCCCATTCTCTTCCACAATGCAAGCTCCATGTGCATTGACGATGTTTCCTTTGTCATCATACCATGGAATGCCGTTGACCACTGCTTTGTTTTGTGCCACAACTGTTCCTATTCCCAATAAAGCGAACAGTAAGAATATAAAATGCTTCATCGTAATTCTTAAATTCCTTTGTTAACTAAAAGATAATATACCAATGCCCAGTCCTGATCATTAGCATAAGGATCATAAAATTGAGCTTTCACACCATCTATTTTATAAGGATACATATAGGCACAAGATGCCTTTCCGTCCTCAAAGAATAGACAAAGATTGTTACGCACTACAGCCTCAGCACGCTTCTGATAGGATTTGTCTCCGGTGCAAAGTGCATAATAGTAATATACGGCACCAGTAATAGTACTCCAATAATGAGGGAAAGTGTCTCCAAACATTTCTCGCTTGCCAAACCAATGCCCATCCCAATGGCGGATAGCTACTTCATTCAAATGGTAACTGGGTTGAAAGCCATTGAATGCTTCTACCACAGGCATTTGGCGTTTTATTTCATCCAAATATTTCTGTTCTTTCGTCACTAGATAAAGCTGCGCCAGAAACTGAACAGCCGGTGCCACAATACTTTGTTCATAGTTTACTTCAAATTTGGGATAATTCAGTCCGTTCTGAATAAACACCTCACCTATCTTTTCGAAATCTTTCAAAAGTTTTTTATACTCTTTCTTCATGCCAGCTTGTTCCAAAGACTCCAAACCAATCTTTACAGGAATACCGATGGCATAAAATCCATATCCGAATTGACGGAACATAGACTGTAGCGTTTCATAACCATGCACAGCAAACTGCTTGTCACCTGTTGCCTGATACATCTGGAAATAAAAATCAGCAACCCACATGTAGTTATATCCACGGTTGCGGTTTGTCTGGTCCACGCTGGAATAGGTCACATAGTCTTTTGTCTGCAATTTCTCACGCAAAAATTTTGCATATTTCATAAGCGAAGCTTTCAACGTTTCGTCTTTTGTCAACCTATATTGCTTGGCCAACAATACTCCCATTCCTACGCGCTCTGCACCTTCGTCACGATCCACCGGATTACAGTTTGGGGTATCATTTAGGTAAATACTATCCCCTTCATTGTCATATACCATATAAGCTCCATAACGGGGATCTGCGGCATTATTCATCTGCTGATGTGTGCGGATAAAATCTACACGTTTCCTTAATAATTCCATTTCATTATCAACTACCAACAAGTCGGCGTGTGTTCGTTTGCTTCCATTATAAAAGAAATCCAGACGTACTTCACCAGGGTGCATCAATGTTGTTTCCACTACATATTTTCCATTATCCTTCCGGACGGAGACGGGAGATCCATTCATCTGAGCCTTACAATTTTTCAAGGGAAAATCGCTCTTTACTTCCATACGCACTGTTTCTCCCTTTTGATATACATATTTGTCGCAAGAAACCAATACGCCACCACGTTCCAACAATTTTCGTTTAAAATCCTCATTCCCTTTATGAGTGAACAGTGTCCATGCTGCAGAATAGCTTTCATTCGGTTTGAGAATAATATTAGGCAAATTCAAAGTAATAATACCTCTATAATGTGAATTAGCCTTTTTGCGTCCTCGCTCCCAAACTTCATAACTTTTCACAGCACCTTTTGTTAGCATCAATCCCAAATGAGGAGCAGCGCCTCCCATACGAATTGCATTTACGTATGCTGCATTTCCCCCCTCCCATATATGAGCATGGGCACGAGCGTCGATACATTTTTTCGCACCTGGATAATTATCATTAAATGGAGTGTAGATACCGATGTCATAAAGAGACACTTCCTCTTTACCTTCATTTATAAAAGTATATTCTTCTATAAAATCGTTGTTTTTGAATACTCGATTTACCTGAATACGGATATCATCTTCACGATAGGTCACGTTCATGCCATCCAAGCTAATTTCAACGGGAGTATTCCATTCTTTTTTGACTGTTTCGTGGCCTTTGGTTATTGTGAGATATCCAAGCCCCCACGCCAAATGCTCTTTGACCCATGGGTATTGAGTCCCATCGGTTCTTACCAGCCAGTTCATGTTATGGACATCATTCTTAATATTTAGTTCACTAATACCTCCAGTACGTAAATTTATGTCCAATTTAAAATCAGTTTCTTCAGCAAACGAAGTAACTGAAATCAATGAAAGGAGCAGAAAGACTCCTGTTTTTCTAAAAAAATGTCTATTCATGATTCCTTTTTTATATCGTTTAATGGAAATAAGACCGTTATTGGATTTGATAATAAACGGTCTTATTTCTTTTTTGCTAATCCCTATTGAAAACTCATACAATCTGTCTCTAACAAAATTTATTACTGCTCTGCCGGAATGCCTGCTTCCATTGGCCAGTATGGATTCTGATAAATAGGCGACTGTTCTTTACTCTTTCCGTCGGGGGCAGTCAGCAAGAATTGTTTAATCATAATCGGGTTAAGATAATGAGCCATATTCCATGTTAAGCCGTTGTAGCAGATTTGATTTTTCTGTTTCTGATAAGGACGATAATACTCGCTATTTGTTTGTGGAGACATATTGGCCGCACTTGTTCCATCAGACACGACTTTCGCTGCATCATACCATTGCTGCATCGGAGTATTCCAGAAGTGAATTCCTTCAGGAATATATGGAGTTGTCACCAGCTGATCCATAGCGCGCCAACGACATAGATCCATCCAGCGCAATCCTTCTGCCAAAAATTCACAACGACGTTCACGACGAATGTTATAAAGAACCACATCTGTCAGCACTTTACCTCCTGAATAAGCACCCCAGTCGTTTTGGGCTTCTTCAGTCATATCAGTAGCTTTGAATGTTTTCTGAAAGTCATCGCTGACGCGTGCACGCTGACGAATCAGTTTCCAATACTCCATAGCATTTGCATCCAATGTTCCAGTACGTTCATAAGATGCCTCCATATAATTCAATAAAGCTTCGACTGCACGATAAGATATGGCTGCTATGTAGCCATGATCCAGATTACATTCGCTTTGTCTAAAAGTTCCACCCTTACGCAATGAGTACCCAGTGGCATAGCCACGCTGGCTATCGCTGGTATTCAAGATGTTTGGAGCTGGCTCTGTATATTGCACATCAATGCCTGGCATATCTGGATAGATGATATTAACTTGTCCTTTATCTTTCAAAAAAAGGAAAAGACGAGAATCACGGTTTGTGCGCACATCTGTTATTGTCTTATCTCCTTTATAGTAACCATCCCCGTCAGCACAAGTGCCATGTTTATATATAGGAGTACCGTCTTCCATTAAGAAATTGTTAACATAAGTTCTGGTTAAACCGGCCAAATAATTACCCCAGTTGGCAGCAACACCCACATTGTTTGTACTTAGCCCTTGTGCATACTGACGCCATAACAAGACCTCGTTCACTCCTGAAAGATCTGTTGATGCAAACATGTCATAATAGGGATTGGCTTCATCCGTTTCAGATTGCTGCAACTTTCCTGTGTTGACCGTCAGTTGCCCCTTGTATTTCTCTGCCACTTCTTTTGACGCTTTCATGGCCTCATCCAAGAAGAAATTTATTTCATTGTCAATACTGCCACTTTGAAACTGATAACCTGAATTATAATCTTTATTTTTTCCCGGCCATCCTTCGCCATTAGGGACAAAAGCTGTGCCCTTGAAATACTTTAACCAAGTTCCTTCGAACAAAGCTACTCGTGATTTAAATAATAATGCAACATCCTTACTAATACGAGTTTTGCTCATGGTAGTTGCTCCAAGAAGTTCAATGGCCTTATCCAAATCAGAAAGAATAAAACGGGCAACTTCCGTACGGGGCTGACGTTTGCTGGCTTCTGTTAAGATAGCTGCGTCATCTACCAATGGTTCTGTTATAATTGGGAAATCACCAAACATCCGATAACGGTTAAAGTATTCGCATGCCCGTAGGAAATACATTTCTCCGATATAATGTTTAATGGATGCTAGATCTCCTGTAATCATATTGTTTGCACCACTTAAGTCATTACCACTTGCATCTCCAAATTTAGGGAGTACATTGGAGAAAAAGTAGTTTAGCCGATAAATTGTTTCAAATTTCCAATTATCATCACTATTGGGAACTAACCATTGATTTTTTGTATAATAGCTAGAGGCAGAAGTACCTATTTGGTTATCAGTACCTTTATCATTATCAAAAATACCATAATAACTGTCATGCGAAGGTAAAATGCTTGAATAATATTTATCTGCATACGCCTGTAAATGAGTAGCATCAGTAAAGTAAAATTCTGGTGCTATAGAAGATTCCGGCTCACGGTCTAAAAAGTCTTCACATGAAGTAAATGTTCCGCATAAAGCTAAATATAATAAAGCTATGTATAATTTATTCGTTTTCATTATTTGATAAGATTTAAAGAGTTAAACTTAAGCCAAATGACCATGTTCTAGATAATGGATAAGCATTACCACCATTACCACCACTTATTGTTTCAGGATCAAAAAGTGAGGACAATGAGGTTCCTGTCCAAAGATTCTCACCCGAAACAAATAGGCGGCACTTGTTAAGACCTACTTTCTGAGTCCATGCAACGGGTAATGTATAGCCAATTTGTAGATTCTTTAGACGTATATAAGAAGCGTCCTGCAAGTAACGCGTCTGAGTCTGTTGATTTTTACCTCCCTCAGAAAATATGGGTCGAGGGTAATAAGCATCAAGATTTGCTGGTATCTCATGTCCTTCTATACCGATAGGTTCAGCACGGAAATAATCTCCATGTTCAACAAACGCACGAGAATGCCACATTGATTGATCACCACGTACCCCAAAGAACATTCCATTGTAATTCTTGTCTCCCCAGAAATCCCGTTTCATTACCCCTTGGAAGAAACATCGGAAATCAAAACCTTTCCAGTCTGCACTCAAATCTATACTAAAAAAGTAATGAGGATTCTTATTGCCAATCACTTTCAAATCTCCATGATCTTCCAATGTTTCAGCCCCTTTAGTTATTCCAGGTTTGCCATCTAAGTCAGCATACATGATATCACCGGCTGCCCATTTAGAACCCAATGAATTCTGACCGCCAACTTTATCTAAATGTGCCTGCATTTCTTCATCTGTCTTGGCTATACCAACCGTTTCAAATCCCCATATTTCATTGTTTTCATGTCCATTCAAATAGTTCCAAATCGAATTTGTGGTATTTCCCGGATAACTATCTATAATAGTCTTGGCATCAGATACTGTAGCAGTGACACCATATCCCAATCCATTGTTCAATCGGTCTTTCCAAGATAAAGAGATTTCCCAACCTTTTGTTTTTAGATCACAGTTGTTGGTTTTCGGAACCTTTACTCCTAACGTCGCAGGTAATTCAGGTGCCGGCCCTACCATGTTTTTTGTGAAACGAGTGTATACATCCACCGAACCAGTCAAACGATTATTCAACAAGCCAAAGTCTACACCCACATTCCACGAACGCACACTTTCCCAAGTCAAAGCGGTACTAATCAAATCACCGACCGCTGCCGTACTGGTTTTTCTGCCATCTTGTAACCAATTACCATCATTGGATTTCAAACTCATTACACGGTAAGTAGGGTACCAGCTATTAGTATTTTGGTTAGACAATTCACCGTAGGAGAAACGGAATTTAAACGTGTTGACTACATCTGACAGCTTTTCCCAGAAACTTTCTTGAGCTACATTCCAGCCTAAAGAGAACGAAGGAGACAATTGCCAACGATTACCACGACGAAAACGGGATGTTCCATCATAACGCATATTCACTTCGGCCAAATAACGTCCTTTATAGTCATAATTCAAACGCCCGAAGAAACCGGCGGTAGCCCATTCATTATGATAGCCACTAATGGAAGGATCTTTCGGTTCTCCTTTGCCGTTCAGTCCTGTTGTCAAATCAAATTCCGGCATATCTTCGTTCATCAGACCATACCTTGTGGTCGAAGAATAATCCTGTTTCATTTCCTCAGCCTGAAAGCCAAGCATTACTTTGAAATTGTGTATATCGGCAAAAGTATGAGAATAAGAGCTATAGATATTTAAATTCAAATAATTCTCTTTCTTATAAGACTGCATCAATTTGGTATCTTCTTTTTTGTCTATAATTGTACCGTCTGCATTATATCCATTATAAGGTAAGGTCGTTTCCTTTACGGACTCATCGTAAATGCTGTAGTTCAATTCCACATTAGTAATCCAGTTCTTGATAGGCTCCAAGACAAGCGCTGCTTGATGATAGTGTTGATCAGCTCTGACATTTCTTTTCCCTCCCTTTTCCAATAAAATAGAAGGGTAATTGGACATTAGCTCACCATTGGGATCATACAAAGGAAGATTAGGCCAAGATTGACGTCCCAGATAATCATAGAACCTTCCATCACCTAAATAAGTAGGGCGCTTCTTGTCACTACGAGTAAAACGCGTATTGTATCTAAATTTCAGCCAATTAGTAATAGTTGCATTTATCTTTCCGGCAGCATTATAGCGCTGTAATCCATCTTCCCCTAATTTTAACAGACCGCCTTGATCCAAATAATTGAATGAAGCATAGTAGGTTATTTTCTCAGCACCTCCCGTTACACTTACGTTATGTTCTTGTGAGAAAACACTACTTTTATAAGTTTCGTCGTACCAGTCAGTATTAGCATACGCTTTTGTCCATGTATCTTCCCACAAATTGGGATTACCTGGTTTTGTCTCTAAGCTATGAGTTAATTTACCCGACTGATAATCTAGCATTTTTTGCATTTGTGTATCATCAAATACAGGGCCATCACCTTTATTAATGGCTGCACTATTGAAGAAATTAGCGAAAGTATAAGAGTCCATCATGTCAGGCAGATTCATCGGACTTGCTATACGAAAACTATTATTGTAGTTTACAGATACTTTACCTTGCTTTCCACTTTTAGTCGTTACAAGAATGACTCCAAAAGGAGCACGAGAACCGTATATAGATGATGCTGCCGCATCTTTTAATACAGAAATATTTTCAATATCTTGCGGATTAATTGTATTCAAATCCCCTTCCATACCGTCAATCAGAATAAGTGGGCTACCGCTTGAACCATCACCTATAGTTCCATTGCCACGAATATTTATACTCGCTGTTTTGTCAACCTCTCCCGTATTGGTTGAAATTTGTAATCCAGGAACTAATCCTTGTAACGCCATTGTTGCACTAGCCACAGGACGTGATTCTAATTCTTTTGCAGTTGCAATACCTACAGAACCTGTCAAATTTACTTTTTTCTGAGTACCGAAACCAACGACTACCACCTCGTCAAGCATTTCTGCATCTTCTTTCAAGATTATATTAAGAGGTGTATTGCCGACTTTTACTTCTTGATTTACATATCCAATATAAGATATAACCAATACAGTCCCAGGCTGGACATTCAGAATAAAATTACCATCAAAGTCAGAGATTGTACCATTAGTAGTACCTTTTTCCAAAATACTAGCACCTATAATAGGTTCGCCCATTGTATCTTTCACTGTTCCAGATATAGTTTTTTTCTGTTGGGCAACTTCTACAATAGTTGAATCGATTTCTGCAAACACCATAGAGGGGTGTCCATTAAGAAAACCAAAGCAAATCAATAAAGTCGCAAGGGTCTTCCGATTTGTTTTAAATGAATCTGATCTCATAGTTCTTCTTTTAATTAGAATAAAGTTAATTAATGTATTATGGTCGTTGTTGCAACTTTCGATAAGCAAATGTAAATAGATAAAGTTGATAAATACTTATCAAATAGCCCATAGAGCAAAGACAAATCGTTCATGAACGATTTGTCTAGCTTATTGATTAATTAGACCATGTATTATTTTGCATCACTTAGCCTCATCCTATTGTCTTTATCGTACTCTAACTTCCTGACACAGACAGAACGGCTATAACTTCCACCTCCAGGAAGAATACCATTATGATAGAAAAAATACCAATGTCCTCTAAATTCTACAATAGCAGGATGTATCGTATCACTATTCTTTGCTTGTTCTGACAATATACCCTTGTATTCATAAGGACCTTCTATATTTTTAGCCATAGCATAGGCTATCTTTTCTGGGAAATCTGTAGCATAAGTCAAGTAATACCATCCGTTATGCTTGTGCACCCATGGTGCTTCAGTAAATTGAAAGTTTGTAAAGTCTATCTGTTTGATATCTCCATCTATTTCAGTCATGTTCTCTTTAAGTTTGGTATAATAGCAAATCTTGTTCCCCCAAAACAGGTAAGCCTGCCCGTCATCATCTATGAAAACCGCCGGATCTATACATACCCAAAAATGAGTAGCTCCTGCACAATCGTCATTAGTCAACAAAGGTTTTTCTAAGGCATCTTTGAAAGGTCCTTCTGGGCGATCAGAAACAGCCACACCAATACCGGAACCATTGGTACTGGCATAAAAATAATATTTCCCGTTACGATGTACAACATGCGAAGCGTAGGCGTATCCTGTCCTATCCCAAGCAAAATCTGTAATTTTTAATGGAGTGGGATATGCTGTCCAGTTCCTCATATCGGTAGTAGAGAATACACACCAATCCTTCATGTGAAATCCTTTTTGATTCGCTGCCGCATCATGTCCTGTATATAGCCAAAGCGTATCATTAACCACAAGAGCAGCGGGATCGGCAGTAAATTGATCGGTGAATAATGGATTTTGTGCCCGCACAGGGACTAAAAACAAAGCAACTATAAGCGAACTGAAGATGGATAATACGGATTTATTCATAAGATCTATAATATTACTGGTATCTATTCAAAATAAAAACTTTCTACTTCAAATAATTCCTTGTCATCCTCGCCCGAGAAGCTAAAACAAACGGAATGCTTGCCAAAGGAGGGAGAATGAGCCAGAGGAACTTGTATTTTCACCAATTCATTTCCTTTACCTGGCTTTACGGTAACCACGCAAAGTGGTGTTGAATCTAAATTATCAGCATATACCTTGATAGAACCTCCAAATTTTGGTTTGACATAAAAATTAATATAGCGGGCAGGATATGTAAAATGAAAATATTTCCAAGAAGCAGTATCTCCATTTTTAATTCCAGCGAGTCGTTCTTGCCCATCGTCGAAAGTTTTAATTCTTATATTACCACTAAGAAAACAAGCCAAGCGAGCCTCAATCTCCTGATATGGATTCAGCGGAGATGCAATACCTTGCGAAGTCATTTCCACTTCTTTGATTAAACCGTTCTCATCAAATTCAATCGGTTCGATACATGTCTTACGAAAAACCTTTTCACCGTTAGTGGAGCGATGATAAAAAATGAACCATTCATTACCTATTTGAGTAACGGAACCATGATTGTTCCATGATAACGGATCACATCCATAGTTGTCTATGATAACCCCCCGATAAGTAAACGGTCCCATAGGAGATGTGGAAGTGGAATAGCCTATACAAGTAGGACGCCGCCCTCTGCGGCTTTCATCAGCATAAGTCAGGTAATAAATTCCATTTCGCTTGAATACTTGCACACCTTCATGGAAAAAGTGGTCACGATTATTTATGATACCATCACATATGGTAGATAAATCAATACCTTTCATATCTGCACGCATCTTGGCTACTTTCAATGAAGCTTGACCCCAATAATAATAGATTTGTCCGTCATCATCAACAAAGACAGAGGGGTCAATCTGATCGCATCCTTCAAGTTTGTAGCCACCCTTAAAGGGACCTATTGGCGAAAGCGAAGTGGCAATACCTTCTGCATAGGCTTTGTCGGGAGTACAAAAGAAGAAATAATATATGGAATCTTTGTAAATACAGTCCGGGGCAAACAATAATGCATCCGTACCAGCTATTTCGTCTCTCTCTCCTTTGGAAGAAAGGATATTCTTATGCAACGTCCATTTCTTCATGTCAGCAGAAGAGAGGACATCATTCTCATGACAGCACCACTTTCCCGCAGCTTCGTCACGCGAACCATATACATAGATTCTACCATCCGCCCACTGTCGTGCTAACGGGTCAGAAAGGAATGTTCCTTCCTGAGTTATTGGATTTTGAGAAAAGGCTTCCAGACTAAGTCCTACTAACAACAGTGTTGGCAGGATTATAATTTTAAAGAATCGTTTCATTATTATTTTATGGCATTTTGTTATTTCGAATTAATTGTTATAGCTGCGCTTTCTAATCCTGAGGACATGGCTTTCAGTGTGCAGGTACCGTCATTGCCATTATTTTGCAACACTACCAGGCATTTACCATAAAAAGCCTTACGCTTATTGTCCTTAAATCTCTCCATAGAGAAAGGGCTACCATTGTCAACACCGGCTATGAAGCAATTGCCTTTTACGTCAAATTGCACCAGATTGTCTGCATTAGGACATAGATTGCCATCTTTATCCAATACTTCCACAGTGACAAAGCTCAAATCCTTTCCATCGGCAGAAAGTTGCGCACGATCAGGAATGAGGCGGATCTGTGCAGGTTCGCCCGCAGTGCGGATTTCTTTCACAGCAACCGTTTTACCCTCCTTACGCGAAATGACTTTTACCTCGCCTGGTTCGTATTTCACATGCCAAGCCACATGATACTCACCATCGGCTTTGCGTTTCACTCCTTGCGATTTACCGTTGACGAATAGTTCCACCTCATCAGCCTGGTTATAATATGCCCACATGTCTATTTCTTTTCCCTCCGTCCAGTTCCAGTGTGGGAAGAGATGAAGTACGGTTTTGTCCGTCCACTCAGACTGATACATATAATATACATCCTTAGGGAAACCAGCTAAATCGACAATACCAAAATAAGAGCTACGAGCAGGAAAGCCAAATGGAGTAGGTTCACCCAAATAATCGAAGCCGGTCCAAATATATTGACCACTGATAAAATCGTTCATTTGCATCATACGCAAAGAATTCTCATGATACGTACCCCAAGGAACGTGACAATTATCATAAGACGAGCAGAGATAATTCGCTGTTTCATAATCTTCTCTTTCTTTCTCGCTGATATTGCTACCTCGCAGCGGCCAAATAAATTTTTGGTCACTCGGCATGCGGTAATATCCACGAGTCATCAGACCAGATATAGTTTCTGTGGCAAGGAATGGTTTGCCAGGAAAATTCTTTGGCACATCTGCATAATTCTGATGATGATAGTTGTAGCCGATTATATCTAATGAGTTCGAGCGAAACAGATGATTATTAGGACTAGGTTCGTGACATCCTGCTATAACGGGGCGTGTAGGGTCCAATAATCGAGTTCTGTCCGCTAGTTTTTTACAAAGTAAGGAGTTGACACTCATACCTTCTCCCTCTTTTGCCAATTGTTCCTCTCCAAAGCCGAAATTCAATATAAAGTTTGCTTCTTCTACAGAGAGTGTATCTCTATCAGCATGCGTCCACTGCTCTAACACTTCGTTTCCTATACTCCACATGAAGATAGAAGGGTGGTTGCGGTCGCGCAGTATCAGATCGTCCAAATCCCGTTCGTGCCACTCATTGAAATAAAGAGAATAGTCATACTTAGTTTTCGATTTATACCACATATCAAATGTTTCATCCATTACGATGAGCCCCATACTATCGCAAAGGTCTAAGAGTTCGGGAGCAGGCGGATTGTGTGAACACCGAATGCCATTACAGCCCATTTCTTTCAATATTTCCAACTGACGCTCAATGGCACGCTTGTTGGCTACCGATCCTAAACAACCCAAATCATGATGCATACATACTCCGTTGATTTTAACAGGTTGGTCGTTAAGAAAGAACCCTTTATGGGCATCAAAACGGAATGTACGTATTCCTGTCGTTGTATAGTAAGTGTCCGTTAAATTACCATTTACACGTAATTCCGTTTTTACTTGATAAAGATAAGGTCTGTCCAAACTCCATATATGGGGTCTGTCCAAGGTCAATCGTTGTGTGCAAATAGCTGTATCATTGAGCTGTACCTGAATATTTTCCACTTCCTTACAAATTTCTTTTCCATCTCTGTCGTGTACAATTGAAGTCACCTCTACTTCAACATCCTTTTCCCAATCATTCTTTATGGTGGTTTGTACATCCACCAGTGCGCGCGAAGTGGAGACTTCGGGTGTAGTTATGTATGTTCCCCAAAGGTCCACATGAACGGGATTAAGCACCTGCAGCCTCACATCGCGATAAATACCGCTACCTGTGTACCAGCGCGAGTTTGGCTGTTTACTATTATCCACCTTTACTGCCAGCACATTTGTACTATCTAGTTTTAGATAGGGAGTCAAGTCATAACGGAATGAGATGTAGCCATTAGGACGCTTGCCTAATAACACACCATTCAGATACACTTCCGAATTCATATACACTCCATCAAAGTCAATGAATATCTTCTTCCCCTTCATTTCACTAGTTGTCAGAAAGCTCTTACGATACCAACCTATACCTCCTGGCAAAGCCCCACCGCTTGCACCGGAAGGATTAGCCGCATCAAAATCCCCTTCAATAGACCAATCATGAGGTAAGTTCAATACTCTCCATGAGGAATCATCAAAATCAACAGTTTCCGCATCTTTTACATCGCCTAAGCAAAAGCGCCAGTCGGTAGTAAAATCAGTTGTTCTCTTCACCTCTTTTTTGCCTGTATCGCATGAATAAAAGGCAAAAAAGAACACATTTAATAGCAAAACTAATGTTGTCCTATTCATTTTCTTACGTATTTATGATTATTCTAAATTCTGTCTGTAAAGATAGTCTTCAAACTATCGGTTAAAGATAAAAAATCGGGATAAAAGCAGGCGAAAACAACCAATATGATTTGCACAGAATTGAGTGGAGGGGTAAATCAGTCAAAAAGCAGGGTAAATCGGTCAAATTGTACCTAACAAGAATAATATATATGCGAGAAATACGTATATTTACACAGTTTAATCAAGCTGTTTATTGTTATGAAGAAAAACATATTCCTTTCGCTTATATTCTGCATTTGCCATATAGCAATGGAAGCTCATCCCTATACTATAGAACACTTAAGCATAGAAAAAGGGCTATCCAATAATTTTGTCAAGGATATTATACAAGATAAGCAGGGTTTTATTTGGGTTGCAACAGAGTCGGGGCTGAACTGCTTTGATGGTTCCGGCTTCACGACTTATACAACACACGATTCCTCTTTGACTGGAAATGCGCTGAACACACTATTGTATGATGAAGACAGAGACCGAATATGGATTGGTGGAAAGTTCGAAGGGCTGGATTATTTTGATTGCTCTACTGGTCAAATCAGTCAATGCCCTTCGTTGCGCAAACATACATTCGAAAACGTAGTGCACCTCTCACTTGCAACAGACAGTGGACTGTGGGTAACCCCACATCACTCCGACATCCTATATTATGATACCTATCACCAAACTTTCAGCTCTCTTTCCGATAAAGGAATAAAATTAGAATCCAATTCCCATTGGTGTACTTTTGATGACGGAAATGGTTTGCTTTATATAGGCCATGCACAGAATGGAATGACCATTGTAAATTTGAAAAGCAAGAGTGTACGCCATTTCTCTAATGACCCCAATGATTCAACGAGTCTTCCCGGTAATAGTGTATATACCATTCTCAAAGACTATATGGGGAATATATGGGTAGGAACCAATCAAGGGTTAGGATTGTTCAATGCGAAAACTAATAAGTTCACGGTATTTCGTCATCAACAGGAAAATCCATATTCACTGGTGGCCGATCACATTTATGACATCAAGGAGATGGATGATCAAAAGTTATGGATAGCTACTGATATAGGAGGAATAAGTATATTAGACTTGCATAGTATAACACTCATAGATGCCTCCAAGGTATCGTTTTATAACATTACGGCTGATAACAGTACATATGGAGTATCTTCAAACAACATACGCAGTCTGCTACAAGATTCATTTGGTAATATCTGGATAGGAAATTACAGTAGCGGAATCAATTTTATAAGTCATACACCTAAAATGTTTAATGTCCTTCCATATCTGAATAATAAGGGAGAATACCTGAAATATAAATCCGTTTGGGGAATATACAAAGATACTCAAGATCAATTATGGTTGGGGGGAGAGAACGAGTTGGCTTTGTTTCAAAAAGATAAACTGATTAAGACTTTTGATATTTCCTCTTATTTATCCCGTCCTTATGGACAGATATTTTCTATAATAGGTGATGGACAAAATATTTTACTTTTAGGTATTTATGATGACGGCCTGCTGAAATTTAATATCCGAAGCAAACACATTGAAAGAATTCCATTAGACATGGAGAATATAGACATTATTAGTTTCTATCAGGATTTGGATAAAAGTATATGGATAGGAACAGAATACGGTGTATATCATTATTATGATAATATGTTGCACAAAAAACATAATATCAATCAGCAACTTACCGACAAATCTGTTTATGGAATTTTGCGAGATAGACAAGGTAAAATGTGGATTGGAACTTACGGAGGGGGCATTATTGTATTTGACAAAAATTATCAGGCTATCATACGGCTGAATAAGAGTTCTGGTTTTGGTTCCAGCGCCATCAACGGACTTTTTATGGATAGTAAAGGAGGGATTTGGGCTGCGACCCGCAATGGTTTGATTTATATCAAAGATACTGCACATCCTCAAAAGTTTGAGATATACAACCATAAACAAGGATTGGAAGATGATTTCGTTCGTTCCATCCAAGAGGATGAGCAAGGAAACATTTGGATTAGTACAAACAACAATATCGCTTACTGGAACAAGGCTACACAGCTATTTGAAAACTACGATTACCGTAACGGAATTCCAATGGGGAATTTTATAGAAGGCTCCACCTGTCGTGGTAATGACGGCACACTCTATTTCGGTTCATTGAAAGGTGTTTGCCATTTCCAGCCTAAAGAACTTATTGCAAAGAGAGAGGTCTCCCCGGTTAAAATTGTCGAATGTAGAGATATAGAAAAAAGCGATGGCAATCCCATAATTCCAATAACGAATGGCTCAATCAGTTTACCTTATGACCGCAACTCATTGCGAATACATTTTTCTGTACCAGACTATTCGCAAAACAAACAGGTAGAATATGCATACACAATGACCGGACTTGAAAATAATTGGACAAGTACTCAGGAAGAAAGCCAAGCTACCTTCCGAAACATTCCTCACGGAGAATACACGTTCAAGATTAAAGCCCGGTTAAGGAATCATGATTGGGACAATAGCCATATAGCAACTTTGAAAATCCATATTCATCCACCTATATGGCTGACATGGTATGCAAAAATTGCATACGCTATTATTACTCTTGCAATGATTTATATAGGTATCCGCATTTACATGAACAGACTGATATTGGAAAACTCGCTAAAACTTTCCGAGAGTAAAAACAGAAATGAACAGGAGCTAAACAATGAACGTCTTCGTTTCTATACCAATATTACGCATGAATTACGTACTCCTCTAACCCTAATACTGGGTCCATTAGAAGACTTGATAAACGATCCTAAATTGCCTAATCCATATAATACAAAAATTAAAATCATCCATGATAGTGCATTAAGGCTACTTAATTTGATCAATCAAATATTGGAGTTCCGCAAAACCGAGACTCAAAATCGAAAACTGACAGTGGCAAAAGGCAATCTAGGGAATTTTATCACTGAAATAGGGCTACGATACAAAGAATTGAACAGAAATACTAATGTTGAAATACGCCTTGATGTTGATACAGAAATACCCGAAATCTACTTTGATCCAGATATTGTCTCAACAATATTAAACAATCTCTTGAGTAATGCCATGAAATATACTCAAGAAGGAGAAATTTTATTGGCATTGCAGATTATTAAAGAAGTGGGAAATGAATATGCTGAAATAAAAGTCAGTGATACGGGTTATGGAATTGACACCCAGGCATTGCCTCACATTTTTGAGCGCTATTATCAAGCAAAAGGAAAACATCAGGCGTCTGGCACTGGCATTGGCTTGGCCTTAGTAAAATCTTTAGCAGATTTACATGAGGGTATTCTACAGGTAGAAAGTGAGGTGGGCAAGGGAACTACTTTTAGATTTCGCATTTTAACCCAAAGCACTTACCCTAATGCGCTTCATAGTGAAGAAAAAGCGATAACGGCAGCAAATGAGAATGCAAAAGAAACAGTGGATAAGCTTCCCATTATTCTCATCGTGGAAGACAATGACGACATACGTAATTATATTGCTACTTCCTTCATCGACAATTATCGCACTTTAACAGCAAAAAATGGGAAAGAGGGTTGGAGCATGGCACTAAAATATATTCCAGACATTATAATAAGCGATATTATGATGCCCGAAAAGAATGGTATAGAATTGTGCAAACTGATAAAGGAAGATATGCGCACCTGCCATATCCCTGTTATTTTGCTTACAGCAAAAGACTCCATTCTTGACAAAGAAGAGGGGTATCAAAGCGGTGCAGACTCTTATTTAACTAAACCATTCAGTGCAAAATTATTAAGCAGTAGGATAAATAATCTATTAGAATCTCGTCAAAAATTAGCCAGTCTGATTACCAATCGAGCCAAAGAAATAATGCCACAAGAATTGGTAGAACAGGATATTATAAAATTGAGTAAATTGGATCAGGAGTTCTTAGACAGATTTACTAAGATTGTAGAAGAAAACATCACTGAGGAAAAGCTTGACATAAATTTTATGACGGATAAAATGAATATGAGCCATTCCACCCTTTATCGTAAGATTAAGGGAATGACTGGTATATCGGGTAATGAATTTATTCGAAAAATAAAACTGAGGCATGGATTAGTCTTGCTGACAAAAGAAAGACTAAATGTATCGGAAGCAGCATACGCCAGCGGTTTTAGTGATATAGGATATTTTCGCAAATGTTTCAAGGAAGAATATGGGGCAACTCCATCACAGTATTTAAAGCAACTATAGACTATACAAACTATTATCCCATTTGACACTTCAGTTTTAACTGGGAGGACAATGTAGTAGATTATACTTCTTAAAAAAATATTCAATTATACTGTTCTACACCATGTTCAATAGGTTGAAATATAGTATTTGCTATTTAATTAAAAATCAAACAGTTAATATATCGTTTTCCATTTGAGAGGTAATTATTTACTAAATGTCCCTACGAGATCTGCATCATCAAGTGGTTTATCAACATCATATCGCCTTACAATGATATGAAACAGCATTTTCAAAAGCTGTTGGAGCAATACCCTAATGCTGATGGCAAAGCAATGGGTATTCCTCAGAATTGGCAGGACGAACCTTTGTGGAAAACATAAATACACTATTCAACTATATCCCTTTTTGCAGAAAGAACAGATGCTGGAAGATGGTTTCACCTTTCCCATACGGATAAGGTACAAGAAACACTACCAACATAAGTATGAAAAAAATGATTGTGATAACGGCGATACCTCAACGTACCAACACCGGAGGAATCGTACCGATGATGTGTCGCGCACCTTTTCCGAACGGAGTTCAATCCGGTCAAAACTATAGTCTTTCTTTATTTCTATTGCCAATAGCCTAACTCCTGTTAGTTTTTCACTAAATTATAATATGTTCCCTGTTTCTCTATGGGAGAAGTATGATTTCCCATTTCCACCACTTTGCCATTGTCAAGCACAACTATCTGGTCATCGTTCTTCACTGTTGAAAGTCAGTGAGCGACAACAACAGTGCGGTCTTTATAAACCCATTCAGGCTTTCCACAATGGCTTTTCCATTTTTGGAATCAAGGGCATTGGTAGGTAAGCATCCGTAAACTCCCTGAACGAACTGAAAAAGGTTGTCTGCCTATTTGAAACACTCTGACAGGCCTTCTCGGAAATATTTTTCCTGGCGGGCTTTCCTGGTTACGGCCCACTTATTGGAACGAAAAATGCCAGTACTTCCCGCCGCGTTCTCCGGAGCATCAGGCGGGTTACGGTTTGGCGGCGTTTCCGCCGTTAAATCGTTTAGTTTTCGTTTAACGAAAACACAACTTGCTGTCCGCAGGGCGGACCACGTTTTGAATATCACGCTATAGCCATATCACGCTATAAAGCCTTATGCCAGTAAGCACTCAAATTAGGGCTCAAAAATGAAATATATCTTATGCCAGGGGAAAAACGTATACGGTTTCTGCCAGCTTTTCCACATTTTCAGTCTTCTGAAGGCAAACATTTCTCTACAGAACAGGCGGTGAGCCGTCTATGTTTCGCAATCTTTCATCACTGTCTCCATTGACAGATTGATATTTCTACACTTCCGCAAATGGAGAAACGCCCAACCTGCCCGTTTTACGCCTTTTATGACACTATCAGCATATCTCCATATATCCCTATCTCGATATAGCGCTATCTCTCTATATCCATATCCGGCTATATCGCTATCCGGTTGTTCCGATATATTACCGTCTTTTATCATCCTGGACTCGTGGCAGATAAGATTCGGATACCTCAAATAAGGACTTTTAGCCTAAGATAAAGTAAGCTAATAGCATGATAATAAGGCTCTTATAATTACGACTTCTCCTATAAATGCATTACCTTAGAAGTGATAAATAAAGGATGTAACGAATTATAAACGAGCAAATTAGAAGCATTTTAGCATAAGAGACAACAAAGACAAGCAAGATCCAGCAGCTGTTCCTTTTAGGGGTTCCCCGTGCGGATATCGCGAGGATGGTGACCAACGGCAATTACGGTTTCGTGGTGAACGCCCTGCGCCGGATGAGGGAACGTGAGGGCCGTCTGAACATCCATCCGGCGACAGCCGCATTGGATTACACTTTCAACCGCAAGTTCGGTATCGAGATCGAGGCTTACAACTGTACCCGTGAACGGCTCGCACGCGAGCTCAGGGAGGCCGGGATCGCAGTGACGGTGGAAGGCTATAACCATACCACCCGTCCGCATTGGAAACTCGTGACGGATGACAGTCTGAACGGCAACGACACCTTCGAGCTGGTCAGCCCGATCCTGATCGGTGAAGCCGGCCTGCGGGAGCTGGAGAAGGTCTGCAGGGTGCTTGACCTGCGTGACGTGAAGGTGAACGAGAGCTGCGGGCTTCACGTGCATATTGATGCCGCCGGCTTCAAAATGGAAACCTGGCGCAACCTGGCCCCGAGCTACAAGCATCTGGAACCGGTCATCGACAGGTTCATGCCGGCATCCCGCAGGGATAACTACTATTGCCGAGGGCTGGACCATGCCTCTGACGCAATGGTACGCTCGACCCGGACGGTGGACGAGCAGAAAGAAAGGATCGGTGACCGTTACCACAAGGTGAACCTCGAGGCTTACTCACGGCACAAGACGGTCGAGTTCCGCCAGCATTCGGGAACGACCAACTTCACAAAAATACGCAATTGGGTGTTGTTTCTCCATACAATGGTTACCTTCGCCACGAGGGAACAAGTACCTGCGGCCACCGCGCTCCAGGACATCCCTTTCCTTGACAGTGAACAGGAACTCTATTATAAACTAAGGACGAAAAAATTATCAGCATGAGCAAGCATATGTATATTTTGGTGGATGGCGGCAGGATTGCCGCCTCCTGCGTGAGGGCAGCTGGTTTGACAGTGAGTGTACCGATGAGGAGTACATGGTGAACTTCTCAGGCCGGTACCATGTGAAAAAGCCACGCCACTTTGATCCTTTTGGCCCAACAAGATCCCCCCCCTTTGGCCGCAATATGATTGACCCTTTTGGTCCAAATAGCATTACTCACTTACTACAAGTATTGCTGGAAATTTTTTTGTGTAGATTTGAACACCCTAGTCCTGGTGTAGCGTGGTGATAATAAAATCTATGCAAATGAATAAAAGAATCAAAAACATTTTAAGGTGTTATGCGGCCGGGATGGGAATCAAGGAAACAGCAGATACGTTTCATACTTCCCGTAACACAGTCTGTAAGTATGTCCGCTTGTTCCTTTCAAGCGGGAAAAGCATCGAGTAGTTTCTTTCCCTCTCTGATGAGCAGTTGCATGAGATATTTGGCAGTACGGAATCTCGGTATCGGGAACCTTCTTCCAGACGGATTGAACTGGAGGCCTTGCTTACCGGATATGTATCCCGCCTGACACGAAAAGGAACGAGTGTCAGAAAATTGTTTAAGGAGTATCATGCCGAATATCCTGACGGTTATCAGCTGTCTTCTTTCAAACGGGCTGTCCGCCAGTACAAGTTTCACATCAAGGTTGTCGGTCATGTCGAACACTATGCCGCAGACCAGATGTACATTGATTTTGCCGACGACAGGCTTGAAGTCGTTGATGAGATGACAGGCGAGACAAAGAAAGCCGAGGTGTTTGTCGCCATCCTGCCGTTCATCCATTACATTTACTGCGAGGTCGTATGTTCCCAGCATAAGGAAGACCTGATAAAGGGCTGTGAGAATGCCCTGCACTATTTTGAAGGTGTCCCGGCGGCTATTGTCCTCGACAATCTGAAGGCGGCTGTCACACGTAGCGACCGCGACAAACCTCTCATCAATAATGACTTCTCCGCTTTCACCGAACATTACGGCTGTGCGGTCTATCCTGCCCGTGTACACCATCCCAAAGACAAGGCCTTGGTTGAAAATGCCGTGAAGCTTCTCTACCGTTCCGTTTACCTAGACATAGAGGGGATGACATTTGCCAGTCTGGAGGAGCTTAATACCGCCATTCATATTTCCTTGCTTGATTTCAATGAAAAGGTAATGGCCGGTCGGGAGATGTCACGTAAGGAAATGTTCCTGCGCAGTGAGAAAGACTATCTTCGCCCGCTTCCTTTGAAACGCTACGTGATGAAAGAGAGGAAACTCATGACCGTAGGCAAGAACTCTTATGTCTCGTTGTTCAGACACCATTACAGTGTTCCAAAGGAATATGTGGGGAGACGTGTGACAATTCTCTATGATACCGACACGGTAGAATTTTACTGAGGTATGAACCTAGTTGCCACCCACGACCGCTGACCGCTGTGACATCCTCTATGCCTATTCTTGGAAAAAGAAGCACAACCTGCCGGGGCACTATGGTTCTTATGACAAGGACCTGGAGGAACTCTTCCGGTACGCTTCGGAGATGGACAATATCGTATTGAATTATCTTCGGGAAGTGGAACGTATCATGCAATATCCTCCAAAGGTATTCAGATCTTGTCGGGGCATACTGGCACTGGAAAAAAAGTATAGTCGTGACTGTCAGGTTGCGGCATGCGCATACCAGAAGTTGCAATACGGGTACTAGGACTTGCACGAGGTGCTTGAATTGGGAGAGGATGCGGATTTCCTTCCCGATGAAGACGGGAGGGTGCAGCCTCCCGCAACTTCCCCAGCTCCGTTGTCCCACAAAAACATACGTGGACGTGAATATTACAGAAAAAACAAACGAGAACAATAAGGTTTAGATTTATGGAAACAAACAACAAGGCAGTTCCCGTTACGGGACAACAAAACCAGAATACCATATCACAGGATTTGATGAACCGCATGAAATTACACGGCATGGCAGAAGCTTTCAGGGAAAGTTTTGCCGGCACCACCCGCAGTCCATGACTGTAGACACTTTCCTTTCCATGCTCCTCGCACGCGAATGGGATTATCGCGCCCAGGCTGCTATAGCACGGCTGACCAAGAATACGGCGTTCCGCTACAAGGCCTATCTTGAACAGATTGACTATGCCACAAACCGGGGGCTGGACCGTAATTATATGGAACGACTTGCCACCCTTGACTTTGTACATAAAGGGCAGAACCTTTTCATTACCGGCTCTTCAGGCACGGGGAAAAGTTATCTAGCTTGTGCCCTTGGCCCACGAGGCATGTAAGAGGGGATTCTGCACTTTTTATGCAAATGCTCCAAAACTGCTTGGCGCACTAGTCGTCAAGGTCAAAGGTACATTTGAAACAGAAGCCAAAAAGATCGAACGTTGTCAGTTGCTCATTCTTGATGACCTGTTCCTTGTACCTCTTGATGCCAAGGAAACGTCCCATACTGCTCGAAATTATTGAAGACAGGCATGAACGAAAGTCCGTCATCATAACCTCGCAGTACCCATCGTCCAATTGGTATGACATGGTAGGTGACCCGACAATAGCCGATGTCATCCTTGACCGTATCATTCACACGGCTCATGCCATAGAGTTATACGGTGAAAGTATGCGCAATTTGAAGCCCAAGAAAAGCTAAAGAAAATAAAAGGGTAAAATAAAATTGGCCCCATACACCAGGACGTTAAAAGGTCAATCATATTGCGGCTGAGAGTGGTTAATCTTGTTTGGCTAAAAGGGGCAAAGTGGCGTGGCTTTTCCAGTTGATGAATTAGTTCTTTTTTTAAGGATATAAATTATAAGTATTTTTAGATAAAAAATTGGTATAAGGCGCAAAGAAAAGCAAAGTTCTACATAAATAAATGCAGGTCAGCATCTTGTATGCAGGGCGGGTTGAAGCAAGCTTCGGCATAAAAAGCCTGAAAACACCCCTTTCGGACAAAGTTCGGCTACTAAACAGCTACCGGTTCCGAAACGGGGTATATACAGCATAACAAGTTCTGTTTCATTGCTTTGCCTTGTTTTGCATAGCTCTTGGTAAGAAATAAGTAACTACCTTTAGAAACGAAAATTTTAGAGTTATGGAAACAAAGAGAAGTACGTTTGCGACCTCGTTCTACATCAAGAGATCCGCAGTGAGAAACCGGGACGGAAAAGCCCCCATCATGGTGAAAATCTCCGTTGACGGCGATGACAAGGCAGTGGGAACCAAGCTGTTCGTCACTCCCGACCTCTGGGAGAACGGCAAGGCGAAAGGCAAGTCCGCAGAGGCAAACGAGATAAACGGGCAACTGAAGGAGGTCTCCGCCCGGCTCACCAACCACTACCACCGCATCCTCCGGGAAGAGGATTTCGTCACCGCCGAGAAATTGCGCAACGCCTTCCTCGGTGTCGGCGTGATGGAGAACTGCATACTGAAAGACTTCGGGAACATGAACCGGGAGTTCGGGGCGATGGTGGAGAAAGGGCAGCGAGCCAAGTCCACCTACAACAAGTATCTGGCTGTTTACAACCATTTCAAGACCTTCCTTTGGGAGAAGAAGAAGCGCACCGACATGGCTTACAAGGAGCTGACCAAGGAGATCATCGCCGATTTCGACAAGTACCTGCGGGTGGAGAAAGGATTGAGCGCCAACACCCTCTGGATATACACTATGCCCTTGCTCAGCCTGACCGACAAGGCGTGGCGGCGGGGCATCGTTCGCACCGACCCCTTCGGCGAGTACAGCCTTGAGATGCAGGAGACCGACCGGGGCTATCTCACGGAGGAGGAGCTGCGCACCTTGGCTAACGCCGTGTTCGTCAAGAAACAGACCAGCCTCGTGCGGGACATGTTCCTCTTCGGGTGCTTCACCGGGCTTAGCTACATTGACATAAAGACGCTCACTCATGACAAGATACAGCGCATGGACTTCGACGGCGAGGAATGGATCATCACCCGGCGCACCAAGACCCGTGTGTCGAGCAACGTCCCCCTCATGGAGATTGCCAAGGAGCTGATAGAACGTTACAAAGGGCTTGCCGGGGGCGACCTTGTCTTTCCCATACCCAGCAACAGCGTGTGCAACAGGCACCTCAAACAGATAGCCAAAGCCTGCGGCATCCACAAGGAGATCGGCTTTCACCTAAGCCGCCACACCTTCGCCACGACCGTCTATCTCTGCAACGGCGGCACCATCGAGGCGCTCTCCAAGATACTCGGGCACAAGCACATTTCCACGACCCAGATCTACGCCGAGGTGACCAACAGGATGGTAAGCTCCGATTTCCGGGCGATCTCCGGCAACCTCGCCGCCATGCAGCGGAGCGTGCTGGAGAAGAAGGACAGGAAACAGGACGGGAAGCGGGTGCGCCGCTCCCTCCGGGAAACGGCTTGACGCCTTTCCCCGGCGCAGAATGCGGCAAAGGCAGGAACTTCCGATGCGGTGTTCCTGCCTTTGCTGCATTTCCCGATGCACACCCCCGTGCGTTTATGTTGGACTTTTCCCCCGTTTGCGCTTTGGGCGCATGTCCACGTAGTTCTCCTCCAGCATACGCAGCAGATCCGACTGGCGGTAGAGCGTCTTGCCCGGCAGCGATATGTACGGGATCAGCCGTTGCGTGCGGTAATCCTGCAACGTTCTCGGCGTGATGTGCAGCAGCCTGCACACGTCCTCGCCCGTGAGATAGACCTCGCCGTTCATCGCCGGGCGGAAGTGCGCCGTCACCGTGTCGATGTACCTCATTCCCTCTTCCAACGCCTCGAAGTACGCCCGTACCTCTTCCGTGTCCCTTGTGATCACTTCCATCTCACTCGTCCTCCGTCATTTCCCGGCTCATGGCTTCCACGAACGCCTCCACGTCCTCCGTCCGGTAGTAAATCTTGTGGTTGATCTGGCTGTACGGCAGCAGCCCCCGGTCACGGTAGGTCTGCAATGTCCGCTTACTGATGCCCAGTTTCTCGCACACGTCCGCCCCGTCCATCCAGTTCATCTTTTCGGGCGGGCGGTAGCGGGCGCAAAGCTCCCTCACGTGCTGCGAGAAGCAGCCGAACCGTTCCTTCATCTCCTCGAAGGTCTTTTTCTCGATGCTTACTATTTCCATTGTCCCGATACGTTTTTATTGTTATACTTCCCTGCAAATATACCGGTCTGTATATGTCCGTGTATCAAAACCGTACCGCTTGTCCTCGTTTTGCTTCACGTTTGTAGCCTTGTCACGTTCCGGGCGGTGAAAAGCAGGGAGAAGCTCTACATATCCGCACGCCCTTCCGCATATTTTCCGCCCCTTCCGTTTGCCGTGTGCCGGACATTTCGCATATTTGTAACCGACCAAACATCATCACTATGGACGAGGCTGTCTTTATCGCTTAATACACCTTCCTTGCCACTCCTGCGGTCATCGAGGAGGAGAGCCGCATCTTGGGCAAGATCGCACGCCGCCTGCGTTGCGAGTACGTCATCCGTTTCGAGGACGACGGCAAGTTCTATTTCCTGCTGGAGACCCGTTCCGGCTACGAGGAGCATTTCGCCCGGTGCGGCTGGTACGTCGTCAGCCAGACCGACTTCAACAGCCGCCTGACCATCGGCATGGGCTTGTACGAGAGCGGGAACTTGGCGGGCTTCATGTACAGGCTCGATTCCGGCAGCCGTATCCGGGCGATTCAGGAGAACAGGCATCGTGCCGCTTGGATTATAAATTAAGCGTTATTTATTCCTAAATATCAGCACTTTCTGAAATTTTGGCTTTGCATCCATCACGCTTTTAGTCCTTAAAAACTGTCTGCTGTTGTCCGGTGTCTGTCTGCCAACATCTTGGGTTCAGATGTCCGCATTATTTTTGGATTATGCAAATCATTGAAAATAAACATTCTAAGGTTAGTGCAAGGTGCAAGCTATATATAGATATATACTTGTACCTTGCACTAAATTTCAATATTTATTTTTCCGTCTATTTTCCATTATCGTTTCAAAATTTTCTTGCCCCCATTGTTTCAACTGCTCTAAATAAGGGATTAAAGTTTCTCCAAATTCAGATACATAATATTCCACTTTGGGTGGAACTGTGGGATATATTTTTCTATTTACCAATCCGTCCGTTACCAATGACCGCAAAACAGTAGATAGCATCTTTTCCGATATAGAGGGGATTGTTTTGTATAGTTCATTGAAACGTATTACTTCATTCTCATGTAGCTTCAATAAGACAACTAAAGCCCATTTGTCACCCAGCCATTCCAGTATAGGGGAAGCAGAACAATAATCGTAATCTAACTTTTTTCTCATTTTTCTTTTATCCAACAAATTGATATACAGGAAAACTAACCTAAATGTAAGTTGCTGATAACCAAGACAGTTCTTCTTTTTTTTTAAGAGACCTATTAACTTTGCTGTCGCAAAAATAAATGTTATGGACTATAAAAGCAAAACGGCAAACGACAAAGAAATATCCATCTATTATTTCTCCGCCACAGGCAACAGCCTGAAATTGTCGCAGGATATTGCGGCGGCTTTTGGAGGAGCCGGTCTGTTCAGAATGACACCGTCAGCTGGAATCACCGCATCGGACTCCCGAATCGTAGGTTTTATATTCCCCGTATATATGGGCGGACTGCCCGGCATTGTCCGCCGGTTCTTGGAAAGTTATCCGTTCAGGAAAGGCGTGTACTATTTCTCCATAGGCACATATTACACGTACAAGGGCTGTGCGGTGTCCGTTGTGGACAAAATCATGTCCGGCAAAGGCGTGCGTCTGGACTATGGCTACAACCTGCCCACCGTAGGGAACTGCCTGAAGGAATACGAGGTATCTTCAGTAAGGAGGACGAAGATACTGGAACGGGCGGAGCTTTACACTTCACGAATAATCGACGACTTGAAAAAAGGCAAACGGAAAAAGCCTTTCCCGTATTGCAGGTTATCGGATCTGTTGCACAAAGGGCTGTTCAATGCCTTTTTCAGTCGCTCGCACTTGAACTTCTCCTTGGAAAATGGTTGTATGGGATGTGGTGTCTGCGAACGTGTATGTCCCGTGAACAATATTACGCTGAAAAACGGAGTGCCCCGGTGGGGAACCGGTTGCGAGGCTTGCCATGCTTGCGTACACTGGTGTCCCCGGAATGTCATTCAGATCGGGAAGTCCAAAGGGCGGCTGCAATACCATCATCCAGCTGTAAAAAGAACGATGCTGTACCGTGTGGAATGATGGGTTCCTATGCTGCGTATCCAGAGATTCCGGTCTGTTTCCCGTTTGTAGGATTCCACCGGAACCAGCCCGTTCTTGCGTTGTTCATGCCGACAGGTCATAGAAACGATATGGATGACCTTACGCATCCTTGCCATCATCTGGAAGAATCGGCGCATGTATTGGAATATCCTCATGCGTCCCTCTTTGCAGGTTATCGTGAATGGTCTAACTCGATGTACCAGCCTTCCTTGACAGGCTTGTACAACGTGGTGTCGTTGTACGTCCTGCGGTAGATCTCGTTCAGGTCGCCGTGTTCGGTGATACGGATATTCCGGCGGCTTTCCAATCCGGGATCGTAAATGAAACTCTTGGACGTTCCCGCATCCACGATGCCGTGGGAATAGTACGGCATAACGAGGCTCACATATACCGAATCCGCCGTTTCCCATTCCCTGCGGTCAACAAGGACAAGACCGCATCCAATCTCTGACAACAGGGAATCGAGCTGTATTCGGTCTGGCTTCAGCAGCCCATATACCGGGAGGTTTTCTTCGTCATTCGTTTCATGGGATGTATCGCTTTGCTCTGTTGAATCAAGTATAATGACCTCTTCCGGAGAAAGCGGCGGGTAGTGGAAACTACCTTCTGAACTCTCTGACATGATTTCGTACACCTTGCGGAACGCCGCCTCGTGCGTGGCGAAGTGGCGTATCATTTCCTCGTCGCTCGGTGGCATGGGCGGCTCTCCGCAGCTTGCGGCAAACAGGCTTGCTAAAAGCAGGATTATGGCGGGTGTTCTCATATTCTTATGTAGATGATGTTTGGCAGCGTTTCGCTTTAAGCGGCAGTGCTGTTTGTTATCTAAATCTTAATGTCTTTATTGGCAAAATCAAGGCACTATTTCGTAAACGGTTCGTTCGTTGTTCCTGAAAATGGTCTGCTCAATCTGTTTTCCGACCTTTACGATGCTGTCTATGTCAGCATTGACTTTCAGGCTAAGGACGGGAGCGTATTTCAGATGTTCGTAATCGACCGGAGTATTGTTATAGGTTGTTTCGACAATAGGATAATTATGTTCCTTTGCGAACTGTTTCAAGGTATCTATGTAGGGAAGCTGCTCTTTACCCATAGCTTCAAAATCTATGTAAAACTTTCCGTTCTCCAGCACAAAGTAGATGCAGTCCACACCATTGGAACAAATACCTATAAAATCATAATCAGTATTTCCTGCCTGCACGTTTCTCAATACATCCGGCAGTTTGTCTATCGTAATCCGGGCAGCAACCGGGATATTGGAGTTTATACCGTCGTTTTGCGTCACTCGTTTATTCCCATGCCCGCAACTCAATAAACTTAAGATAGAAGTAAATATTCCCATAATTTTTAAGAATCTCATAGTTTTATGCTTATTATTAAATAGATAATGGTTTGCAGCTTGCCGCCGTGAGGTGGCACAGGTGCTTGTTATCAGTCACTTTTATTTCAAATCTTCTTTATTTATAGTAATTATTCTATTCGGTATAAAGAATTGAGATGCTTCCACATCTATGCTGTTTGATATATAGCACTTCCAAAATTTCACGTATAGAAATTTCTTTTTGATTTTACGAAAAAACTTGGAAACCATTTGAGAAAAATCATTATTATCAGAACAGCAATAAAAACGTCCAGCAATGTATGCCATATCTTCCCTTTGAAAAGGAACTCTATATTCTAAAACTGGACTTTTCACATAGTCCAATACTTCAGCTGTTGTTCCATCATAATATTCATGTGTATAATATGATATATATTGTTGGAAAGATTTTCCGGTCAAATACATCTTCCGGTCATTAGCACAAATGTCAAAAGGAGATAAATCTCCTTTATAATGTGGGACACACAACAACTCTCCAAATACACTTCTAAGCGTATTTGCAATCATCTCATCATCATTTTTATGCGAATAGAATTCAAATTGCTTTCCCATGTTCTACTGGTTTTAATGACTGATAATATGTAATTATCCACGTTTTCCGCTATTATCTTCGCTCAATTACAAATATATATCATAAGGACGAAACTTCGGAATATTCGGTCTTCCTTTTTTTCTATGGTATGCTTAAAAGCAGTTCTGCGGGCGGTTGTTTGGGCGTTCCCCTTCGGGTCGGGCTTTCCGTTGCAAGTCCTCGCTATGCTGTGGGCTTTCCCCTGCAATCCCTAACGTGGGTGAAAGGGTTTTCACTTTCTTGCGCTTGCACCTTGGCGCACGGGCTGTCCCGTCCCGGCGTCCGTTTCCGACCATTCCGTGAGGCTGCATGGCCGAAGCCGGACATCGGGGCGGAAGGACAAACGGAACACGTCCGTCCGTGCCGCCCGAAAGAGTTCCCCGGCGTTTGTCCGGCAGCCGGAAGCTGACCGTCCTCCCATTGTATTCTCCCGCCCGTATCTCCTTGCCTTGGGAAACGGGCGTTCCCGGCTCTCCGGAAGGCTTCTTTTTCCCGCACCCGGCAAG
>ERZ780137.230-NODE-230-length-55542-cov-6.737074_pt1 | contig 55542 bp, 47 predicted proteins | sample MGYA00511020_ERZ780137 | MGnify/ENA primary metagenome ERZ780137 (study PRJEB29588, sample SAMEA2157917) | human gut metagenome | biome: human gut; feature: human-associated habitat; material: faeces | place: Denmark | collected 2008/2010 ... | reverse complement strand
CACGACCTTGCCAAGGTCGGGGCCGCGGGTTCGAGTCCCGTCTCGCGCTCTTTTTATTTATGGTTAACCCCTTGCAAATGTGGTTTTTGCAAGGGGTTTTCTTTATTCTGTATCCTATTTCTCTCTCGTCATAGACATTGTCGTAGTAACCCCGAAACCTGTCATCTGATAAGTGAGTTTTCCATCTTTATAAGTGAACTTCTTAGTATCATCTGAGGAAGCCAGCGGTTCTTTATCCGTCTTGTCTTTGTCACGCTTGGATTCCCAGGAGTATTCGTTACCGGAATCTTTTGGAGCATCGTAGGAACCAACCCAGAATACCGAGGTGGATTCGCCTTCGTCAGAGATCCAGTTGATCGTGATGACATCATCTTTGATCTCAGCTTCCATCCAGCTTCCGTCCTCTTCTTTTGTTTTCCAGGTGCCGCTCAGGTCTGTTTTACTGTTGCTTCCACAGGCGTAGAGTGACAGTACGAAAATGCCAACGAGTAGTATGGCAAATAATTTTTTTCTCATAAAGGATCCTTCTTTCTTTGAAATATTCTGTCTTTTTTCTTTTGCCGTTCCAGATGAAATCGGAACTGCTTATTCTATTATAGCAAAAAGTCCTCGATATGGGGAGATTTTAAAATATGAAATGTTTTTATGGTTACTTTTGAGAGAAAGAACGGATTTCTGAACATAATAATATTTTGATGGATTTTTCAGAATCTTACATCTATAAATGCAGGAAAAAGGGGAATATTATTTGACATATAGCGAAAATTATACTATCTCTTAGCGCGATATACATCGACAAAAGAAAGTCTTTGGAGTATAATATTCCGAGCGGGAATGAGTTTTGGATCGTTGGAGGATAAGAGAGTGAATATCATTATTGTGGGAAGCGGAAAAGTAGGATATACGCTTGCCCAGCATTTGAATGCCGAGGGACACGAGATTACGGTCATTGACTCGGATGAGGAAAAAATAAAAGACCTTTCTTCGGAAATGGACATCTATTGCGTATTGGGAAATGGTACCAGTTACCGGACCCAAAAAGAAGCAGGCATTGAAAAAGCAGACCTTCTGATCTCCGTTGCAAACCAGGATGAAGTCAATTTGTTAAGCTGCCTGATCGCGAAAAAGGCAGGTAACTGCCAGACGATCGCAAGAGTGAGAAATCCGGAATATTACGATGAAATTGGATATATAAGAGAAGAACTTGGACTGTCTATGTCCATTAACCCGGAATGGGAGGCTGCAAACGAGATGGCACGTCTGATACAGTATCCGTCTGCCCTTGCAGTAGAGAAATTCCGTGGTGGAATGACCCTGCTTCGTGTAGTCATTCCGGAAAAATCCGTATTAAACGGAATGAGTGTTGCAGAATTTGCCGTTAAGATCAGCAGACAGATCCTGGTTTGTATTGTAAAACGTGGAAAAGAGATCCGGATTCCGGATGGTAATTTTGTACTGATGGCTGGTGATGCAATTTCCGTCAGCCTTCCGATCCGCGAGGCAACTCCGTTTTTTAAAAAGATCGGTGTACCGGCGAACCCAATCAAATCCGTCATGGTAGCAGGAGGAGGAATGATTTCTTTCTATCTTGCAAAAATCCTTCAGGATACCGGAGTGGAAGTAAAGATCATTGAAGAAAATAAAAAGCGTTGTGAAGAACTGAGTGAAGCATTGCCACATGCTATGATCATTCAGGGGGAAGCAATTGATAAAGAGCTTTTATTAGAAGAAGAAATCCGTGAGACAGATGCATTTGCGGCAATGACCGATATCGATGAGGAAAATATCATGCTTTCTCTTTATGCGAAAAAAGTGTCACATGCAAAGACCATGACAAAGATAGATAAGATTGAATTCCCCGAAGTCGTCGATGATCTGGGGATTGACAGCCTGATCGTGCCAAAGGTCATTACCGGTGTGTCCATTATCCGTTATGTGCGTGCAATGCAAAACACCATGGGAAGTAATGTACAGACACTTTATCGTATGATCGATGGACGGGTAGAAGCATTAGAGTTCATTGTCAGCAAGACAGCAAAAGTCACTAACAAACCAATCTGTGAATTGAAGATTAAGAAAAATCTGCTGATCTGCTCAATACAGAGAAAGGGGAAACTGATCACACCAAGCGGAAATGATATGCTGCAGAGTGGAGACAGTGTCATCATCGTAACGACAAATCTGGGTCTGGACGATATTGATGATATATTAGAAGGTTAGGAAAATGAATAAAAAAACTGTGATATATATTTTAGGCTGTGTCTTGGTATTTGTGTCAGCATTCATGCTGTTACCGTGGTTTGTCAGCCTGATCTATAGCGAAGAAACCGGAAAATATTTTTTGTATACAGCAATTGCAGGCTTTGTCCTTGGAAGGATCATGACATGGAAAAAGCCGGAAAAAGGCGGTTTTTTTGCAAAAGAAGGATTTGTCAGTGTGGCATTGAGCTGGATCGTTCTCAGTGTGGTCGGAGCAATCCCACTCTGGCTCAGTGGTGAGATTCCAAATTTCGTAGATGCCTTGTTTGAGATCGTATCCGGATTTACAACCACCGGAGCAAGCATTGCGGAAAATGTAGAAGCATTTTCTCATACGGCACTCTTCTGGCGAAGTTTCAGCCATTGGATTGGCGGTATGGGTGTACTGGTGTTTATGATGGCGATCCTGCCGTTAGCAGATGGAGAGAATATGCATATCCTGCGAGCAGAAAGTCCGGGACCGATCGTATCCAAACTGGTGCCGCGTATGCGAAAAACAGCAGGAATACTGTATCTCATCTACCTGACAATGACTATGTTAGAGATCATTGCTTTGCTGATCAGTGGGCTGCCGACATTTGATGCCGTGTGTATGTCTCTTGGAACGGCAGGAACCGGAGGCTTTGGTCTGGTTGTAGACAGTGCGGCAAGCTATACGGCACTGCAGCAGGTGATCATTACGATATTCATGGTGCTGTTTGGTGTCAATTTCAGTTTCTTCTATCTGATTTTGATGAAAAAGAGCAGTGATGCTTTTAAAATAGAAGAAGTCCGTTGGTATTTTGCCATTTTTGGAATTGCATCTATTTTGATTACTTTGGATTTAACACATAATGCAAGTGAACTGTTGCATAACCTGAATCTGGCAACATTTCAAGTGGCATCGGTTATGACAACTACCGGATATGCGACTGCGGATTTCAATCTGTGGCCGACATTTTCAAAGAATATTTTAGTCATGCTGATGTTTGTAGGTGCCTGCGCGGGCAGTACCGGAGGCGGAATTAAGGTCAGCCGTTTGATCATTTATATCAAATCCTCGATCCGGGAAGTCAGCCATCTGATCCATCCGCGAAGCGTCAAGGTTGTAAAAATGGATGATAAGGCGGTATCTGATGAAACGATCCGCACCACACATATGTATCTGATCGTATACATGTTTATTTTTGCGGCATCCCTTTTCCTGCTTAGTCTGGATAAGCATGATATGGTTACGAATTTTACCGCGATTGCAGCAACATTAAATAATATCGGGCCGGGACTGGAAGTAGTAGGACCGATGGGCGGTTATGGAGGATTTTCCGTGTTGTCAAAGCTGGTTATGATCTTTGATATGCTGATCGGAAGACTGGAGATTTTCCCACTGTTGATCTTATTTGCACCGCGTGTATGGAAACATCGTTAATGAAAGAGAGCAGAATGGTAACCGGATAGTCCGAAGGATTGGAGGGGAAGATACAATGGCAAGTAATTGTGAAAGCTGCGTCAATTATGTCTATGACGATGAGATGGAGTGCTACTGCTGTGATATGAATTTAGATGAGGATGATATGGTAAAGTTTCTGACCGGAAGTTTTGACAACTGTCCGTATTATCGTCTGGATGATGAATATGCAGTGGTAAGACACCAGATGTAAGATAATATAAAATTTTTGTACAAAATATATAGAGAAATCAAAAAAGTCAGGTACAGTCCGTTTCTAGGGAATCTGTACCTGACTTTTTTCGCGACAAGGTCAGGGTGTTAAAAGACAGCTCACAACATAGTGGCTGGCAACCTGGCTTTGTGCACGTTGCCGATCCAAAAACCGGAAACCGTCTTTTGCTCCCGAATCTCTATAGAAAATACCGAAATGTCATTGCATTTTTGATATTTGCATGTTAAAATTGACTATAGTCAATAATGAATACTAAACTACAGTCAAAGGAGCGTGAAAAATGCCAAAAGGTTTACAGCCTAAAGGAGTGGCGAGAAGAAACAAAATGCTCTTAGCAGCCGTCCAGTTGTTTTTAGAAAATGGCTATGAAAAGACAACGACAGCGGCGATCGCAAGGGCAGCGGGAATGGCACCATCATCGTTTTTTGCTGCATTTGAGAATAAAGAGGCATTGTTATTGACATTGGTACAGCAGATGTTCAATAGACAGTTTGAGAATGCAGAACAGCTTTTAGGGGAGCAGAAAGATCCGCTGATGCTGTATGGAATAGAGACTGCGTTGCAGATGTATATTACAGAGTTGTCGGAACCGTTACGGGAATTATATGTGATGGCGTACTCACTGCCGACAACCTGTGAATATATATATAACAATACGGCAGAAAGGCTGAGCGTGATCTTTGCCGATTATCTTCCCGAAGCAGAAAAAAAGGATTTTTATGAAATGGATATTGCTTCCGGGGGAATCACCCGTGGATTTATGGCGAAGCACTGTCATCTGTACTTTAAGATAGAGGATAAGATCAGACGGCATCTGCAGTGCTGTTTTACACTCTATCAGGTGCCCAAGGAGAAGCAGGATGCAGTGATCGATGCGGTATTAGAGGTGGATCTGCAATCTATCGCACAAAAACTGATAGAAGATACCATCGTGCAGGCGCATCGGGGATTTGAAGCAGTGATGACTACGAAAGAAGGAAAGAAGGCATAGCATAGGAAAAAGAATAGGAGGGCTAGGATGAAAAAAGAAATATGGAAAAGGATGTTGTGTGTTGCAACCGCAACAGTTGTGTGTCTGACATCCATACCGGGGACGGTTTTTGCGGATGAGACAGGATGCAAGGAGGCAAAAGACGGCAAACATGTTCCGAATGAGGATAAGAAAGAATTAGTGAAAATGGCAACCTGTACAGAGGACGGAGAGTGGCTGATCTACTGTCTGTACTGTAATACACAGTATACAACAGAAATCATTCCGGCGACAGGTCATGAGTGGGGAGATAAGAAACAGATCAGGGAAGCAGGATGTGTGACTACCGGCGAGGTGCAGTATACCTGTCAGAATTGCAACGAAGTGAAAACAGAGACCACACCGGCAAAAGGTCATACGATCGTAACGGACAAAGGAGTGACACCGACCTGTACACAGAGCGGTCTGACAGAAGGAAAACATTGCTCTGTCTGTAATGAAGTGATTCAGAAGCAGAAAAAGTTAGCACCGAAAAAACACCATGCCGTAACGGACAAGGCGGTAGAGGCAACCTGCAGTAAAGAAGGACTGACAGAAGGAAAACACTGTTCCGTCTGCAATCAGGTTCTTGTGGAGCAGAAGAAAGTACGGAAAAAACGCCATGTGCTTCAAAAGAAAAAAGGGACACCGGCAACCTGTACAGAATACGGATGGACAGACAGAATTTTCTGCACCGTCTGCAATACGGTCATGCAAAGAAGGGTAAGGATAGCACCACTGGGACATACGATCGTAACGGATCCGGCAGTAGAGGCGACTTGTACGGAAAGTGGTCTGACAGAAGGAAAGCATTGCTCCGTATGTAAGAAAGTTATTACCCGGCAAAAAGAGATTCCGGCAAAAGGTCACAAGATCGTAACGGATCCGGCAGTGGAGGCAACCTGTACACAGAGCGGTCTGACAGAGGGAAAACATTGTTCCGTATGCAAGGAAGTGATCACAGAGCAGAAAGTAATCCCGGCGAAAGGTCATACGATCGTAACCGACAAGGCGGTAAAGGCAACCTGTGAGCAGAGCGGTCTGACAGAAGGAACACACTGTTCTGATTGTAATGAAGTAATCCAAAAACAGGAAACCATAGCGGCACTTGGACATGAGTATATAGCGGGTGCAATCTATGATAAAAAGACAGCACAAGTGGTAGATATATGTAAACGCTGTGCTAAACAAACAAAGAGACTGGCAAATTTAGTATCACTGATAGGGGATGAACAAAATACCAAGTTCGAGGATATGGATGGAAAAGAAATCTCTTCGATCCCGGACAATCTGAAAATTTTTTCCGGTGAATCAGAGGATGGAAAAAGAAATCTGTTATATGTAAATGAAAAGGATGAAAAGCAGTTACGCGAGTTTTCGATGCTGTCAGAGCATAAAGAACTGAATAATCTTACTTTGCAGTTTGGGAAAGATGAAAATGCAGGTACGATACAGATGGATGCAGCGGATGGTATCAATCAGCTTGGAATCCGTATGAAGCCGTATGAAAACGGAGAAGTCTTAATATACGTTTCAGAAGACATTGTGAATGCATCCATAAAAAATATTAAGAAAAATGGCAACTCTATCATCTGTGAAACAGACAATGGAAGCAAACTGGCCATTTCCAGCGATCATATGAATTATGAGGTGGGAAAGACAGATGTTCCGAAAAAGAAAGATGATTCTGTTTTGAACCAGCTTGTAGCAAAGAGAGTAGAGGGAAGCGAGGACACAGTGGAGTTTTCATTACAGCAGGTAGAGGAGGAACAGAAAGACTCAAAGACAGAGGACGAATCCAAAGCAGAGAAAGATTCAAAGACAGAGGATAAATCCAAAGCAGAGAATGAGTCCAAGGCGGAAGATAAGTCCAAGACAGAAGATACCGCTAAAACAGAAGATAAATCTGCGTCCGAGGATCCAATGGAACCGATCCAGATCATCTTTGCAACAAAAGAAATGGCAAAAGATGAAGAGGAAGATGAAAAGAAGTCACAGGATGATTCCACACAGATCAAAATGATCGAGGAGGATGAGCCAACACAGAAGATTGAAAAAATAAAAGATGAGGAGCCGAGTATCATCATCATCAGATTCGTAGATCCGCCTGTAGAGGAAAAGAAAGAAGAAAAGGAAGAAGAAAAACAAGAGGAAGTAAAGACAGTGAACTTTGAGTTCGAGACTTTACATACCAGTTGTACGATAAGTGGATACAAATACTGTTCATTTAAAGAAGTTAATGATAAATACCACAAATGTAAAAATAAAAAAAATATATTCAAAAAATGTAAAAACACGGATACTCACAAATGGAGTAAGGGTAAATGTGGAGAGTGTGGTGCATGGCACTACAATCATACCCCTGTATACTACGACAAGATTAAGGATGGAATACAAGGATGGTGTACAACGTGTGGTATGAAGTGGACCGGACGTGGTTGGGTAATATATGGCTCATAGTGTAAATATTGTGGAGAGCCACAGAAGAGATAAGAAGCAGGTAGAAGTCCTGTGAAATAGGCAATAAAAATGCACGCGTAAATCTGCGCGTGCATTTTTCTATTTTCAAATATTATTTTAAAAATCCGTTGATGATCTGTTCTTCGGCTTCTGCTTCGGTCAGACCAAGTGTCATCAGTTTGATCAACTGGTCACCTGCAATTTTACCGATCGCAGCTTCGTGGATCAGGCTGGCATCAATGTTATTAGCGGAAAGCTCCGGCGTAGCATCAACATGGGCATTTTCCATAATGATGGCATCACATTCGCTGTGGCCGGCACATTTATTGTTACCGCTGATCTTTGCTAAAAAGACCTGATGGGATTCGCCCTTGGCAACGGAACGGGATACGATATTGGTGCTGGAATCCTTTCCGTTGAGTTCTACATGGAAATCAGTCTTTGCATACTGTTTTCCGTGTGTCATGATCTTTTCGCGGACCTCTAAAGTCGCTCCGTCTTTTAAGTCGCCTCTGGTGATACGGTTGGTGGAATCGATTCCCTTGATCTGGGTAGTCTCCATTTCCATATAGGCGTTCTCTTCTAAGTGGACAACGGTCTGAGGATTCATAATGTTCTCACCGCGTCCATCGCCTTCCCCATAGTGTCTTTCGATATAGCGGACTTTGGAATTTTTTCCAACATAGAAGGTGTGTACACCGTCATGCTTTGAAGTATCAGTTCCACAGTTGTGGATACCGCAGCCTGCAATAATGGTAACATCGCAGTTCTCTCCGACGTGGAAATCATTATAGACTAACTCCTGTAAACCGCTCTGGCTTAAAATAACCGGAATGTGTACACTTTCATTTGTAGTTCCCGGTTTGATATAAATATCGATACCGGACTTGTCCTGTTTGGAAATAATATCAATATTCGCAGTAGTGTTGCGTCCGGCAAGCTGTCCGTCCGAACGGATGTTATAAGCTCCCTCCGGGATCTCATGCAGTCCCGCAACCTGCTCTAATAAATTCTTCTGAATGGCATCCATGCTAAGACCTCCTTTTTATGCTTTATCTGTTAATGTCTTGCAAGTGCTTGGCTGGTTCATCAGGCGTGGCATGATCTCTTCTTTCGAACCGATGGAATCCACGCTGCCGTTTGCAATGACGATGATCTTATCTGCAATGTTTAAAATACGCTCCTGGTGGGAGATGATCAGGATAGAGCCGTTGATCTCATCTCTCATTTTTTCAAATACCTTGATCAGGCTGTTAAAGCTCCAAAGATCAATACCTGCTTCCGGCTCGTCAAAAATAGAAAGCTGGGTTCCTCTTGCTAAAATAGTAGCGATCTCGATTCGCTTTAACTCACCGCCGGAAAGGCTGGAGTTCACTTCACGGTCAATGTATTCTCTGGCACAAAGGCCAACCTCAGAGAGAATATCACAGATATCGCTGACAGACATCGGTTTGCCTGCTGCAATATTTACCAGATCTTTTACCGTCAGTCCCTTGAAATGGACCGGCTGCTGGAAAGCAAAGCTGATACCGCGTTTGGCACGCTCAGTAATGCTGAGATCTGTAATGTCTTCTCCGTTAAACAGGATCTGACCGCTGGTCGGTGTATGAATGCCGGCAATGATGCGGGCAAGTGTGGATTTACCGCCACCGTTCGGACCGGTGATCGCCACAAAATGTTCATCAATCGTCAGATTGACATTTTTTAGAATCTCTTTATTGTCATTGTCGTCATCGACTTCATAACTGATATTTTTTAATTCTAACATAGTTCCTCCAAATTTTTGATAAATATATAACAATCAAGCTACATTATACTATGGCGGGATGTTGTTCTCAACTGTAGTTTGACAGAAATTGCCAAAAAGTGCATCGGCTATGCCGGATAGTGGAGTCTGTCATCCGAAATATGCTCTAACACTTCCTCTAAGTATTTTTTTGCAACATATTTTGCCATAGGCAGATTTAAGTCTAAATAATTGCCACAGTCCTTAGCGGCAGCTCCCGGGATCGTACCCTCGTAATCACGGATAAACGTAAACATTTCTGTTAAAAGTGTAACGATGTCCTCAGATTCGTAATCGCCGGCAAGGATCAGATAGAATCCGGTGCGGCAGCCCATCGGTCCAAAATAAATGGTTTTTGAGGCAAAATCCTTATGATTGCGTAAAAAAGTTGCACCCAGATGCTCGATAGCGTGTATTTCCGCAGTATTCATGACCGGTTCAAAATTCGGGCGTGTCATGCGGATATCAAAAGTGGTAAGCACTTCGCTTCCGGCATGGTCTTTTCTGGACACATAGACACCCGGAAGAAGTCTTAAATGATCTACAGTAAAACTTGCGATTTTTTCCATTATAAATTACCTGCCATTTCTAAGATCAAAGTTACAGAGTTCGCGATTGCCATTTTTTCAAATGCAGGATAGTCCATAGAAGCACTGTCATCTGCTTTATCGGAAATGGCACGGATGATCAAAAACGGGATGTTGTTCAGATAAGCGGCATGTGCGATCGCAGCACCTTCCATTTCGGTACAGTAACCGCCGAAGGTCTCTACCAGCCAGTCCTTTTTCTCATGGCTGGAAACAAACTGGTCACCGCTTACCACACGACCCTCAAATACCTTTACACCGGAAAGAACCTTGTCACAGGATTCTTTGGCAACTTTTCGAAGATGCTCATCTGCCGTAAAAGAAAGCGTGTCCATTCTTGGGATCTGACCCAGCGGATAACCGAAAGAAACGGCATCCATATCATGCTCTAACGTATCTGTGGACAACACAATATCCCCGATATCGATATCCTTATTTAAAGAGCCGGCGATTCCGGTGTTGATGACAGCATCGACTTCGTAATCATCGACAAGGATCTGTGTACAGATACCGGCATTGACTTTACCGATACCGGAACGTACAACAACAGCTTCCTTTCCATTTAAAAATCCTTTATAAAAATCCATGGAAGCCTTGCTGTGGACTTCCACATCTGTCATATGCTCTTTGAACTTTGCAACTTCTTCGTCCATTGCTCCAATAATTCCTAACATACAATCCTCCTCTTTTTGTGATTTTAACTCAAACAGTTCCATTTTAAGCCAATTTCGGGGAAAATACAATAGTCAGGGTTCTTCTTTTTCAGGGAAAAAACTGCCGCGTATGACAGCATTTTCTCCATAGCGGGATTTGATCTGATCCAAGGCAGCATCTAATTTCTGCTGCTTTTCGGATTTTGCTTCTAAATAACCGGAGTCAAACAGAGTCATCTGGACCGGTGCATCCTCATCTAAGAGTTTTCCGGTGCGGATACCGAGCAGCCGTATCGGAGTGTGGTTCCAAAGCTCATCAAAGAGACGGCAGGAGAGCTCATAGATCGGCTGGGTCGAATTCGTGGGAAAGAGCAGCACCTTCTGGTGCGAGGTACGTTGAAACGTGCTGTATTTGATCTCCACGGTTACGGACTGTGCAAGCTGATTGGACTTTCGGAGCCTCGAAGAGACCTGTTCCGCTAAGGCAAGCAGCACTTTTTTGGCATCGTCGGCATTCGAAACGTCCTGTGCCAAAGTCGTGGAATTGCCGACACCTTTTAATTTTTCAACAGTGCTGTGTACTTCTGCGGGAGCAATCCCGTTGGCATATTCCCACATGAGCAGCCCATGGCTTTTGAATTCCCGTATTAAAAAATCTTTGTCGGTATGTGCGAGTTCTCCGATCGTTGTGATCCCAAGAGAACGCAGTCTGGCAGAGCTGGATCTTCCTACCATATAAAGATCCTCGATAGGAAGCGGCCAGAGTTTTTTCGGGATCTCTTCTTTCCAGAGCGTGTGGATGCGGTCTGGTTTTTCAAAATCACTTGCCATCTTAGCGAGCAGCTTATTCGGTGCGATCCCGATGTTAACGGTAAAGCCAAGTTGCTCTTTGACAGTCTTAGAAATAAGGGTGGCTCCGGCAATCGGAGATTTGTATTGATAGGCGATCGGTGTAAAGTCCAAAAAACATTCATCAATGGAAAGCTGTTCAATGTCCGGTGTAAACGTACGCAGAAGCGTCATAAGCTGCTTGGAATACTGACGGTACATCGCATGATCCGGACGTGCGATAACCAGGGATTCGCATTTTCGAAGAGCATGTGCGACCGGTTCGCCGGTTTTGATACCGAACGTTTTCGCAGAAGTAGATTTTGCCAGTACGATCCCATGGCGGCTCTCACGGTCTCCGCCGATAATGGACGGGATTGTGCGCAGATCGACCGTGCTTCCATTTTTCAGTTGTTCAATGGCAGTCCAGCTTAAAAAAGCGGAATTTACGTCAATATGAAAAATAACCGGTTCCAAGTTCCAAATCTCCTTTTTGCAGATTTCTTTCTAAAACTCTTTCTAAAATTTGTTCTAAATTTTGTCCTAAAACTCATTCTGAATTTGTTCTGAATCTCTTCCTAATAAAATAGGTCTGTTCCGTCAAATAAAAATGTCGGATAAAAAATCCACTGGACAAGAACAAATGTTTTGTTTATGATGTTAGTATAACATAGCGAAGCGGACTCGTACAGATAGAAAAGGAGGAGCTATGAAATTTTTTCATTTAAGTGATCTGCATATTGGAAAACATTTATTTTATTATTCACTTTTAGAAGATCAAAAATACGTCTTTCACCAGATTCTGGAAGCGGCAAAGGAGGAACAGCCGGATGCCGTTCTGTTATGTGGCGATATTTATGATAAAACGATTCCGTCTGCAGAGGCGGTCAGTCTGTTTGACTGGTTTTTAACAGAGTTAAAGGAGACACTGCCAAAGGCACTGATCCTTATCATTGCGGGAAACCATGACAGTGGGGAGCGGTTAGAATTTGCACGGGAACTCTTAGAAAAAGAGGGTGTATTCATTGCCGGTCTGCCACCGCGGGAAACAGACGAAAAGATCCGAAAAGTGACGATGACGGATCCTGCCGGGGAAGTATGCTTTTATCTGCTGCCATTTACCAAACCGTCGCATCTGCGAAAAAAATACGAAGAAGAAAAAATAGACAGCTATGAAGATGCAGTGAAAAAATTATTAGAAGAGGAAGAAATAGATACAACAAAACGAAACGTTCTATTGTCACATCAGTTCTATTTATCCGGTGGCAGCGAGCCACTCACCTGTGATTCGGAGATCCGCATGGCGGGCGGGATTGATGAGATCGATACGAGACTGTTAGAGGATTTTGACTATGTGGCACTTGGTCATATCCACAGGGCACAGAGGATTGGAAAAGGACAGTGTTACTATTCAGGAACACCACTTAAATATTCCGTAAGTGAAGCATCCCATGAGAAATCTTTTCAGATTGTGGAATTAGGAGAAAAAGGACAGGAGCCGGTTGTACGAAAAAAGCAGTTAAAGCCGCTGCGGGAACTTTGTGTGCTGCGGGGAACACTGCAGGAGGTATTAGAGCAGAGAGAGCATGCGAAAGATTTTGTCAGCATTACCTTAACGGATGAAGAAGAACCGTATATGCCAAAGGAACAGTTAGAGCTGGTGTTTGACCATATTTTAGAGATCCGTATTGATAATGAAAGAACACGCAGGATTTTAGATCTTTATGAGGAAGAAGAGGAGACCGAAAGCCTGTTTGAATCGTTTGCCTCATTTTTTGAAACAGTGCAGGGCAGAAGCATGAATGAAGCGGAGCAGGAGGCGGCACAGGATGCCTGGAATGAGATCATAGAGGGGGGAGCAGAATGAAACCGTTAAAGTTAGAGATGTCTGCCTTTGGCTCGTATGCCGGATTGGTAGAGGTGGATTTTACAAAAGCGGGAAGCGGACTCTTTCTGATCACCGGAGATACCGGAGCAGGAAAGACGACGATTTTTGATGGGATTGCCTATGCACTCTATGATGAGACCAGCGGCGGGGAACGAAGCGGCAGTATGATGCGCAGTCAGTTTGCAGATGCAAAGACAGAAACCTATGTGAAACTGACGTTTTTAAGCCACGGAAAGATCTATCAGGTGAGAAGAAATCCGGAGCATAAGATACAAAAGGAATTGAAAAACGGTAACACCACACTGCGGAATATTCCAAAGAATGTTGAGCTGATCCTGCCGGACGGACAGGTGTTCCCAGAGAAAAAGCAGGGGACAGACCGCGAAATCGTGAATTTAGTGGGGCTGGATGTCAACCAGTTCACCCAGACCGCTATGCTGGCACAGGGCGATTTTCTAAAGCTGTTGTATACAAAATCCGATGATCGAAAGGCAATCTTTTCTAAGATCTTTCAGACCGGTTACTGTGCGAAGATCCAGGACTACTTCCGGCAGCAGGCTTCTGTCTTAAAGGATGAGTTAGAAAAACAGGAGCAGGCACTGCGGCAGGAAGCCTCCGGTGTCCGGTTGGATGAAGCCGGAAAGCTCAAAATGCAGGAACTCTTACAACATGACTTCTTTCCATGCGAAGAGGTACAAAGCCTGTTACAGGAAAATATCGTAGCCTGTAAAAAAGAAACCACGGACGTACAGAAAATAAAAGATGAAAAAGCAAAAGCCGTAGAACAACTGACAAAAGATATCAGCGTGCAGGAGCAGGTGAACCGTCAGTTTGAACACTTAAACATGGTGACGGAACAACTGAAAGATTTACAACACAAAGTAGAAACTGCAAAACAGGCACATGAAGCTGCAAAGCAGGAACTTGAAAAAAAAGGAGAGAGCATCCAAAAAGAGATCGCTGACATTGAACATTCCCTACCGCTCTATGAACAGGCAGAACAGGCAAAGGAAAAAGAGAAAAGCGGAAAGAAACGTTTAGCGGATTTAGAAAAGGATCAGGGAGTTCTTGGGACCTTAAAGCAGCGTATGGAAACGTCACAAAAGGAGTGGAACATCTGGGTTACGAAGGCAAAAGAAGCCGTAGCAGAGTATGAGCGTGTTTATGAGGCATTTTTCCATGAGCAGGCAGGGATTTTAGCAAAGGACTTAGAAGAAGGGATGCCATGTCCGGTCTGCGGCTCCACACATCATCCGTCTCTGGCAAAAATGGCTGAGGATGCACCATCCGAAGAAGAAGTGAAAAAGGCAAGGAAGAAACGGACAGAGGCAGAAGAACACCGGGAGCAGAGCGAGAGACAATATATGGAAGCAAAAAGTGCCTACGATACGAAAAGGCAGCAGGAAGAGACGGAGATCCGGGTACTCTTAGCGGAGGCGGCAAAAGAGCTAGAGCTTACTTCTAAGAATCTGGTCTATTCAGGAAAAGAAGAAGCCATGGCAATCTTAGAAAAGAACAGGCAGTTAAAGCAGCAGTTAGAATCTTCCGTAAAAAAGACACAGGAAGAGTTATCGCAGACACAGGAGCAGGAAGCAGTCTACAAAGGGCAGAAAGAACAGCTGTTACAGGAGACCGAGGGTCGCAAGCCACTGGAACTTACGGAGAAAAAACAGCGGCAAAGAGAGCTGTCGGAGGAGGTTCAAAACGCAGAGGACAGACTGCGGCAGCTTCATACCACACAGGAGATCAATGAGCGTATCCGTCAGAACCTGCAAAAGTATGATGCGAAACGGGAGCAGTTCAAAGAGCAGGCAGCAGTTGCAGATACGCTGAACCGCACGGCAAACGGACGGTTGAGTGGAAGTGTGAAGATGGACTTTGAGACCTATGTACAGAGGAAGTATTTTAAACAGATCTTAAAGGAAGCAAACCGAAGACTGATCAAAATGAGCCGTGGAAGCTTTGTCTTACAGTTAAAAGAAGGTCAGGAGAGCGGCAAGGGAAAAAATGAGGGATTGGATCTGGTAGTACACAGCCTGGTTACAAATGCGATCAGAGATGTCCGTACCTTATCTGGTGGAGAGGCATTCATGGCGGCACTTTCGATGGCACTGGGACTTTCGGACATTGTGCAGAGGACTGCGGGAGCGGTACAGTTGGAAATGATGTTTATCGACGAAGGCTTTGGCTCTTTGGATGACATCTCAAGAACGCAGGCATTAAATGTCTTAGAAGAACTGACCGGCAGTGGAAGACAGATCGGGATCATCTCGCATGTCAATGAATTAAAGGAGCAGATGGAGAAAAAGCTGGTTGTTTCTAAGGGGGAGAGGGGCAGCAGCCTGCACTGGGAACTGTAAATCTTAACCAAGTATAAAAAATATAAAAGAAAGGTTTAGATTTATTTTAGAATCCTTTAAGTTTTGCGTCACAGTTTGGTCATAAATAGTTCCTATAATGAAAACATCAAATGAATGAGGCAGCAATTACCTTATATATAGATTAACATTTTCATAACTAAACTCCTCGGAAAGTCCTTAGGAACCGCAAGCCCTAAGGACTTTTCCCAGTTTATCAGGATTTATCAGAGTTTATCTTTGGATTTTATTTGTACATTTTATCAAATTTGTTAAAATCTTAACATTCTTTTAGCACCACCCTTAAAATCCGCAAAATCCCTGTGTTTATTGTAAAAATTCGTAAATTTTCACAATAAAATCTATTAAAATCTTAAAAAATGTTTATAAAATTTAGGTGGCTTTTTTTAACAAATGAGAGTATTATATGTAACAGAAAAGTCAACGCATGAAGATATAGGCTTATATCGGGGAAGTTGCATGACTGTAATTAAGAAAATAAAAAGGAGTGAATAGCAATATGGAATCATTTAATTTTTTGCTGTTTCTGGCGATTATTTTAGTTTCCACAAAAGTACTGGGTATTTTTTCTAAAAAAGTTAAGATGCCACAGGTTGTAGGTGCTTTGGTGGCGGGCGTTATCTTAGGACCATCCGTATTGAATCTGGTACAGATGGAGAGTGATGGAAATTTCTTAGCATACATGGCAGAGATCGGTGTTATCTTACTGATGTTCTGTGCAGGACTTGAGACCGATTTATCGGAATTAAAGGCAAACGGTGTAGCTTCCTTTATTGTTGCAATGTGTGGAGTTATCGTTCCGTTAGCAGGAGGATTTATTGCATATGCATTATACTTCCATGTAGATGTATCAAGTTTTCATGAGTGTATGAAAGCAGTATTTGTCGGAACGGTGCTGACGGCAACCTCGGTTAGTATCACGGTCGAGACGCTGCGAGAGTTAGGACATTTAAAAGGAAAGGTCGGCTCTACGATCTTAGGAGCAGCGATTATTGACGATATCCTTGGTATCATCGTATTGACAATCGTAACCAGTTTAGAAGATACCAGTGTCAATCCGGCAACCGTATTTGGTAAGATTGCACTTTACTTTGTTGTGATCGCAGTCATCTGGTTTGTACTGGCAAAACTGAAACCATTCTTAGAGTCACAGGATCGATTGAGAAGAACTGCAATCCTTGCATTGGCATTCTGTTTCTTAATGGCATATGTATCCGAAGAGTTCTTTGGAATCGCAGATATTACAGGTGCATATTTTGCAGGACTGATGCTTTGCTCTATGAAGATCGAAACTTATGTCAATCGAAGAGTTGAGATACCTGCGTACTTAATCTTCTCACCGGTATTCTTTGCAAGTATCGGAATGAAGACCAACTTAGATGGTTTGAACGGCAGCATGATCCTGTTTTCCATCATCCTGTTAGTCATTGCTATTTTGTCAAAAGTTGTGGGATGCGGTCTGGGTGCTAAAATATGCAAGTGTACCAATAAAGAAGCATTGCGGATTGGTGTCGGCATGATCTCCCGTGGTGAGGTTGCCTTGATCGTGGCACAGAAAGGTTATCAGGCAGGCATGTTAAGCGATGACTTATTTGCACCGATCGTATTGGTGGTTATTGTTACAACCCTGATCACCCCAATTCTCTTAAGTATGGTATTTAAGGGAGAAAAACCGCAGGATACACCGGCAGCTCCGGCAGAGGGTGCAGGGATTTAGAATCTTCCGGCAGAGAAATACATAAGAGGGCAGTATTTAAAAGATAGAGAAAAAGAAAACCGTCATTGGAACCTGAGTGGAACCGATGGCGGTTTTTTGCTCTATAGGATCAGAGTGTCGAAAGACGATTTCAAGTTTTTTTGATTGGCAACTTGCACAAATCCGGGTCTGTTTTGTTCCGTTGTACGAAAATAAGAAAATCTAAGTCTGCCTGCGTCAGGCTGTGATGGAGTGACGCGTACGTCTTAAACACCCCGTCCATGGGGTGCTAAGACTTTTGCTGCCGTCCATGGCAGCAAAACACTATACATGAACAGCCAGACTAAGATTTACTAATTTTCTCCCAAAGTCACAAAAGCAGTCCCGGTTTTGTGCAAGTTGCCAGCCACTAAGTTGTGAGTCGCCTTTTGAACCCCCTGATTATATCAGATAAACCAGGTCTCCTGATTGGTCGATGAGACGGAAACGGCACCTGCCTGTAAAAGAGCCATAATGTCTTCTTTTTCTGAAACCATACCGCCGGCAATGACCGGGATCGGCGAGGATTTGCAGAGCTTTTGAATGACCTTTGGCATAAGTGCAGGAAGAATCTCGATACAGTCCGGTTTTCCGGTACGCATGGTTTTAAAAATACTTTCGTATGCCATGGAATCGATCACAAAAAAACGGTGAATCGTATACAGATCAAGCTCGCTGGCACGTTTGATCAGCAGAGCCTTTGTGGAAATAATACCATCAGCTTTTGTATATTGGTGGATAAAATCAATGGCGATCTCTTTCGGGCTGAGTCCGTGGATCAGATCCACATGCACCATGGCAATCTTCCCGGCAGATTTGACTGTTTTTACGATCTGAGGAATATTGCAGATATCGCCATAGAGAATAAACACAATGGAACTATCGGTTTCTAAACATTTTTTTAATCCGTCATCATCCTTCACGGCGGCGATGACAGGAGAGTTTTCTAAGGCTTCCATAAATTCAGAATGCATAAAGTACCTCCTTGTATAAAAAAATAAAAGGACAGTATGCCATCCGGCATCCTATCCTTCATTATATATGAAATAGTGAAAAATGAAAAGAATTATTCAGTTTTTGGATTGGGTTGGATTAATCTGCATCCGGCGGGGTATGTCCGGATGCAGATGGGAGAAATCCATATGTTTGCAGCCTATATTCTTAATAGCTCCCCTCATGAGCAACAGACCGGGTAGTCTGTATATATTACGAAGTCATTTGCTGCAAGCGAATTTGGAAATGGGTTGACGGCATCGCCGTCAAATCTATGTAGATTCTATCAATATTGGGTAGGGAAATTGACAGAAGTTACATACCAAGATACAAAAAAAGAGCAGGAAAATAAGGATGCTCTCGCATCTTTTTTACCTTGCTCATTCGTCTCTGTGGCTTACATTATTTATTTACTGCGGTAAGTATAACACCTAAATATGGAAAATGCAAGAGCCGATATTGTATAAAATGAAAAACATTCCAATTTTTTTACCTGAATATAGACAATATCTTGACAATAGAATCCATTGCAGATAACATAGAAGAGAAGTAAGTAAGAGGGACGGTGAAGATATATGACAGAAGAGGATAAAGGCGCGTACAGATATTGTAAGAATTGTGGAAGAGTGCTTTCACCGACCTACGAAGCAGAGCTTTGCCCGACATGTGAGGAGAACCAACTGTTTGATAAGGTCAGAGATTACATTCGTAAAAATGATGTCACGGAAATGCAGGTAGCCGAGCATTTTGGAATCCCGCAAAAGAAAGTGAAGGCGTGGATCAAAGAAGGAAGGATTGAGTATAAGGAAGATGGAGATAAGCGGGCATTGGTATCCATCCGTTGTGCAAGATGTGGAGCAAAAGTTACCTTCGGAACACTTTGCAGCCGGTGTCTGAAAATTATGAATAGTTCTAAATACGAGTATGCAGGAAACGACCTTGAGAAGAACAAGATGCGTTTCTTAGACAATGATGAATAATAAATAATGCATAGTTACATAGGATTTTTTGAGATCCATAGTAAATAATAAAAAAAGAAGTCCCATGCGGTCCGTACAGATTTCAGAGTATGACATTTTAATCTGTATGAACCACATGGGACTTTTTCTATATTTTTTTATAAAAGCATTTCTGTAATTAACTTACATGAAATTAACGCTCACATTTGCAGGCAGCTTCCACAAATCCTTTGAATAACGGATGCGGTCTGTTCGGTCTGGACTTGAACTCCGGATGAGCCTGTGTAGCAATGAACCATGGATGATCGGAAATCTCGATCATTTCCACAATCCTTCCATCAGGAGAAAGACCACAGAGGTTCAATCCTTTTTCTGTCAGTGCATTGCGGTAATCATTGTTGACTTCGTAACGGTGACGATGTCTTTCGTGGATGGTGGACTCGCCGTAAACAGCGTGGGCTTTGGAATCCTTGTCCAGTTCACAAGGATATGCGCCAAGTCTTAAAGTACCACCGATATCCTCTACACCGTCCTGATCCGGCATCAATGCAATAACCGGATGAGTAGTGTTCGGGTCTAACTCGATGCTGTGTGCATCATGGAAACCACAGACATTACGGGCAAACTCAATAATTGCAACCTGCATACCAAGGCAGAGACCAAGATATGGGATTTTGTTCTCACGGGCATATTTTGCTGCAAGGATTTTTCCTTCTACACCACGGCTGCCGAAACCGCCAGGAACCAGGATACCCTGCATAGAGCCTAATACCTCGTCCACATTTTCTTCGTTCAGTTCTTCAGAATCCACCCAGTGGATGTTGACCGTTGCACGTTCTGCAATACCGCCGTGTTTTAATGCTTCCACAACAGAGAGGTAAGCATCGTGGAGCTGAATATATTTTCCGACCAGTGCAATGTCTACTTCCTTATTCGGATGACGCAGGGCATTGACCATATCTTTCCAATCGGTTAAGTCCGGTGTTGGACATTCCAGATTTAAGCATTTACAGGTAACCTGTGCAAGATGCTCTTCTTCCATTGCAAGCGGAGCTTCATATAAATATTCCACATCCAGATTCTGTAATACATGATCGTTTGGTACGTTACAGAAAAGAGCGATCTTATCTTTGATCCCCTGGTCTAACGGCTGCTCGGAACGGCAGACGATGATATCCGGCTGGATACCCATTCCCTGTAATTCTTTTACACTTGCCTGTGTCGGTTTTGTTTTTAATTCGCCGGATGCCTTAATATAAGGAATCAGTGTAACATGGATCAGCATGGCATTTTCATGTCCGACCTCATGCTGGAACTGGCGAATGGACTCTAAGAAAGGCTGACTTTCAATATCTCCAACCGTACCACCGACCTCGATGATCGCAATATGTGTATCTTCAGAGGTAAAATTGCGGTAAAAACGGCTCTTAATCTCATTTGTGATATGAGGAATTACCTGAACAGTACCTCCGCCAAAATCGCCGCGGCGTTCTTTCTGAAGTACAGACCAGTATACTTTACCGGTTGTAACGTTGGAATTTTTGCTCAAGCTCTCATCAATAAAACGTTCATAGTGACCTAAGTCTAAATCAGTTTCTGCACCGTCATCTGTTACAAAAACCTCTCCATGTTGGATTGGGTTCATCGTGCCCGGATCAATATTGATATAAGGGTCAAATTTCTGCATTGTTACCTTAAAACCTCTGGCTTTTAAAAGACGGCCGAGAGATGCGGCAGTAATGCCTTTTCCGAGTCCCGAAACAACTCCTCCGGTGACAAAGACATATTTTACAGGCATAGGTGTTTCCTCCTTAAAAATTATATATAAATGTTTCCTGAATTTAAAATAACTCATATATTATACAACTAGAGAAAAAAGAAATCCACAATTTTAGAAAAAGAAATCAAAAAAGTTTAGAAAAACTTTAGAAAGGACAAGAAAAGTTCACGATATTCGTATTGATTTTAATAGAAAAGAAACATATAATAAGTACGATACTGCAAGAACTATGATGCAGCATGGAGGAGAGCATGGATAACAATCAGATGAACGGAAATAACAACAATAATAATAACAATAATAATCGGAACAACAAAAACGGGCAGATGTTTTTAGCGTTTTTACTGGTTTCACTGGTAATGCTGTTTATTATGAGCTATGTGAACAGCAAGATGGATCAGATGTCGAGTGAGGAGATTACCTATTCCCGGTTTTTGAAAATGGTGGAAGAGGACAAGGTAGAGAGTGTCGAGATCGGTTCGTCAGAGATCAAGATCACTCCGAAAGAGGAGAAAAAAGACACAAAGGTAAATAACGGTCTTACTACGATCCAAAAGACCTATTACACAGGAATCGTGGAAAATCCGGATCTGTTAAAGACTTTGGAAAAACACGATGTCAATATCAAAGGAACGATCCCGGATAATACCTCCGTATGGATTTATAATATTTTAAGTTTTGTGATCCCGTTAGTACTGGTATGGGTACTGCTTGGATTCTTAATGCGCCGGATGGGCGGCGGCGGAGTAATGGGCGTTGGTAAGAGCAATGCCAAGGTCTATGTGGAAAAACAGACCGGAGTTACCTTTAAAGATGTTGCAGGAGAAGATGAAGCCAAAGAGTCGTTACAGGAAGTCGTGGATTTCCTGCACAATCCGAAACGTTATACAGAGATTGGTGCGAAGCTGCCAAAAGGAGCGTTGTTAGTAGGCCCTCCGGGTACCGGTAAGACGTTACTTGCAAAAGCCGTTGCGGGCGAGGCAAATGTACCGTTTTTCTCATTGGCAGGTTCCAGTTTTGTAGAGATGTTTGTCGGTGTCGGTGCATCCAGAGTGCGTGATCTTTTCAAAGAGGCACAGAAGCAGGCACCATGTATTATTTTTATTGATGAGATCGATGCCATCGGAAAGAGCAGAGATGCCCGTTATGGCGGAAACGATGAGAGAGAGCAGACGCTGAACCAGTTACTTTCAGAGATGGATGGTTTTGATGCATCCAAGGGACTGCTGATTTTAGCAGCAACCAACCGTCCGGAAGTATTGGACAAGGCATTACTTCGTCCGGGACGTTTTGACAGACGGATCATTGTAGATAAACCGGATTTAAAAGGAAGAGAGGCAATCCTTCAGGTGCATGCCAAAGATGTCCTGATGGATGAGACCGTAGATCTGAATGCGATCGCATTGGCAACCTCAGGAGCGGTCGGTTCCGATCTGGCAAATATGATCAATGAAGCAGCGATTAATGCCGTAAAGCATGGCAGAAAATATGTCAGCCAGGCGGATCTGTTTGAATCGGTAGAAGTGGTCATTGCAGGAAAAGAGAAAAAAGACCGCATTATGGGACCGAAGGAAAAGAAGATCGTAGCATATCACGAGGTTGGTCATGCGTTAGTGACTGCATTGCAGAAAAATACAGAGCCGGTACAGAAGATTACAATTGTACCGCGTACCCACGGAGCACTTGGTTATGTGATGCAGGTGCCGGAGGAAGAAAAATTCTTAAAATCTAAAGAGGAATTAGAAGAAGATTTAGTAACCTTTATGGCAGGACGTGCAGCAGAAGAGATCGTATTTCATTCTGTAACAACCGGAGCGTCAAATGATATTGAACAGGCAACAAGAATTGCCCGTGCCATGGTAGCACAGTACGGAATGTCAGAGCGGTTCGGACTGATGGGACTTGCAACGGTAGAGAGCCAGTATCTAGACGGAGAAGCAAGACTGAACTGTGGTGAAGAGACCGCAGCCGAGATTGATAAAGAAGTCATGAAGATGTTGAAGGAAAGCTATGAGAAAGCAAAACAGCTTCTTTCAGAAAATCGGGAGGTACTCGATAAGATTGCAGCACATCTTTATGAGAAAGAGAATATTACAGGAAAAGAATTTATGAAGATTTACCGCGAATTGAAAGGAATCCCGGAGCCGGAGGAAGAGAATGTGGCAAAACAGGGTTCTTCCGTAGATTTCCGGGTTGGAGAAGAAGCAACTCACACAGTAGATCTGAATAAGGCAACTTCGGAAAAAGAAGAGTCAGAGGAAGAAGATCCAAATAAAGAGAATTCCAGGGAAGAGGATTTTGAACAGGAGACCGATGTTTGATTTTGAGGAAGAATTAAAAAAACTGCCGGAAAAGCCGGGAGTCTATATCATGCATGATGCAAACGATGCCATCATCTATGTTGGAAAAGCGATCAAACTGCGAAATCGTGTCAGACAGTATTTCAGACCAAGCCATAATGAAGGGATCAAAAAAGATCATATGGTGCAGCAGATCGCACGGTTTGAATATATTGTTACGGACTCAGAATTAGAAGCGCTGATCTTAGAGTGTAATTTAATAAAGGAGCATCGTCCAAAGTACAATACGATGCTCCGAGATGATAAGACTTATCCGTATATCAGAGTGACGCTGGGAGAAGAATATCCCAGGGTCCTCTTTTGTCGTCAGATGAAAAAAGATAAGTCACGGTATTTCGGACCTTACACCAGTGCCGGGGCAGTCAAGGACACCATAGATCTGCTCCACAAGCTCTATCAGGTGCGCACCTGCAACCGTAAGCTGCCACGGGATATCGGAAAAGAGCGTCCGTGTCTGAACTATCATATCCATCAGTGCCAGGCACCATGCCAGGGGTATGTCACCAAAGAGGAATATGCAAAAAACATCCGAAAAGTGATGGATTTTCTGAATGGAAATTATAAGGAGATCATCACGGAGCTCGAAAGTAAGATGCAGCAGGCTTCGGATGAGATGAATTTTGAAAAAGCGATTGAGTATCGGGAACTGTTAGGAAGTGTGCGGGCAGTGGCACAGAAACAGAAGATCACAAATACCGATGGCGAAGATAAGGATATCATTGCATTAGCAAGAGATGAACGGGATGCCGTGGTTCAGGTGTTCTTTATCCGTTCCGGCAAGCTGATTGGAAGAGATCACTTTTATCTGCGGATTGCAGACGGGGAAGAAGAACAGGGAATCCTGACCTCTTTTGTCAAGCAGTTTTATGCGGGAACGCCTTATATTCCAAGAGAGATCGTGCTGCAAAGCGAGATCGAAGAAGAAGAGGTGATCTCGGAATGGCTGGCAAAGCGAAAAGGCCAGAAAGTGTATCTGCGGGTACCGAAAAAAGGAACGAAGGAACGACTGGTAGAGCTTGCGAAGAAAAATGCCCGGATGGTATTAAGTCAGGACAAAGAGCGTATCAAGAGAGAAGAAGGAAGAACGATCGGAGCATTAAAAGAAATCGCAGGGCTGTTAGAACTGGATGGAATCCGAAGGGTAGAGGCTTATGATATTTCCAATATCAACGGATTTGAAACCGTAGGTTCTATGGTGGTCTATGAAGGGGGTAGACCAAAACGGAGTGATTACCGCAAATTCAAATTAAAGAGTGTATCCGGACCGGACGATTATGCATCGATGCATGAGGTGCTGACCAGACGTTTCCGGCATGGTTTAGAGGAACAGAAGGAGTTAGAAGGACGGGAACAGGAACTTGGAAAATTCAGCCGTTTTCCGGATCTTTTGATGATGGACGGTGGAAAAGGACAGGTCAATATTGCCCTGACGGTGTTAGAGGAACTGGGGCTGTCCATTCCGGTCTGTGGAATGGTAAAAGATGACCACCACCGCACCAGAGGTCTGTATTTTCAAAATAAAGAGATCCCGATCGCAAGGGACAGCGAAGGCTTCAAACTCATCACAAGAATTCAGGATGAAGCCCATCGATTTGCCATTGAATACCACCGCTCCCTGCGAAGTAAGAGTCAGGTACATTCAATCTTAGATGACATTCCGGGGATTGGGGCGACCAGACGAAAAGCGTTGATGAAATATTTTGATTCGATAGAAGAGGTCAGAAATGCCTCGGAGGAGACCCTTGCAGGAATAGACAGCATGGATGCAAGAAGTGCCAGATCGGTCTATGAGTTTTTTCATAAGGAAGATCAGGAAGAAGATTTACAAAACTCTTCCTCAAAAGAGGCACCGGATTGTTGAAGCAGGGATTTTTCTATGATATGATGAATAGAGTAATGGGGAAAAACGGTAGATAAAGGAGAAGCGTATGAGCCAGAAAAGTGTAAGTGTATCAAAATTAGCAAAATTGTTGGATCTGAAGGTATTTACAAAAGAATTAGATATAAAAAAACATAAAGTAACCTTGTCCGATGTCAATCGGCCGGCATTGCAGTTGAGCGGATATTTTGAGTATTTTGAGCCGAACCGTGTACAGATCATCGGAATGGTAGAATACAGTTTCTTAAAGCAGATGGACCCGGACAAACGGATCGAAATCTATAATGCACTGTTAGAGAGGGAGATCCCGTGTATTATTTTCAGCCGTGATTTTGAACCGGATGAGGATTTTTTACGGATTGCGGAAGAAAAAGATGTGCCGCTGCTTGGAACACACCGTACGACCTCTTCTTTTATGGCAGAGCTGATCCTGTGCCTGAGTGAAGAATTGGCGCCATGTGTGACGATCCATGGGGTACTGGTCGATGTGTATGGCGAAGGACTTCTAATCACCGGAGAGAGCGGAATCGGTAAGAGCGAAGCTGCATTGGAGCTGATCCGCCGCGGTCATCGTCTGGTTACGGATGATGTCGTAGAGATCCGTAAGATCAATGAACATACACTGGTGGGAACATCCCCGGCGATTACCAGACATTTTATTGAATTAAGGGGAATCGGAATCGTTGATGTCAAGACATTGTTTGGTGTAGAGGCGGTCAAAGAAAAACAGAACATTGATCTGGTCATCAAATTAGAGGACTGGAAAAAAGAAAATGAGTATGACCGTTTGGGACTTGAGGAAGAATATACAGAGATTTTAGGAAATCAGGTAGTCTGTCATTCACTCCCGATCCGTCCGGGAAGAAACCTTGCAGTCATCTGTGAATCGGCTGCCGTAAACCACAGGCAGAAGAAGATGGGTTATAACGCTGCACAGGAATTGTACCGGCGTGTACAGGAGAATCTGAATAAGACAGAAGAAGATGAATAGAAAAAATAAAAAGAAAAGAGGTAAATAGTAAATGGAAAAAACAAATGCTTGGATGAAATATCCGGAAGGGGAAAAAAGAACACAGGTTTTTGATTTTGCAGAGGATTACCGCAAATTCCTTTCTGCATGTAAGACAGAGAGAGAATGTACGAGCTTTTTTGAGGCAAAAGCAAAAGAAGCAGGCTATCAGTTATTAGAGGATGCCATCAAAGAAAAGAAGAGCCTGAAGCCGGGAGATAAAGTTTATGTAAATCAGATGGGAAAATCCATTGCCATGTTCATCATCGGTAAAGAGTCGCTGGAAAAAGGCATGAACATCTTAGGTGCACATATTGATTCTCCAAGATTGGACTTAAAACAGGTACCGCTTTACGAAGATACGGAAATGGCAATGTTTGATACACATTACTATGGTGGTGTCAAGAAATATCAGTGGGTAACACTCCCGCTTGCACTTCACGGAGTAGTGGCAAAGAAAGACGGAACCGTGGTCAACATCAGCATTGGTGATAAGGAAAATGATCCGGTATTCGGAGTCAGCGACTTACTGATCCACTTAGCAGGCGACCAGTTAGAGAAAAAAGCATCCAAGGTCATCGAGGGGGAGAATCTGGATGTCCTGATCGGAAGCATTCCGGCAGACGTAGAAGAAAAAGACAAAGTAAAAGAGACTGTCAAAGCAAATGTACTGAATATCCTGCTGAAAGAATATGATATAGAAGAGGAAGATTTCTTATCTGCAGAGATTGAAGTCGTACCGGCAGGCGCTGCAAGAGATTATGGATTTGACCGTTCCATGGTCATGGGTTACGGACATGATGACCGTGTGTGTGCTTATCCGTCTTTCCGTGCAATGCTGGAGGTAGATACACCGGAAGTGACCAGTGTGTGCCTGTTAGTCGATAAAGAAGAGATCGGAAGTGTCGGTGCAACCGGTATGCAGTCACGTTTCTTTGAAAATGCAGTAGCAGAAGTGATGGAGCTTTGCGGTCAGTATTCCGAGTTGGCACTGCGCCGTGCATTAAGCAATTCACAGGTGCTTTCTTCCGATGTCAGTGCAGCATTTGACCCGAATTACCCATCCGTATCCGAAAAGAAAAATGTAGCATATTTCGGAAAAGGACTGGTATTTAATAAATACACCGGAGCAAGAGGAAAATCCGGCTCTAACGATGCAAATGCAGAGTACATGGCACATTTAAGAGCCGTATTAGATAAAGAAGAAGTTGCATACCAGACTTCAGAGCTTGGAAAAGTAGACCAGGGCGGCGGTGGAACCATTGCCTATATTCTTGCAAACTATGGAATGCAGGTCATCGACAGTGGTGTGGCAGTATTAAATATGCATGCACCTTGGGAGATTATCAGCAAAGTGGATTTATATGAAGCATTCCGTGGATATGTAGTATTCTTAAAGGAAGCATAGACAGGAGATTATGACAACAGAAAAGATATTTGATGAGGCTTTAAAAAATATTCTCTCAGAGGATGAGATTTTAAAAGATGAACCGATGAAACATCACACCACATTCCGGGTGGGTGGACCGGCCGAGTATTATCTCCGTCCGAAAAAAGAACAGGTGGCGGAGGTACTCCGCCTCTGTCTCACATATCAAAAGGAATACCTGATCATTGGGAACGGCAGTAATCTTTTAGTTTCGGACAAAGGCATTTCAGGTGTCGTTATCGAGATTGGAAAACAGATGGATGAGATTACCGTGGATGGTACCACCATATACGCACAGGCAGGAGCAATGCTTTCTAAGACCGCACATGCAGCCCTGGAAGCAGGACTGACCGGGATGGAATTTGCAGCAGGAATTCCGGGCTGTGTTGGCGGAGCGGTTGTGATGAATGCAGGTGCTTACGGCGGCGAGATGAAAGACATTTTAAAAAGTGTTACGGTACTTACCGCGGATGGACAGGAGAAAGAACTGACTCCGGGCGAACTGGACATGAGTTACCGCCATAGTAGTATTACTGAGGAACACTACATGGTGTTGGGCGTAACGATCGCTTTAGAGGCAGGCAGTCAGGAACAGATCCGTGCTAAAATGGAAGAGTTAAAGGAAAAGCGTGTAGAGAAACAGCCTTTAGAATATCCGAGTGCAGGCAGTACCTTCAAAAGACCGGAGGGGTATTTTGCGGGAAAACTGATCATGGATGCAGGTCTGCGTGGATTTCAGGTCGGCGGTGCAGCAGTATCTGAAAAACACTGTGGATTTGTCATCAATAAAGAGAAGGCAACCGCATCCGATGTTTATCGGCTGATACAGGAAGTGCAGCAGGAAGTATACCGGCAGTTTGGTGTAAAGTTAGAAACAGAAGTAAAAATGGTGGGGGATTTCAGATGAAATTAGTCATTGTAACAGGAATGTCAGGAGCAGGAAAAGGTACGGCAGTCAAGATCATGGAAGACATGGGATATTACTGTGTTGACAATCTTCCGATTCCCTTAGTAGAAAAGTTTGTAGATTTTACCCTGCAATCGGAGGATGAGTTAGAAAAGGTGGCAGTCAGTATCGATATCCGTAACAGCAATGCACTGAGTGAATTAGAGGGAGTCTTAGAGCGTATCCGCCAAAAGGGTATTCGCTTTGAGATCCTGTTCTTAGAGGCAGATGATTCGGTTCTTGTCAAAAGATACAAAGAGACGAGAAGAAGCCATCCGCTTGCCGGAGGTGGAAGGATTGATAAAGGGATCGGACTCGAACGTAAAAAACTTGCTTTTTTAAAAGAGCAGGCAGATTATATCATCGATACCAGCCGTCTGCTGCAAAGAGAGTTAAAGGCAGAGCTTGAGAGGATTTTTGTAAGGGACGAGGATTACCGGAACTTATATATTACCGTACTGTCCTTCGGGTTCAAGTATGGAATTCCGACGGATTCAGACCTGGTATTCGATGTGCGTTTTCTGCCGAATCCATATTATGTGGAAGGACTCCGTCAGAAGACGGGAAACGATATCGAGATACAGGACTTTGTCATGCAGTACAAAGAGGCACATGAATTTTTGGACAAGTTAGAAGATATGATCAAGTTCCTGATCCCGAACTATGTGACGGAAGGAAAGACACAGTTAGTCATCAGTATTGGCTGTACGGGTGGCAAGCACCGCTCCGTTACACTTGCAAACGAACTATATGACCGGTTGAAAGAATGTTCCGGCTATGGGATCAAGATCGAGCACAGGGATATAGGAAAAGATGCGTTGAGAGGGAAATAGAAGATGTCATTTTCCGGTGAGGTAAAAAAAGAACTGACAGAGCATGTCAGCAAGAGCCGTCATTGCCAGTTGGCGGAGCTGGCGGCTTTTTTGAATTTTTCCGGTATTAAGGCAGGAATGGGGGAACACCGTTTTTTGTCCTTTGAATCGGAGAACGAAGAGCTGGTTAGAAAATACTTTACTTTAGTCAGAAAAACATATAATATTAAAGTATGTATTACGAACGTAGAGGAAGAGCAGATCACAGGCAATCTTTTTCATGAAGATCTGACGGTAAAGAGCCGTTATCTGCAAAATTCCTGCTGTAAGAGAGCATTTATCCGGGGGGCGTTTTTAACATCAGGTTCGATGAGTGATCCGGAAAAAGCCTATCATTTTGAAATTGTATGCGACAGTGAACAAAAGGCAGTGCAGTTACAGGAAATGATCAACAGCTTTGGGATGGATGCTAAGACGGTACAGCGAAAGAAGAATTATGTGGTATATCTGAAAGAGGGCGAACAGATCTCAGATATGCTGAATATCATGGAAGCGCCGATTTCCATGATGAAGTTTGAGAATATCCGTATTTTGAAAGAAATGCGTAACAGCGTGAACCGACAGGTCAATTGTGAGACGGCAAATATACATAAGACAGTGTCTGCGGCGGTACGGCAGTTAGAGGATATCCGTTATCTGCAAAAGACCGTGGGACTTGAACATCTGCCGGTGCAGCTTCGGGAAATCGCATATGTGCGTCTGGAGTACCCGGATGCAACCCTGAAGGAATTGGGAACTTATTTAGAACCGCCGGTTGGAAAATCAGGGGTTAACCATCGTCTGCGAAAAATCGAGGCAATGGCAGAAGATTTAAGAATGGCAGGAAAATAGAGGAAGAGATGAAAAAGTTACTTTTTGTAGTCAATGGACATTCTGGCAAGGGTCAGATCAAGAATAAACTGTTAGATATTATAGATATCATGATAAAAGAAGGATACCATGTTCAGGTGCATACGACACAGGAACGGGAAGATGCAACGAAGGTTGTCCGTGAACAGGCAAAATACTATGATCTTGTCGTGTGCAGCGGCGGTGACGGAACCTTGGATGAGGCAGTTACGGGAATGATGCAGAGTGAAGTGCGTACCCCGCTTGGTTATATCCCGGCAGGAAGTACAAACGATTTTGCCAATTCTCTGGAGATTCCAAAAGATATGATACAGGCAGCAAAGACTGCAGTATTGGGAGTGCCGTTTTCATGTGATGTGGGAGAGTTCAACGGAGACTACTTTATCTATGTTGCAGCTTTTGGGATTTTTACGGATGTATCTTATGCAACCAGCCAGGAGTTGAAAAATGCACTCGGTCATGTGGCATATATCTTAGAAGGAGCAAAAAGACTTTATACAATTAAAACCTATCATATGCGGGTAGAATATGATGGAAATGAGATAGAGGGCGATTTCCTGTTAGGAATGATCACGAACTCTACTTCTGTCGGTGGATTTAAGAATATGACAGGCAAAGATGTGAAGTTAGACGATGGCATGTTTGAGGTCACACTGATCCATAAGCCGAAAAATATTATCGAGCTGAATACGATCATTGCCAGTCTGACGAATCTGAAGGATGAGACGGACCTGATCGATTCTTTCCGGGCAGAAAGCGTAAAATTTTATTCCGAGGAAGAGATTCCGTGGACACTTGACGGAGAGTTTGGCGGTGACCACAAAGAGGTGCAGATCAAGGACCACTGCAAAGCGGTGGACATTATGATAAACGAGAAATAATCTATAGAATACTTGAATTTAACGAAAATTTCAGTATACTATAATTATAAATGTAAATGAGATTATGGAGGGCGATGTATGTTAGTATCAACAAAGAAAATGCTTGAAAAAGCGGAGAAAGAACACTATGCGGTAGCACAGATTAACATTAATAATCTGGAATGGACGAAGGCAGTATTAGAAGTATCTCAGGAATTAAATTCACCGGTGATCTTGGGAGTATCCGAAGGTGCCGGAAAATATATGGGTGGCTATAAGACTGTAGTAGGAATGGTAAAAGGAATGTTAGAGGAACTGAATATCACAGTACCGGTTTCCATTCACTTAGACCACGGCGGTTACGATGCCTGCATCAAATGCATCGAAGCCGGATTCCCTTCTATCATGTATGACGGCTCCCATGATTCCATTGAAGAGAATTTGAAAAAGACAAAAGAGATCGTAGAGATGGCTCATGCAAAAGGGATTACCGTAGAAGCAGAGGTAGGAGCGATCGGAGGAGAAGAGGACGGAAAACTTGCAGCAGGTGAGTGCGCAGATCCGGAAGAGTGCAGAGAAATTGCAGAGACAGGAATTGACCTGTTAGCAGCAGGAATCGGAAATATCCATGGAAAATATCCGGAGAACTGGGCAGGACTCAGTTTTGAGACTTTAGAGGCAGTCCGCAAGGCAACAGGACATCTTCCGTTAGTTCTTCATGGTGGTACAGGAATCCCGGAGGATATGGTAAAGAAATCCATCGACATGGGTGTATGTAAGATCAATGTCAATACAGAATGCCAGCTTGCATTTACGGCTGAGGTTCGTAAGTATATTGAAGAAGGAAAAGACTTAGTTGGTAAAGGATTTGACCCGCGTAAGTTATTAAAACCGGGTACAGAGGCAATTAAACAGACTGTCCGCGATAAGATGGAAATGTTTGGCTCCATTGGAAAAGCAGAATAAGCTCTTTGTTATATTTTACAAAAAAAGAAAGAAAAAGCAGAATTAATTGTAAAAAACAGAGAAGAAGAGAAAAAATAAAAAATTCTCTTGCAATTTCAAAACAATTGGGGTATCTTATTAGCAGAGATTAGAACAAGGGTGTTCCATATGAGTGGAGCGCCCTTTTTTACTGTTATAGGGAAATATAAAGTAATTGCCTATAAAGTAAAACACTCCGTGAGGATGTGGCTCTTTATTCTAATTACAAGACATAATAAAGAAAATACAAAAGCAGAAGCACTAGGGGATGCATTTGTAGAAAATGGTAAAGAAAGGATGTAAGGATATGGAAGAGAGAATGTTAGAAAAAACACCGGATTATTTCAATGTAACAGACATTTTTGGAGAGAACGTATTTAACGATTCCGTTATGCAGGAACGTCTTCCGAAAAAAGTTTACAAGAAGTTGAGGGAAGTCATTGAAGAAGGAAAAGAACTTGATTTAGAGACTGCTGATGTAGTAGCACATGAGATGAAGGAATGGGCAATCGAAAAAGGTGCGACACACTACACACACTGGTTTCAGCCGTTAACCGGTGTCACAGCAGAAAAACATGATTCTTTTATTACCGCACCAATGCCGAATGGCAAAGTACTGATGAGCTTTTCCGGTAAGGAACTGATCAAAGGAGAGCCGGATGCATCTTCTTTCCCATCAGGAGGTTTAAGAGCGACATTTGAAGCAAGAGGATATACAGCATGGGATTGTACCTCACCGGCATTTGTACGTCAGGATGCAGCAGGTGCAACACTTTGTATTCCAACAGCATTCTGTTCCTACACAGGTGAGGCATTAGACCAGAAGACACCGCTGCTTCGTTCCATGGCAGCAATTAACGAGCAGTCCTTACGTCTTTTAAGATTATTCGGAAATACCACATCTAAGAAAGTAACACCTTCCGTAGGACCGGAGCAGGAGTACTTCTTAGTAGATAAAGAAAAATACTTAAAGAGAAAAGATCTGATCTATGCAGGACGTACTTTATTCGGAGCACCACCGGCAAAAGGTCAGGAAATGGATGACCACTACTTCGGAGCTATCCGTGAAAGAATTGCTTCTTATATGAAAGATGTCAATAAAGAGCTCTGGAAATTAGGTGTATCCGCAAAGACACAGCATAACGAGGTTGCTCCGGCACAGCACGAGTTAGCACCGATCTATGCAGAAGCAAATATCGCAGTAGACCATAACCAGTTAGTTATGGAAACACTTAAAAAAGTAGCAGGCCGTCATGGATTATATTGTCTGTTAAATGAAAAACCATTTGCAGGTGTGAACGGTTCCGGTAAACATAACAACTGGTCACTGACCACAGACGATGGAATCAACCTGTTAGATCCGGGCGATACACCACATGAGAACATCCAGTTCCTGTTAGTATTATCCTGTATCTTAAAAGCAGTCGATGAGCATGCAGAATTACTTCGTGAATCCGCAGCAGATGTTGGAAACGACCACAGATTAGGAGCAAACGAGGCACCGCCTGCAATCATTTCCATCTTCTTAGGAGCACAGTTAGAGGATGTATTAAAACAGCTGATCAGTACAGGCGAAGCTACACACAGTTTAGAGGGCGAAATGCTTAAGACCGGTGTTGCAACATTACCGGACTTCATGAAAGATGCAACCGACAGAAACAGAACCTCACCGTTTGCATTTACAGGAAACAAATTCGAGTTCCGTATGGTAGGTTCTAAAGCATCCATCGCACAGCCAAACGTAGTATTAAATACCATCGTTGCAGAAGCATTTGCAGAAGTATGTGATACGCTTGAAAAAGCAGATGACTTCGATATGGCAGTACATGATCTGATCAAGAAAAATGTAACAGAGCATCAGAGAATCGTATTCAACGGAAACGGATACTCCGATGGATGGGTAGAGGAAGCAGAAAGACGTGGACTTCCAAACATCCGCTCTATGGTAGATGCCATTCCTTATCTGGCTACTGACAAATCCGTAGCTTTATTCGAGAGATTTGGTGTATTTACAAGAGCAGAGTTAGAGTCCCGTGTGGAAGTAGAGTATGAGACCTACGCAAAGACCATCAACATTGAAGCAAAAGCAATGATGAACATTGCAGGAAAACAGATTATTCCGGCAGTCATCAAATATGCAACCTCACTTGCAACCTCCGTTAATGCAGTTACTGCTGCATGTGGAGCAGATGTCAGCGTTCAGACAGAGCTGTTAACAGAGACTTCTGCATTATTAGCAGAGGCACAGACAGCATTGAAGAAGCTGCATGAAGTAACAGAAAAAGCTGCTGCTATGGAAGAAGGCAGGGTACAGGCTGTTGCATACAGAGATGAGGTTAAGGTAGCAATGGATGAGCTTCGTGCACCGATCGATAAATTAGAGATGATCGTTGATAAGGATGTATGGCCAATGCCATCCTATGGAGATTTAATCTTTGAAGTATAATGAAAAAATTTAAAATGGAAGAAATAGAGTTATAAGCGTTATCAAAGGAGATAGCATAGAAGGTTAGAAAAATCTGACATTCGGTGTTGTCTCCTTTTTTATATTTATATCAGGAGAAAGAGGAGGAAGAAATTATGACAGATGAAATTATGAAAGTGATTAATGACAATGTCTACGGCGTCTGGTTTCTAATTGGTGCGGCATTAGTATTCTGGATGCAGGCAGGATTTGCAATGGTAGAGGCAGGTTTTACCAGAGCAAAGAACTCCGGAAATATCATTATGAAAAACTTAATGGATTTCTGTATTGGAACCGTAATGTGGTTCATCATCGGAGCATCTTTAATGCTTCCGGCAGCAGAAGGAAAAAGTGATATCTTAGGAATTCTCGGAACACCGGGATTTGGGGTATTCACAGACTATGCAAATTTCAGTTATTCGGGATTTGTATTTAACTTAGTATTCTGTGCAACAACAGCAACCATCGTATCAGGTGCGATGGCAGAAAGAACAAAATTCATAACGTATTGTATTTATTCAGCCGTTATTTCCGGTATCATCTATCCAATAGAAGCACACTGGACATGGGGCAATGGATTTTTAGTCAATATGGGATTCCATGATTATGCAGGTTCTAACTGTATCCATATGGTTGGTGGTATCTGTGCATTGATCGGTGCAGCATTCCTTGGACCTCGTATTGGAAAATTCAGTAAAGATAAAGATGGAAAAATTACAAAGGTTAACGCAATTCCGGGACACAACCTGGTTATCGGTTCCCTTGGTGTATTTATCCTCTGGCTTGGCTGGTATGGATTCAATGGTGCAGCAGCTACCGATGTTCCGACACTGGGATCTATCTTTTTAACAACAACCGTAGCTCCGGCAGTAGCAACTGTCGTATGTATGGCATTTACATGGATCAAATATGGAAAACCGGATGTATCGATGTGTCTGAACGCATCTTTAGCAGGACTGGTAGCAATTACCGCACCTTGTGATGTAACAGATTGTGTAGGAGCAGCAATTATTGGAGCAGTAGCAGGACTTTTAGTAGTCTTTGGTGTATGGTTTGTCGATAATGTACTTCATGTCGATGACCCGGTTGGAGCAGTCGCAGTACATATGTTTAACGGTATCTGGGGAACGATTGCAGTAGGTTTATTTGCAACATCTTCAGCACCGGGCTTTGAATTAGCAGGTATTAAAGAAGGACTCTTCTATGGAGGCGGCTTCAAACAGTTAGGTTTACAGTTTGTAGGTATGTTCATTACCGCAGCTTGGACAATTGTTACAATTACGATCGTATTTATCGTATTAAAAAAGACCATCGGTCTTCGTGTTTCCGAAGAGGAAGAAATTACAGGTCTGGATGCAACAGAGCATGGACTTCCATCAGCATACGCAGGATTTGCAATTATGGATATCTCAGGTTCTACAATGGATATTAATGAAAATACCGACCTTGGTGTGGATGATTATGAAAGTGCATCAGAAACTCTGCGGAATGCCGCAGTTCCGGTTGCAGCAATGCCACATGAGCCGACAGGCATCTATAAAGTGGTTATTATTTCAAAACTGTCACGTTATGACAAGTTAAAGAAAGCCATGAATGAACTTGGTGTTACCGGTATGACCTGTACACAGGTTATGGGCTGTGGTGTGCAGAAAGGTTCCGGAGACCGTTACCGTGGTGCAGAGTTGGATGCAACACTCCTTCCAAAGATGAAGGTCGAAGTGGTGGTCAGCAAGATCCCGGTAGAGGATGTCATCGAATCCGCAAAGAAAGTACTTTATACAGGACATATAGGAGATGGAAAGATATTCGTATACAATGTAGAACAGGTAGTCAAAGTTCGTACAGGAGAAGCTGGAACGGCTGCTTTACAGGATGTAGAGTAAGCACAAATATGAGCTAATCTGGAAAGATTAGTATATCTAATCCCCTTAGTGTATATACATCAACAGAAAGAACCCCGACGGAAACGTCGGGGTTCTTTCGTGTTCCTTGATGACCTATTATTGAATCATTTACTCGCCTTCTTCGGAAGGGTTTTCAAAGTCGTTATTGTTATCATCGTCATTCTTGTTATCATCAGAAGGAGTATCAGGATTGTTATTGTTATCCGGATTCTTGTTATCATCATTCGGATTGTCATTGTCATTCGTGTTATCTTTTTTGTCCTTTTTATCCTTCTTCTCATTCTTATCTAAGAAACCACCAATATTTTCGAGTGCATCGGTTGTATTCGTAGAAGCATTATGCACATCACAGGTAGAATTTGCAAGCTCATCGGAAAGAAGATATGGACCATCTCCGGAGTTTGCAGAACCGCCAATGATATAGATGTTCGTCTGCTTCGTTTCTTCCGGACAAAACTCATTTGCAATTTTCATAGATGCCGTACAGATTGTTGCACGAACATGGTGGTCGCAGATTTCCGTAGGAACGGTTCCTGATGCAAAATATTCGGTATAAACCTGATTGCCGCGTGGATCACAGTCACAGATGCCTGCAACGGCAAGTTTACCGGATTTCTTACATACGGTAGCAGTCTCAATGCCTTCCGGTTTTTCAAAATCACGGTATTCCAATCCTTCGTTCACACGCTGCATGACGGCTTTCCATACGTTTTTGGTATACCTTGTGCTCTTTAACGGAGAGTTGTCATCATATCCGCCCCAGACAACACAGGTATAATATGGAGAAAATCCTGCGAATAGAGAGTCACGGTTTTTCGTTGTAGTACCGGATTTTCCGGCTACCGGCATATTGCTGATATTCGCTGCAACACCGGTTCCCTGTGTCATAACATCTTTCATCGCAGAAGTGATCAGCCATGCGGTCGTATCTTTTAATACGGTATGTGTCTGAGGTGTATTATCAATCAGTACATTGCCGTCATGGTCAAGGATTTTTGTGAAAAATCTTGGTTTCGTATAAGTGCCGCCATTTGCGATCGTGGCATAGGCAGCCGTTAATTCTAAATTGTAGACACCTTTTGTCAGACCGCCGAGACAGAGTGACTGGGTGTTGTCCTCCGGTACAATGGTAGTAAAGCCAAAATCATCGAGGTAATCAAAACCTACCTGTGTGCCGATCTCGGTCAAAGTCTTGACCGTTACGACATTGATGGAATTTGTAATGGCTTCCCGGAGTGTGGTAAATCCACGGTAGTTATTGTCGTAGTTACGGAGTGAAGTTCCGTTTTCATAGGAATAAGGAGCATCATCCTGTACGGTTGCAAGTGTCATGCCGGCGGAATCCAATGCCGGAGCATAAGCGGCAAGGACTTTGTAAGTGGAACCCGGCTGTCTTGCAGTTGAAGTGGCACGGTTCAGGGTCTTACTTGCTGTCTTTTCACCACGGCCACCTACTAACGCTTTTACTTCGCCGGTGGACTGGTCGATCAGTGTCATCGCAGCCTGTGGCTGTAACGTATAAGAAACGGTTTCGCCGCCTTCCGGAATGGTATCGCCATCCTCTAACATCTCGTTTTTGTATTTTTCAATGGCAGCCTCAGCAGCTTCTTTGGAGGCAAAATGGATATTGTAGTTTTTGTCATTTGCCTGATAGTAAGAAAGCATGGTCTGCTCACTGTAGTTCTTATAAGTACCGTCTTTTTTCTGGATGGTCAGACGGTAGGAGAAAGAATACTCCGGATTTGCGCCGTAATTTGCTTCGTTGTTGACCTCTTCATCACAGATCTTTTGCAGGTTGCTGTCCTGTGTGGAATAAATGGTCAGCCCTCCACTGTAGAGTGCTTTGTATGCCTGTGTTTCCGTATAACCTTTTTCATCGATCAATGTCTGGATCACCTGATCTGTCAGCGCATCTACAAAATAGGAAGTGACGTTATCATCGGCAACCTCAAGGTTGGCAACCTGGATCCGGTCATAGACCTTATCCTTCATGGCTTCGTCATATTCCTTTTGAGAGATGTATTCCTGATCTAACATGTTTTTTAATACCTTGGCACGGCGCTTTTTATTCTGGTCAGGGTTGCTGACCGGATTATAACGGCTCGGATTCTGTGTGATCGCCGCAATGACGGCCGATTCTGAAATATTCAGTTCCGAAACATCCTTATTAAAGTAACGTCTGGATGCCGACTGGACACCAAGTGTATTCTGACCGAGGTTGATGGAGTTCAGATAGTTCTCTAAGATCCAGTCTTTGCTTACGGATTTTTCTAACTGTACGGCTAAGTACTGTTCCTGCAATTTACGCTCTAACTTGTCCGAAAAACTGGATTCGCTTGTCCAGCCTGTAAATACATTGTTCTTCAAAAGCTGCTGCGTGATCGTGGATGCACCTTCTGAAAAGTGAAAACCATGTGTGATACCACGGACTCCCGCGCGTAAAATACCCTGTAAGTCAATACCGTTATGATCGTAAAAACGCTCATCTTCAATTGCAACAAATGCATGCTGTAAATCTTTTGGAATCTCATCTATGGTCACATAGACACGGTTGGAGCCGGAAGCCACCAACGTTGCGATTTCATTTTCATTATTGTCTAATACCGTGGAGAGATATCCGGTCGGTGTAGCATCGATATCCTTAATGTCCGGTGCGGACTTGATAATGCCTCTTACCATATTGAAGACGGCGATCGCGCCGACCACAACTGCGATCAGAATGCAGATAAGAAATGTCTTTAAAAACATTACACGGAACCGTTTATGTGCCATCGACTGCTGGGAGGCTAAATCCTTCTCCTTTTTCGATGTGCGGTTCTTTCCATAGTTCATAACAGACCTCCTTTGTAATTAGTCTTAAACTATATTATGATACATTATACCAAAAAACGGCATAAGAATAAAGTATTAACTGATTTGCAGGCACTTTTCGGACAATTTGGTATTTACGGAAAATCAAAATACCGTTATAATGAGAGCAGAAAAACAGGAGAGAGATGACTATGGAGACAAATGGATACCGGGCTGTCTACAAAGGTGGACAGGGAGAGATCATAGAAAAAAAATCCAGATTTATTGCTACCGTACTTCCGATAGAAACGGAAGAAGAGGCATTGGAGTTTATCGCGAAGATGAAAAAGAAATACTGGGATGCAAGACACAACTGCTATGCCTATGCCATCGGCGAGCGTCAGGAGCTACAAAGATGTTCCGATGACGGAGAACCAAACGGTACCGCAGGCCGTCCGATGTTAGATGTGCTCCTGCATGAAGACATCCACAATACCGTAGTCGTGGTGACCCGTTATTTTGGCGGTGTACTTTTAGGAACCGGCGGACTGGTGCGGGCATATCAAAAGGCGACCCGGAGCGGATTGGAGTCCAGCGTTATTATAGAGAAGCAACGTGGCGTTTTTGGAAATATCGTAACCGATTATAATGGGATCGGAAAGATCCAGTATATATTAGCGCAGAACAATATCCCGATCGCAGACAGTATCTATGGAGAAAATGTCAGCATTCAGGTGGTCGTTCCGGCACAACAGCAGGAAAAGTTAGAAAAAGAACTGATCGAGGGTACGAATGGAAAAGCAGAGATCGACTGGGAAAAAGAGGTCGTTTTTGCAATTGTTGAAAAAGATTTAAAAATTTTTTAAAAAGTGCTTGACTTTTGGTAAAATCATCATGTATAATACCCATTGTTGACACGACATTGGCCCATCGCCAAATGGTAAGGCAACGGACTCTGACTCCGTCATTTCAAGGTTCGAATCCTTGTGGGCCAGTTTTGAAAGCACCATATGCAGATATGGTGCTTTTTTGCTCTATAAGAAAAAATATGTTACATTAAAGTATGAAAGTTGTGTTTACTATAGAATTTCCTATAGAATAAAAAGCCCTTCGGGCGAAAGAGAGGACAGGCAATGTATCAGATGGATGCGCGTGTGCGCTATAGTGAAGTGGATGAAACGCATAGGATAAAACTGGAGTCCGTTCTGGATTACTTCCAGGACTGCTGTACTTTTCACTCCGAGGATGTCGGAGGCGGTCTCGAATTTTTAAAAGGACAAAAGAGAGCGTGGCTGTTAGCTTCCTGGCAGATCGTCATAAAGGAATATCCGAAGTTGGGAGAGCAGATACGGATCATTGCAAATCCATATGCATTTAAGAATTTTTTCGGACACAGAAATCTGATGCTGCAGGATGAGCATGGAAAAGATTTAGTCTATGCAAATTCTAACTGGATATTTGTAAATACGGAAACCGGAAAACCGGTTCGGATCCCGGACGAGGTTGCAAATGCATATGAGTTAGGGGAACCTTATCCGATGGAATATGCTGCAAGAAAAATCCCAATGCCAAAGCATTTAGAAGCGAAAGAGCCGTTTGCGGTACACCGTTTTTGCATTGATTCTAACCATCATGTGAACAACGGCAAATATGTATTGATGGCAGAAGAATTTTTACCGGAGCAGTTTCTTGTGAGCGAGCTGAGGGTAGAATACAGAAAAGCAGCAGTGTTAGGCGATATCATGTATCCGTTTGTGGAAAATACAGAGGAGAAGGTCGCGGTGGTGTTAGCGGACAAAGAGAAGAGCCCATATGCGATCATAGAATTTTTCGGAGGAAGAAATGATTAAATTAGGAGAATATCAGGAACTGATTGTTGTAAAAAAAGTAGAGTTTGGAGTATACTTAGCACAGAAACCGGAGGATGAGACACGCGTGCTGCTTCCGGCAAAGCAGGTGCCGCAGGAGGTAAAGATCGGTGATGTGCTGAAAGTGTTTTTATATAAAGACTCCAAAGACCGGCTGATCGCAACAACCAATACACCAAAATTACAACTGGAACAACTGGCAGTCTTAGAAGTGTTAGAAATCGGAAAGATCGGAGCCTTTTTAGACTGGGGCTTAGAAAAAGATCTGTTCTTACCGTTTAAAGAGATGACCAGAAAGGTCGAGCCGGGAGATGAGATCTTAGTCACACTTTATATTGATAAGAGCCGCAGACTCTGTGCGACCATGAAAGGGATCTACGATCTGCTGTCAAAAGAATCTCCTTATAAAGAGGGAGATACGGTACAGGGAAGAGTCTATGAGTTCAGTGATAATTTCGGAACTTTCATAGCCGTAGATGACCGGTACTCAGCCATGATTCCACGTCATGAGGATTGCAGTTTCTTGCGGATCGGTGATATCATAGAAGCGCGTGTGACAAAAGTAAAACCGGATGGCAAGCTGGATCTTACCATGCGGCAGAAAGCATATCTTCAGATGAACCCGGATGCAGAAAAAGTGTTAGAGATCATTGATGAATATGCGGGAGTTCTGCCATTTAACGACAAGGCTTCTCCGGAAGTCATCAAAAGAGAGACCGGACTTAGTAAAAATGCTTTTAAGCGGGCAGTCGGACATCTCTATAAAGAGCATAAGATTGAGATTACCGATAAGGTGATCCGAAAATTATAAATACAAAACAAAAGAAAGAAGGAATCACGATGAAAAAAGTAATCAGTACACAGAACGCTCCGGCAGCGATCGGACCGTACTCACAGGCAATTGAAGTGAATGGAATGGTATATACTTCCGGTGTGATCCCGGTAAATCCTGCAACCGGAGAGATCCCGGACGGCGCAGAAGCACAGACCAGACAGGCAATGACGAGTCTTTCTAATTTATTAGAAGCAGCAGGAACTTCTATGGATAATGTGGTTAAAACAACAGTATTCATTAAAGAAATGAATGATTTTGGAACGATCAATGAGGTATACAAAGAATTCTTTACTACAGATTTCCCGGCAAGAAGCTGTGTGGAGGTAGCAAGACTTCCAAAAGATGTACTCTTAGAGATTGAAGCCGTAGCCGTAAAATAACAGGAGAACATATGACGACAAATAAAGGCGTAAACCGCACATTTCTCATTACTTTGCTGATCTATGTGGGCGGCAGTTTTTTATGGTCGCTGATAGGAAAACGTTTTGTGGACTCATTTTATGTAGATATTGCTGTTTCACAGCTCCTCGTATGTGTCCCGCCGTTTGTCTATCTGAAAATATCGGGGACGAAGACAGGGGAATTGATCCCCTATAAAAAAATCAGGATTTCCGATGCCCTTTTAGCGGTGGTTATGACGTATCTGTTTTACCCGCTGATGCTGGTCATGAATCTGCTGACGATGTTTTTTGTGGACAATACCTCAGCAGAGCTTGCGGCAACAATGGGACAGGAGAATCTGTTCCTCAATATCCTGTTTGTGGCATTGCTGCCAGCCTTTGTGGAGGAGTTTGTGTTCCGCGGAGTCTTTTATCAGACCTACCGGAAGAGCAGCATGAAGGCAGCACTGGTGCTCAGCGGACTTCTGTTCGGCTGTATGCACATGAACTTTAACCAGTTCTTATATACCTTTGTCTTTGGCATGATCTTAGTCTTTATGATGGAAGCAACCGGAAGCATTGTGACTTCCATGATCTGTCATTTTTTACTGAATCTGAACGGAGTATTGCTCTCAGGACTCAATGGAAGTATCAGGAATGCGAGCGTGAGTGATGCCGTACAGCAGAGCAGTAATTTAGCAAGCCAGCCAAAGATCTTATTAGCAGGGCTTCTTGTATGGGGAGTGATCGCTGTGTTTACGACCGCAGGCGGCTGTGCCATCTGGGTTCATCTGGCAAGAAAAAATGGAAGACTGGAACTCATCCAACAGAAGATGAATGAGGCAAAGCGTGAAAGAATCATAACACCGACCCTTGTGATCGGAATGGTATTAGCAGTCGCATTTATGGTAGTCTTTGAGATTTTTTAAGAAAATTAAAGAGCCTGAAATAAAAAATTCTAAAATAAAAAGATTCTAAAACAAAAAAGCAGGAGCTGCGTGAATGCCGACTCCTGCTTTTTTATTCTGTACTAAACAGAAATATCAATGTTGCCGCCAATATGCGGGTTCACTGAACGTTCCATTGCCTGTATCATCGTGTCTCCAAGCTTCTGCGTGACATCAAGCTGTTTTCCTAAGATCGCAACACTGATATCGGAAGGAGATGTACTTGGGGAGATCTGACTCAATGCAATGTTATTAAGAGCTGTTACATCCATACTGGCACCACCTTTCGTCTATTGATAAGTTTATTGTACTTCGGAGGTGTGAAAAGTGCAATAAGTTTTGAAAAATAAAAGAGAAAAACAGAATCCCGAAGGCAGTGAAAGCCAAGAGAAAAATAAGCCTCAAAATAAGATGGAGGTTTTCCGGGAAAGATGATAAAATAGTTTTATATGATTAGGGTGTCAAAAGGCGTTTTCAAGTTTTTTGAGTGGCAACTTGCACAAAGCCGAGTCTATTTTGTTCCGTTGTACGAAAATAAGAAAATCTAAGTCTGCCTGAGTTAGGCTGTGCTGGAGTGACGTGTACGTCTTAAACGCCCCGTCCATGGGGTGTTAAGACTTTTGCTGCCGTCCATGGCAGCAAAACACTATACATTAGCAGGCAGACTAAGATTTACTAATTTTCTCCCAAAGTCACAAAAGTAGTCCCAGTTTTGTGCAAGTTGCCAGCCCCTAAGTTGTAAGCCGCCTTTTGACATCCTAATCTTTATGCGTAAAATAAAAAAGAAAGAGAGAACAAATATATGCTGTATGATGTAATTATAATAGGAAGTGGTCCGGCAGGTTTGAGTGCTGCGATTTATGCAGAGCGGGCAAAATTAAAGACACTGGTATTAGAAAAAGCACCAATGAGCGGAGGACAGATCTTAAACACTTATGAAGTAGATAACTATCCGGGAATCCCTGGGGTCGGTGGATTTGATCTTGGAAGTAAATTCCGGGCGCATGCCGATGCCGTAGGATGTCAGTTTGTAACGGCAGAAGTGTTAGAGATTAAAAACGAAGCAGATCATAAGGTCATTGTGACAGATAAGGAAACTTATCAGACAAAGACGATCGTATTAGCCAGTGGTGCGACACACCGGACCTTAGGTGTGCCGGGGGAAGAGGAACTCATGGGAATGGGAGTCTCTTATTGTGCCACCTGTGACGGAGCGTTTTTTAAAGGAAAGACAACGGCAGTAGTCGGAGGCGGAGATGTAGCGTTAGAGGATGCCCTGTTTTTAGGAAGACTCTGTAAAAAAGTGTATCTGATCCACAGAAGAGATGAATTCCGCGGGGCAAAGGTGTTGCAGGAACGGGTAAAGACAAGTGAGAACATCGAAATTCTCTGGGACACGGTTATTGAGCAGATTCAGGGAGAGGATCAGGTTGAGAGTCTTTCCTTATATAATAAGAAGACAGAGGAAAAGCAGGAACTTTCGGTCAACGGAGTATTTATAGCAGTGGGCATCCTGCCGAACACGGAAATGTATCGTGGCGTGGTGGATTTAGATGAAGCCGGTTATGTCATTGCCGGTGAAGATGGCGTGACAAGCTGTGCAGGGATTTTTGCGGCGGGAGATCTGCGTACCAAGCAGCTTCGGCAGGTCATTACAGCGGCTGCCGATGGGGCGAATGTTGTAACTTCTATCGAAAAATATCTGAATGAGCTGTAATTCTTTGTCGGGTTTTGTAAAGGAATAGGGTTGACAGTGTAGAAACGCTTTGATATAATGTTGTACGATAAATGTAATAAATTTGTAACAAAAGGTAAAGACTTATCAATAAATTGGAGGCACACATGAATCGTAACAGATTAAGAATACGAACATGCTGTTTAGCGGCAACAATAATGCTTGCAGGTTCCGGCAGTATGGCAGTTAACGCAGCTCCGGCAGCAGGATTATCCGACGAACTGAGTACAACAATCAGCAGTGTAACAAAAGAATCTACCGTAGCAGGTGGAACTCTTACATTTGCAAAAGCTGTTTCTGACAGCCAGAAAGCTGATGAGAATAAAGAAAATACAGACAATTCTTCCGAGGACAAGAGTGAGAAGGCAGAAAATGAGACTCCGGTTGTAAAATCAGAGTATGCAGATATCGCGATCGCACAGGTGGACAACTATGTAAATGTCCGCAGCACACCGGGCGAGGATGGAGAAGTCTTAGGAAAGCTCTATGACAAATCCGCAGCTACAGTGGAAGGCGAAGAGAACGGATGGTATAAGATCACATCCGGAAGTGTTACCGGTTATGTAAAGAAAGAATTCGTAGTAGTTGGTAACGAAGAGTTAGCAAGAGCTGTTGGAAGAAGAATGGCAAAGGTTAACACAGAGACTTTAAAAGTGCGTACAGATGCATCTACAGACGCACCTGTTTTAGGATTAGTACCGGGCGGAGATGATCTGACCGTTACAGAAGAGAGAGACGGCTGGGTAAAAGTCAGCGTAGAAGAGGGCGAAGGATTTGTATCTACAGATTATGTAAGCCTTTCTACAGAGTTTGTAAAAGCAGAGTCTAAAGCAGAAGAAGAAGCAAGACTTGCAAAAGAAGAGGCTGAAAGAAAAGCAGCAGAGGAAGCAGCGGCAGCAGCAGCCAGAAAAGCATCACAGCAGCAGAGCAGCGCACCGGCAGCAAGCAGTGCTCCGGCAAGAAGCTACGCACCACCTTCAGGCGGTAATGGAGCAGCAGTTGCAAGCTATGCAGGTCAGTTTGTTGGAAACCCATATGTATATGGTGGAACCAGCCTGACAAACGGAGCAGACTGTTCCGGATTCGTAATGAGCGTATATGCAGCATTTGGTGTATCACTTCCTCATTCCTCCAGTGCAATGAGAGGCGTAGGATATGAAGTAAGCCAGGCAGACATGCAGCCGGGTGACATCGTATGTTACAGTGGACACGTTGCAATTTATGTCGGAAACAATACCATCGTACATGCAAGTACACCGGAATCAGGTATCAAGTATACATCTCCGGCAGCATACCGCAGCATTATTACAGTAAGAAGAATTTTCTAAGAGTGAATATTTGAATATTGACAAAGCTGTCATTCTAAGGAATGGCAGCTTTTTTGCTTTATGGGATTAGGGGGGTCAAAAGGTTGCACAAAGCCGAGTCTGTTTTCTCCCAAAGTCACAAAAGCAGTCTCAGCTTTGTGCAAGGTACTAGCTGCTAAGCTATGAGCAGATTTTTGACACATTAATTTCTATAAGAAATGCTGTGTTGCGTTTAAGCATGGAAGTTGTGCTTCCTGTAGAGTGGAAATGCTTCGTAAGGGGGCAGATGCGCAATGATAGGTAAGGGTGTTATGGAAATGTTTATATGACAGACTAACGATTATACAAGTTGCACAAATTCTACAAATTTCCGTAGAACTGGTGTCGTTTTTTGCAACCAGAGGAGAAAAAGTTATCAACATCGAAAAAGGTGGAAATATCGAAAAAAAGGAGTTATACACGAAGTTATAAACGTTATCCACAGAAAAAAAGCAAAAATTATAGGTTTACATAGCAAAAAAAGAGAACAGAGGTTTTGTACACAAATAATAAAGTTGATAAGTTTGTCAAAAAAAGAAGAAAAAGTCTTGACTTTTTTAAAGTAAAAATATTACGAAAGTTATCAGAAAATGTCAAAAATGTTTCGAAAATATACAGACGAATTTCGTCTTTGGACAGGCAAGGTTGAAATCTGACCTTGATTTTGTTATACTCATGTATATTATCTTGAAAAACAAAAAATAATAGGTGTAGTGATGAAGAAGAAGATACAGATATTGGGGATGAAGCTTGACAACTACTCCGTGCGGGAATCCATCCTGTTAGCGGAGAGTTATTTAAATGGAACATCCTTAAATGCAATTGAAGATATATCCATGAAGATGCTGATGGAGTCTGAGAACAATGAAGTACTCGGACAGGCATTGCAGGAAATGGATATGACCATTATCGGTGAGAAAGAGATCCTTACGGCTGCGGAAGTGGAGACTCCACAGCGGCTGAAAGAGACGGTAGAACATGAATTTTTTCATGAGTTTATGAAGCGGATCGCGCGCAATCATAAGATTGTCTATATTTTAGGAGAAAAATCAGAGCAGATCAAAGCGCTGGTCGGATTCTTAAAGGAACATTATCCAAGGGTTACGGTTTCCGGTGTGTTTGCGTTAGAAGACTGTCCGGGAGATTACGAGAGTATTATTAATGAAGTAAACGGTGAGGCAGCAGATGTTGTGATCTCAGTGATCCCGTCTCCGCAGCAGGAAGAATTTTTAATGAACTATAAGAGCAAAATGTCGGCAAAGGTCTGGTACGGGATCGGAGAAGTGACCGGATTGTATTCTGACACGTTTTTGAAAAAAATTTTTCGGAAAATTTTTCATAAACATGTATTGCTCAAAAGAATAGAACAATATGAAAATGAAGATGAGGAGCGGAAGTGAAGATGAGGATTATGAACAGCCGTCCATGGTATGTGGATTATTTATTCATCTTTATGGGAACCGGGATCATGGCGCTTGCCATTCAGTGTATTTTTGAACCGATCGGACTGGTTACGGGAGGTTTTTCCGGTATAGCGATTATCATAAGAAAAATGACCGCCGGAATCGTAGAGGGCGGTGTCCCGCTGTGGCTGACAAACCTTGCATTGAATGTTCCGGTGTTTATCGCAGCACTAATTATAAAAGGAAGAAAGTTCTTGGGCAGAACCGTGATCGGAACGGTTCTTCTGTCTTTCTGGCTTTATGTGATCCCACAGGTTGACTTAACGCAGGGAGATTATATGCTTTCTGCCGTATTTGGCGGCGTGATCACAGGAATCGGAATCGGATTTGTGTTGCTGGCAAAGGCAACGACCGGTGGAACCGATATGGTGTCAGCACTGATCCAGAAATATGTGCGTCACTATTCCGTGGTACAGATATTGCAGGTCATTGACGGAATGGTCGTTTTGGCAGGACTTTATGTATTCGGTCTTAAACCGGCACTTTATGCGATCGTGGCAATTTTTATCACCTCGAAGGTTTCCGACGCACTGATGGAAGGTATGAAATATTCCAAGGCTGCGTTCATTATTACAGACTACTATAAAGAAATTGCAGATGCGATCATGACACAGTTAGACCGTGGACTGACTGGTCTGGATGCGACGGGAATGTATTCAGGCGATAAGAAGACCGTGCTCTATTGTGTGGTTGCTAAAAAAGAGATCGTGGAGCTTAAGGACATCGTGGCGAAGATCGATCCGAAGGCATTTGTGATTGTGACGGATGCGCGCGAGGTCTTTGGAGAGGGTTTTTTGGAAAATTAGCATAAGAAAAACGAGATTTACTCTTTATTTTTTTGACGTTTTGCATTAAAATATAAAAAGAGAAAGCCGTTTTTGTGAAAAATCACAAAGAATTATTGTGAAATTTGCATAGTGGCAAAAGGAGAGAAGGGGCGTAGGCATATGATTTCAAATCAAATATTACAGAGCACAATAGATGGATTAAAAGGAATCACGCGTGTGGATTTATGCATTATCGATACGGAGGGAAAAGTTCTGGCAACTACGTTTCCGGATGCGGACAAATACATTGGTCCGGCAGCGGCTTTCGTGGAATCTCCGGCAGACAGCCAGGTAGTACAGGGATGTCAGTTCTTTAAAGTGTTCGATGAGCATCAGTTAGAGTACATCTTGTTGGCAAATGGTGACAGCGATGATGTATTTATGATTGGAAAGATTGCAAGTTTTCAGGTGCAGAATCTTTTAGTAGCATATAAAGAGCGTTTTGATAAGGATAATTTTATCAAGAATCTGCTTTTAGACAATCTGCTTCTGGTAGATATATACAACCGTGCCAAGAAACTACATATTGATACTGAGGTACGACGTGTGGTATTTATAATAGAGACCAACCGCGAGAAGGATGGCAATGAGTTAGAGAAGGTCAGAAGCCTTTTTGGTGGAAAATCCAAGGATTTTGTAACCGAGGTAGATGAGAAGAACATCATACTGGTCAAAGAACTGGCTGACAATGAGAGCTATGATGATCTGAAAAAGACGGCAGATGTGATCTTAAGTCTTTTCCCGACAGATGCAAATCACAGCATCCATATTGCATATGGTACGATCGTCAATGAGATCAAAGAGGTATCACGTTCTTATAAAGAAGCGAGAATGGCATTGGATGTAGGTAAGATTTTCTTTGAAGAAAAAGAAGTCATTGCATATTCGGCACTTGGAATCGGAAGATTGATCTATCAGCTTCCAATTCCACTGTGTAAAATGTTTATCAAAGAGATCTTCGATGGAAAATCCCCGGATGATTTTGACGAGGAGACATTGACGACGATCAACAAGTTCTTTGAGAACAGCCTGAATGTGTCTGAGACCTCCAGACAGCTCTATATTCATCGTAATACCTTAGTTTACCGGTTGGATAAATTACAAAAGAGTACCAGATTGGACTTGCGCGTCTTTGAAGATGCGATCACATTTAAGATTGCCCTGATGGTAGTAAAATATATGAAGTATATGGAGTCTTTAGATTACTAGAAGTTTAGGAGGCACACATGATTAAGCTCGAACATGTCAGTAAGGCATATTCTGCAGGAATACCGGCATTGAATGATGTCAGTCTGCATATAAAAGAGGGCGAGTTTGTGTTCGTAGTCGGAGAGAGTGGTTCCGGTAAATCCACCTTTATCCGTCTGCTGTTAAAAGAACTTGAGCCGACCTCGGGAAAAATCTTCATTAATGGTCAGGAAATTAACCGGTTAAAGAGAAAACAGATTCCGAAACTCCGCCGGAACATCGGTGTTGTATTTCAGGATTTCCGTTTGCTGAGAGACCGGAACGTATATGAAAATGTTGCTTTTGCACAGCGTGTCATTGGCACAAGTACCAAAACGATCCGCAGCAGAGTACCACAGATGCTTTCCATGGTGGGACTTGCAGCAAAATATAAATCCCTGCCAAGGCAGCTTTCCGGTGGAGAGCAGCAAAGGGTAGCGATCGCGAGAGCGTTGGTCAATGAGCCAAAGATCCTGTTAGCAGATGAGCCGACCGGAAATCTGGATGAGAACAATGCATGGGAGATCATGAAGCTCTTAGAAGAGATTAACGAAAGAGGAACAACCGTCGTTGTGGTCACACACAATCTGGATATTGTAAAGGCGATGAAAAAGCGTGTAATTACCATGCGGAAAGGCGTCGTAATCAGCGATGAAGATTTAGGTGGCACAAATGAGATTTAGTACATTTCTTTATTCCGTAAAACAGGGAATGAAAAATATCGGGAGAAATAAGATGTTCTCCTTAGCTTCCATTGCGACAATGGCAGCATGTATTTTTCTGTTTGGTATCTTCTTTTCTGTTGTGACCAATTTTAAGACCATGGTCAAGACGGCAGAAGAGGGAGTCGCTGTTACCGTGTTTTTTGAAAAAGGCATAGAACAGGACAAAATAGATGAGATTGGAAAAGAGATCAAAAAACGTCCGGAGGTAGCAAAGTATGATTTTGTATCTGCGGATGAGGCATGGAAGGATTTCCAGAAGGAATACTTTAAAGGCAACAAAGAAGCAGCCGAAGGTTTTGAAGAAGATAACCCGCTTGCAAATTCCTCGCATTATGAGATTTATCTCAATGATGTGTCTATGCAAAAGGCACTGGTTACTTATTTGAAGGGCTTAGACGGCGTGCGTGAGGTACATCAGTCAGAGGTGGCAGCAAATACTCTGTCAGATCTGAATTCTCTGATCGGATATATTTCAGCAGGCATTATTCTGATTCTCATTGCTGTTGCAGTGTTCCTGATCAGTAACACTATACGAACGGGTATCTCCGTAAGGCGGGAAGAGATTGCGATCATGAAGCTGATCGGAGCGACGGACTATTTTGTCCGGGCACCATTTATCGTAGAGGGTGTAATGATCGGACTGATCGGTTCCGTGTTACCGCTGATCTTACTTTACTTCGTATACAGCAGTGTTATTACCTATGTTTCGGAGAAGTTTGTATTTTTAAGCAGTATGCTGAATTTCCTTCCGGTAGGACAGGTATTCCGTGTATTGGTTCCGGTAGCGTTGCTGTTAGGTGTCGGCATCGGATTTCTTGGAAGCCGCGTAACAACAAAGAGACATTTGAACGTGTAAATTTGTCCCAATAGGGTGTGATGCTCTATTGGGATGTTTTGATAATATAGGGAAAATACCATGAAAAACAGACTTAAAATCATTACAGCCATCATGCTGACACTTATTTTCTGTATGCAGCCTGTTTGCAATGTTCAGGCAACAGAAGAAAGTAATTTAAGCGAAGCACAGCAGGAGAAGAAGACGTTAGAAAACGATCTGCAAAAGGCAAAGGAATTGATCGATTCGCTCAAAGGCTCGAAAGAGGACATTCAGAGCGAGGTTGAGAAATTAGATAAGCAGTTAAATGAGATCTCCGGTAAGGTCAAAGAATTCGAGAGCCGGCTTTCGAAAAAACGTCAGGAGATTGCCGATACGGAGAGTGCGTTAAATAAAGCGAAGGAACAGGAAAAGAAGCAGTATCGGAATATGAAGAAACGAATTCAGTTCATGTATGAGAACGGACAGACCTCTTATGTGGAAATGCTTCTTTCTGCGGATAGTTTTACGGATTTTTTAAATGCGGTGGAGTATATCACACAGATTTCACAATATGACCGTAAAATGTTAAAGGAATATCAGAACATGCAGGTGACCATAGCGGATACGCAAAAGACACTGGAGACCGATTATGCTTCACTGCAATCCCTGCAGGCAAAGGTGCAGGAGGAAAAACAGGCAGTTGCAGCCTTAGAGTCGGCAAAAAAAGGGGAACTGAATGATGTTGCGGATGATCTGACAGATGCACAGACTGTTGCAAAAGCATATGAGGCAGAGATCCAGGCACAAAATGAAGTGATCGCACAGATTCAGGCAGCCCAGAAGAGGGCAGCAGAACAGCAGGCGGCGCAACAACAGGCACAGGCGGCAGAAGAAAATCAGGGTGCGACAGATGCAGCCGGAGAAAATCAGAATACTGCCCAGAACACCACACCATCCGGGAACGGACAGTCCACCGGAAGTATGATGTGGCCATGCCCAAGCAGCAAAAGGGTGACCAGTGATTACGGACCGCGTACCTCCCCGACAAATGGAGCGTCCTCGAACCACAAAGGTATTGATATCGGAGCAGCTTATGGAGCGGATATTGTAGCCGCAGACGGAGGAACGGTGTTGGTAGCCACTTATAGCAGCAGTGGCGGCAATTATGTGATCATTGATCATGGCGGCGGATTGTGTACCGTGTATATGCATGCATCTTCTTTAACAGTGTCGGCAGGGCAGACCGTGTCGAAAGGACAGGTTATTGCAAAAGTAGGAAGCACCGGTATCTCAACCGGAAATCATCTGCATTTTGGCGTAACACTGAACGGTGTCTATGTAAGTCCATGGGGATATGTAAGTTAGGCGTAAGTACTGACCGTTAAAAAGCAGACATATACTTTTGTAAAAAAGAGAAGCTGTGAAAAAATAGCGGAACACGGAAAGGAACAGGTATGATAGAAGAAAAGGAACAGATCGAAGAAGTGAAAGAACTTCCTGAGGCAGACGAACAAAAAAGAAGTTTTAAACGGGGGATCCGGGCAGGAATAGCCGTGGGTGTTGCCATTGTATTGGTCCTGATGCTCATTATTACGGTAGCAGTAAGAAATCATTATATGGTAAGTTTTATTAATAAAAAAGCAGCGGATTCACAGGATGTCTTAGATGCAGAGTCGGAATCGAAGATCAAAGAGCTGTTAGGACAGATCGATCTGTATTATTATAAAGACACCGACAAGGCGGATCTGACAGACGGACTGTATAAGGGATTGTTTGAAGGTTTAGGAGATTCTTATTCCGTTTACTATACCAAAGAAGAATATGAATCCATGATGGCATCAACCAGTGGTACTTACTTTGGAATCGGAGCTGTTTTAAGTCAGGATGTAAAAACAATGCAGGTCAGCATCCTTCATGTATATGAAAACACACCGGCAGAAAAAGCGGGGTTAAAAGATGGGGATGTGATCGTGAAAGTAGAGGACATCAATGCAGCAGAAATGGAACTGTCCGAACTGGTGACGCATATCCGTGGCGACAAAGGTACAACGGTACATATGCAGATCGCCAGAGAAGGTGAAGCGGACTATCTTGAGCTTGATATTGAAAGAGATAAAGTAGAGGTTCCGACCGTTACATCTGAAATGTTAGACAATCATATCGGATATATTGCAATCACAGAATTTGCAGAGCCGACCGAGGAACAGTTTATGCAGGCTGTCAACTCTTTGAAAGATCAGGGAATGGAATCAGTAATTATAGACTTGCGTGACAATCCGGGCGGATACCTGACGGCAGTCACAGAGATTTTAGATGATATCCTCCCGGAAGGTCTGACTGTTTATACAGAAGATAAGTATGGAAACCGGCAGAATTATACCTCGGATGAAGAGCACAAGATGGACTATCCGATGGCAGTGCTGGTAAATGAGAACAGTGCAAGTGCATCTGAGATTTTTGCGGGTGCAATTAAAGATTATCAATATGGAACTTTGATCGGCACAAAAACATTTGGAAAAGGAATCGTACAGAGTGTACGCCAGTTATCCGATGGCAGTGCCATTAAACTGACCACAGCAAAGTACTACACACCAAAAGGGAACTATATCCATGAAGTGGGAATTGAACCGGATGTGGAATTAGAATATGAATATACCGGTGATAAAAATGCCGATTATGATAAGGCATATGATAATCAGATTCAAAAGGCAATAGAAATATTGAATAATAAATAATTTTTATGAAAGAAGGTGGCATGTTGGTAGAATTAGACCAGTTCAAAGCAGAATTGAACAATTACAAAGAACCATTATGTGAAGTGAGGGATTCACTTTGACTTAGCAAATAAGGAAAAGCGGATCGAAGAACTCGAAAGAGAAATGGAGGCTCCAAACTTCTGGGATGATACAGAGACTTCCCAAAAGAAGATGAAGGAGTTAAAAAGTTACAAAGATGATGTAGAGGTATATCGTCAGTTAGAAACAAGCTATGAAGACATAGAGACTTTGATCGAAATGGGCTATGAAGAAAATGATGCTTCGATCATTCCTGAGATCGAAGAGGAACTAAACAGTCTGAAAGAAAGTTATGAGCAGCTTCGTATCAAAACACTGCTATCCGGCGAGTATGACCACAATGATGCAATCCTCTCCCTGCATGCAGGGGCAGGCGGAACAGAGTCTTGTGACTGGGCAGCAATGCTCTTTCGAATGTACAGCAGGTGGGCTTCGGATAAAGGATATCAGTTAGAAGTACTGGATTCCTTAGATGGAGATGAAGCCGGAATTAAGTCGATCACCTTCCAGATCAGTGGAGAAAACGCATACGGCTATCTGAAATCTGAAAAAGGAGTGCACAGACTGGTACGCATTTCGCCGTTTAACGCGGCAGGAAAACGTCAGACTTCCTTTGTTTCCTGCGATGTAATGCCGGATATAGAGGACAACATAGACATTGAGATCGCAGACGATGATATCCGGATCGATACCTATCGTTCTTCCGGTGCGGGTGGACAGCACATCAACAAGACTTCCTCGGCAATCCGTATTACACATCTACCGACAGGAATCGTAGTGCAGTGTCAGAATGAACGCTCCCAGCATATGAACAAGGATAAGGCTATGCAGATGTTAAAAGCAAAGCTGTATCTGTTAAAGCAGGAAGAGAATGCAAAAAAAGCAGCGGACATCCGTGGAGATGTTACCGAAATCGGCTGGGGCAACCAGATCCGTTCCTATGTATTGCAGCCGTATACTATGGTAAAGGATCATCGGACAAATGAAGAAACAGGAAATGCCGACAGTGTGTTAGATGGTAAGATCGATATTTTTATTAATGCATATCTGAAGTATGTGGCACAGAAAGGTGTGAAGTAGGAGCATTTATTTTGATGAAACTCTCTATGAAACCTGAGGCGTGTTAGGAAGAGGGAATGTTCAGCGAGCTCCTGCCAATGATTCCAAGTTTCCTTGTGCTGGGCATTCCGATGAACCTCCCCCAAAGCAGGAATCGTGTTCGCCAGAGGGCTCCACGCTTCCGGGAGTTTCATCTCCA